>OLOG01001691.1_pt1 | contig 12417 bp, 8 predicted proteins | sample 1672351 | NCBI WGS metagenome assembly OLOG01 (sample SAMEA3136674, study PRJEB25190) | human gut metagenome | biome: human gut; feature: human-associated habitat; material: faeces | place: Austria | collected 2013 | reverse complement strand
ATCCCCATCCTTTGTAAAAGAATAAGTCACGTGATCGATCTCATACGTAAATGCTGTGATCGTGTCAACGTCCACTTTGGAAATATAAATGGTAGAAGCCTCTTCTTCCGCTGTTTTCTCTTCCTCTTTATTTTTGTTATACCATTTCATTCCGAAGGTGGCAGCGATAAGCACTGCCAGCACGATCAGAATTACAATAAACTGAATTTTCTGTTTTTTCATATTCTATCTGTCTCCAATCTTGATTTTCTATTATCTATTGTTTTATTTTTTTCTTCTTGATGCCCATATCACAATTCCAAGAATCATCATAATGACCGGAAGCACGATCATCAGACCAAGCCCGTACAGGATCCCTGCCGCCGCATCCACCGTGATGGCGCTGAGCGTGTAATCTTTTGTCGGGATCACACTTGTTGCAAGATCAGAATCGCCAACCATCTGGGCAATGATATCTGTAAACATTGCGCTGTTATTTCCGGAAACGATCTGGTCTGCACTGTCTGCAAACATTTCCACAGATCCGGCGACCACTACTTTTGCGACTGTATCTTCATCGATTGTTTTTTCCATGGCAACCGCAACCGCAAATGGTCCTGCAGCATCTCCCTCTTCCAGCTCTGATGTTGTTGCATTTGCTGCATCTGTCTTGGATACTGCTTTATCTGTCGTCTCCAATAATGCTGTATAAGTTGTATCATCTGTATCTTCCCCATAGGTGATTGCCTCGCTGTATGGAGCAAAGATATATGAACCGCTGACAGAACTTGTATATGCACTTGAATTTACGTCAGGAAGCAGGTAATACGGTGTATTGCTGTAATAATAGGATTTATCATTTTCCATGACAATGCCGGAAACACGCTCCATTCCGCAGGCTGACAGGATCGACTCGAAGTTTTCCAAACCCTGTGCCTGGAAATTGCAGGTGATCAGCACTTTTCCACCCTGATTGATATAATCGATCACTTTGTTGGCATCATCCTCCGAAAAATCAGTCGTCGGTCCATTGATAATAAGTGCTGCTGCATCTTCCGGAACCGCATCCTCTTTTAATAATGCAAGGTCAGATAAAGTGATATTTGCTTTTTCAATTGCTTCTGTAAATCCACCGGATAAAGCTGTTTCCCCATGTCCGGACACCTGATAGATCACTGGAAGTTCTGTCGAATCCATTGTCACATACTGAATCGCACTTGTAAGCTGTCCCTCTGCATCATATCCATCAATGCTTCTGGAATAACTGCTGTAATCATAACTATAGGTATACACATCATTGTAATCAATGACTCTGGAACGCTCGCTGCTCACAACGATCATGCTGTTTGAAGTTACAGAACTGTCTGTATACTGTGCTGCAAAAGCCGGGTTTGCAGCCGGATTGATATAGGAAACTTTGATGTGATCCGACAGGGATTCATATCTCTGTAATGTCTCATCCAGCTTTGTGTCTTTTGATGCATCGGACACCAGCACATAAATTGTCACGTCCTCGTCGAGACCTTTCAGATAATCCTTCGTATCATCTGTGATGGAGTAAATTTTCGTTGAAGTGACATCAATGGAGGTCCATGTTGCCGGAAGTTCTGCCACGAACAGGTTCACAACAACAGTCACTGCCACCATTGCAATGATCATTCCCGTTGAAAATACACCTGTCGATATTTTTTTTGAGCTGATGCTCCAGCGGCGTTTCTGAACGGACTGACCTGTCAAGAACAAAAGTAATCCAATGATCGTTACGTAATAGACAATTCCCGCCACATCCAATGTTCCATTCATAAAGTTATCAAGCGGCGTATAAAAATCGTAGCAGCCTAAAATTTTTGTCAGAAGATTTCCGCTCTCTGAGACCAGATTACAAATGCTTCCCATCATATAGCCGGCAAATAATGCAACAAATGTCAAAACTGCGGAAATCACCTGGCTTTCGGTCAATGAGGAAATAAACATACCAACGGCAATGCAGGCGCAGCCATACAGCCAGAATCCAAGCACTGCTGCATAGGATTCCCCTAATGGGATCGTTCCGTAGGACATTAACAGCAATGGTGTGATTGCAATGATCACCATATCTATGGTAAATACAAAAGCCATTGCGAGATATTTTCCCAATACTACTTTTCCCACAGATACCGGCGCGGTCAAAATCAACTGGTCTGTTCTGCTATGGCGTTCCTCCGCAAAACTGCGCATAGTCAGCACAGGTACCGTGATCAGCATGATAAATGCGATTGCCGACAGTGAGTAAGAAATATAAGGATAGCCTGCGCGCAGATTGTAAACATAAAAATATAGTCCATAGAGTACAAGAACTGCTGCAATAAACAACCATCCTGTCACCGTCTGAAAGTAAGCTTTTACTTCTCTTTTTAATATCGCAAACATTATTTCCCGTCCTCCTTACTCTCTTTTCCAAAATAAGGCTTTACAAAATGGAGTTTTTTCTCCGGCAGAACTTCCTTCTGTGTCCCCTCTTTTTCCGTAAGTTCGAGGAACACATCCTCAAGAGATTTTGAAACGGGATTCATCTGCAGAATGACAAATCCATGGTTGACACAGGAAGCAAACACCTGTTCCCTGATATCCATTCCCGGTTTTGCGATCAGATTCAGATGTACACACGCTTCGTCCTTCTGCTCTAATGGAATGCATTTTTCAACTTCTGCGATCCCGGTGAATGTCTCCTGCACTGCCGCATTGTCTCCTTTGATCAGAAGTTCGATCTCCTGCGCCCCGGACATCTGTTTCATCAGATTCTCCGTGGAATCGCCTGCCACTAATTTTCCTTTGGAAATAATGAAAATATGATCACACACTGCAGATATTTCAGACAAAATATGCGAACTTAAAATAACCGTATGATTTTTGCCAAGTTCCTTGATGAGGTCACGGATCTCTATAATCTGTTTTGGATCAAGTCCGACCGTCGGTTCATCCAGAATGATGATCTCCGGATACCCTAACACTGCCTGTGCAAATCCGACTCTCTGCCTGTAGCCTTTTGACAGGTTACGGATCAGTCTTGACTGCTGTGCAGTGATTCCGGTCGTCTCCATCGCCTCCTCCACATATTTATTTCTCCGACCCTTTTCGAGTTTCTTTAACTCTGCCACAAAGTTCAGATACTCCCTGACTGTCATATCCACATAAAGAGGCGGGATCTCCGGCAGATATCCCACACATTTTTTTGCTTCTTCCGGCTGTGCAAAAATATCAAATCCGTTGATCTTCACCTCTCCGCTGGTTGCACCTAAATACCCTGTAATAATGTTCATCGTGGTGGATTTTCCGGCGCCGTTTGGTCCTAAAAATCCATAAATTTTTCCTGGTTCCACAGTCAATGTCAGATCATTCACTGCAATATGGTCGCCATATTTTTTTACCAGATGGCTGATTTCGATCACAATTTTTTCCTCCTTACTTCCGGCTGCATGAAAATTGCGAAATCCGTCTGTTTTCACGAATTTCGCAACTGTCGGTTTTCGATAGTATTATCTTATCGAAAAAATGTGTTTTCTTTTGGAAAAAAATGTGATAACTTTGTGAAACGACGATTTTTTCTCTTCTTAAATACCTGTTATTTAGACATATATATTGTATTTCTTCAGATCCTCTTTCACCTGCCCGATCGTCTCAAAGCAGATTCCGTGGATTCCGGCTTTTTCGGCTCCCTCGATATTTTCCATCCGGTCATCGATAAATACACACTCATCCGCTGTGAGCTGATATTTTTTTAATAATGTCTCATAGATTTCCACATCCGGTTTGACCTGTCTCACACTGTAAGAAAAGATATCGCCGTCTGTCAACAGTAAGAAATCCAGCGCATTGTCCTTCGTTCTCTGATAAGTCCAATCTCCATAGTTAGAAAGAATATACACATGCAAGCCTTCTTTTTTCATATTGGAAATCCATTCTTTCGTATAGGAAAACTGTGTGATTGCCAGTTCCAGATGATTCCAGAACAGATCGATCTCTTTTTTATATTCCGGTGCCTTCTCATAAAATGCCTGTAGGATCTGTTCATCTGACCAGACGCCACGGTCTGTCTCAAGCCAGACCGGAGTATTGACCGTAGCATCCGCAACTGCTTTCACTGTCTTATCATCAAATCCAAGTTGTTTCATTGCGTCTTCCGGCTCCCACGCCACAAGAACTTTCCCGACATCTAAAATTATATTCTTTACCATACAATCCTCCATGTTTTGTCACAAAAGGCAGGGTGCCACTGCACGCCTGCCTCAGTCTCTTTATTTATTGCGGTAAATGATATCTTCTCTGCCTGGTCCGTTGGAAACCATTGTGATCGGGTATCCGATCTGTTCCTCAACAAACTCAATATATTTTCTGCAGTTTTCCGGAAGATCCTCGTATTTCTTAATTCCACGGATATCACATTTCCATCCCGGAAGTTTTTTGAATACTGGTTTTGCTTTCTCTAATTTTGCAGTTACAGGGAAGTCTGTAGTAACTTCTCCGTCGATATCGTATCCAACACATACCGGGATCTCATCTAAGTATCCTAATACGTCAAGTACGGTAAGCGCTACATCCGTTGTTCCCTGCAGACGGCATCCATACTTACTTGCAACACAGTCATACCATCCCATTCTTCTTGGACGTCCGGTTGTTGCTCCGAATTCACCGCCGTCTCCGCCGCGTCTTCTCAGTTCGTCAGCCTCGTCTCCGAAGATCTCACTTACAAATGCACCTGCTCCTACTGCGGAAGAGTATGCTTTACTTACTGTTACGATCTTCTTGATCTCATATGGTGGGATGCCTGCTCCGATCGCACCGTATGCTGCCAAGGTGGAAGAAGAGGTTACCATTGGATAAATTCCGTGATCCGGATCTTTTAAGGTACCAAGCTGACCTTCTAATAAGATCTTCTTGCCTTCCTTGATTGCTTTGTCCAAGAATAAAGAAACATCTCCGACATACGGAGCGACCATGTCTCTGTACTCATGCAAAGTAGCTAATAACTCTTCTTCCTTTAATAATGGTTTGTGATACATATGCTCAAGCATAATGTTCTTTGTCTCGCAGGTACGTTTTATTTTTGCCTGTAATAATTCCTCGTCGAATAACTCACTTACCTGGAAACCGATCTTTGCATATTTGTCTGAATAAAATGGTGCGATACCGGACTTGGTAGAACCGAAAGAATTCTTTCCAAGACGCTCCTCCTCATACTGATCGAAAAGAACGTGGTATGGCATAACGATCTGTGCTCTATCTGAAATCATGATTTTTGGTGCAGGCACATTGCGGTCTGTGATCGATTTGATCTCACTTATTACCTTCGGAATATCCAGTGCAACACCGTTTCCGATAATGTTGGTGATGTGGCTGTGGAATACACCGGATGGCAATGTATGTAATGCAAATTTACCATAGTTGTTTACGATGGTGTGACCTGCATTTGCTCCACCCTGAAAACGGATAACGATGTCCGCTTCATCTGCAAGCATATCTGTGATTTTTCCTTTTCCCTCGTCGCCCCAGTTAGCGCCTACTACTGCTGTAACCATTTGATTTTCCTCCTGCATAAAAAAAGTGATGGTCTGTAAAAACCATCACACTTTCCTGTTTTTACTTTATGATTATACACGAATATATGTCATAAGTAAAATTAATATTCATTATATTTGATATAATTGTTTATTATATTATAATATTCCATATGCTATCAGACACGATTGGTTTCAGAAACATGGAAATCAAAAGCGTAACTGCCAGAATCAGGACAGGTTCATATCGTACCAAAATTCCTTTCGAATCCACTGATTTTAAAGAGAACGGAAAAGAAAATCTTCTGCTTATTTCATATCCCAGCACGGTTCCTGCCGTATTGGTGATCAGATCATCAATATCCGTAAGCCGGAATGTAAATATCTGTAATAGTTCAATCCCCAGTGATACCGCGAGTCCCATGAAAAACATGGTTTTGAAAGACCGGTAATTCTTCCAGACCGCAGGTACAAAAAATCCCATCGGTATAAATAAAATGATATTCAAAATCGTATTTTTCATATATGCAAACGGACTATTTACAATGTCTGCAAACGGTATCAGATTCAGACCAAAATCCATCTGAAATATCCCAACCGCAGGGACACCCACAACCGAAAACAGAGCAATCGCATAAAATGCAAATATCAGTTTTACACAAAATGGTTTAAATTCCCATTTCCTGTAGATTGTACACTGCAAAATAGCCAAAGCAGGAATCACAAAAATAGCAGCTGAGACACAATCTATCCCGATTGATAATAAACGCATCATTGACGTTTCCCCCTAAATATCCTGATCCTGCATATAAATTTATCATATTACTGCCCGTAATCCCATTGATATTCTATTAAGATTGATGAAGAATTGATGAACTTTTTCTGACATTTTTTCACTACGGAACAGGCAGAAAATCATATAATTTTTCTGCCGCTGCCGACATCGGCGCACGCTCGTTTGAGACAATGCAAAACTCGCGTTCCGGTATCGCCCTATCAAATTTCAATACGAATAATTCCCCGCTTTCGATATATTTTTCTGCGAAATCCGACACGACACTGGCAACACCGAGGTTGCGCACTGCAAACTGAATGAGCATATCGCTCGTCGCAAGTTCAAATTCCGGCCGGACAAATGTGCCGCGCTCTGCCAGATAATCCTCCACATATTTTCTTGTGGAAGTGCTGCCCTCTAAGCACATGACCGGAAGATTTTCAAGCTCTTTATAGCTTAATTTTCCACCTTTTAAATACTCAAACTTTTTTCCCGCCACAAAGACATCCTGAATTTTGCGGACAGGTGTCATTTTAAAATCATATTTATTGTTCACCGGGGTACTGATGATCCCAAAATCAATTTTTCCGTCCTGTAAATGTTTCAACGTCTCCGGTGTCGGGGCATTCGTCACGGTCACCTTGATCTGTGGAAATGCATCATGGAACGCTTCTAAATAAGGAAGCAGATAAAACTGCAATGTCATGTCACTAGCCCCCACACAGATTTCTCCGGCATCTAAGTTTAACATCTCTGAGAGTTTTTTCTCCCCGGTAAGGATTGTCTCATATCCTTTTCTCACATATTCTGCAAGCAGTCCGCCTTCTTTTGTCAAGCGCACGCCTTTGGATGTCCGCACAAAGAGAGCACAGGAAAGATCACTTTCTAAATGCTTGACTGCCTGGCTGACTGCCGGCTGTGAGATGGAAAGTGCCTCTGCTGCGAGGGAGATACTGTTGTATTTGGATACATAATAAAAAATTTTGTAGTATTCGAGGTTTGTCTGCATTATTTTACTCCGTGATTTTACTGTGACTTGCAAATAATTGCTTTCTTATTATAACAGTTTCCCACGAAAAAATCTTTTCTTTTGCGAAAACAAAAAATTTATATTTTTTCGCAAAAATAAACATTGTCTTTTTGCGGTCCATGCCTTATACTAAGTTGCTGAAACGTAAAGAATATGCGTGTTGAGGCTAAAAAACACGGACAGATTTTTAACTATTTTATAAATCAAGGAGTACAGATTATGACAAAAGACATGACAATGGGAAGCCCGCTCAGAATGATCTTACTTTTTTCCGTTCCGGTTTTACTGGGAAATATTTTTCAGCAGTTTTATAACATGGTGGATACGATCATTGTCGGGCAGTATCTTGGTGAGGATGCTCTGGCTGCGGTAGGCTCTACCGGATGTCTGATGTTCCTTGTATTAGGATTTGCAAATGGTATTGCGCAGGGATTTGGCGTTATGGTCTCCCACGCCTTCGGTGCAAAAGATTTCAAGCTGTTAAAGCATTATGTCGCACTCTCCCTGATACTGACTGCCATTGTATCGTTACTTCTGACTATCCCTACAGTGGCAGCTTCCAGACAGTTTCTTATTTTAATGAAAACACCGGACAATATCTTAGGACTCGCAGACTCTTATATTAAAGTCATTTTCGCAGGTATCCTGCTCACGATGTCCTACAACGTTGCCGCCGGTATTTTAAGAGGGATCGGCGACAGCAAAACACCGCTGTATTTCCTGATTCTCTCTTCCTTTTTAAATATTGTGCTCGACCTGTTTTTGATCGTCGTCGTAAAACTTGGAACCGCAGGCGCTGCCTATGCAACGATCATTGCGCAGGGTGTCTCCGCACTGCTTTGCTTTATTTATATGTTCCGCAAATTCGACATTTTAAAAACCAGCCGGGAAGATTACTATCTCGACGGATACGGTGTGTTCAATATGCTTTCCATCGGTATTCCGATGGCGCTCAACTATTCCATCACCGCTATCGGAACCATGATCCTGCAGGGCGCAGTCAATATTTTCGGTTCCAGTGTTGTGGCTGCCTTCACTGCCGCCTCCAAAGTGGAAAACCTCTCCACCCAGACCATGCCGACACTCGGCACTGCGATTGCCACCTACTGCGGTCAGAACCTCGGCGCAGGAAAATACAAACGTATCTACGAGGGAATGCGCAAAGGATTTTTCATCTGCATTTTTATCTCGCTTGCTGCCTCTGCTATCTGCGTATTCGGCGGACGTTTTATTGTGAGCTGGTTTGTGAGCAATCCTTCTGAAGAAATTTTTGACTATGCCATGCAGTATCTGAACACCATCAGTTTCTTCATGCTGCCGCTCGCATGGATTTTCCTTTACCGGAACGCCCTGCAGGGCTTAAACCGCGGACTTGTTCCAATGTTAAGCGGTGTTGTGGAAATGGTGTGCCGTATTATCGTAATCGCCGTCACCTTAAATCCGTTCGGTTACTGGGCAGTCCGTCTGGCAAGCCCGATTACATGGCTGTTCACCGGAATCCTTCTGATCGTAACGTATTTTATCTGGGAAAAACAGAGCCGGAAAAAACATTCCGGTTCATCGGACTAAAATTTTAGTTTTCTACCCCACTTCTGAACAGTCTCCACAAGCTGTATCAGATACCGGAACACCGGCTCCGTGATGACTGCGAACACGATCATGAGCATTGCACATTTTCCTGTGACCGCCGTGATCGCAAACAGTTCACTGAAAAACAGCATACAAAATAACCAGCCGATGACCATCGCTGCGATCAGGATCGCATGCGGTGTTGTCATCGGTTTTGCTATATGATAAAGGATCATGAAGCCGACAACTGCGATCAGGATCGTGCACGACGTGGAAACGCACTCTTTTTCCACTCCGAACTCCCTGCAGAAAATCACCAGACCGCTCACCACGATAAAATCTGTAATCCCAGCCGGAAGCGCCTGGATCAGGACATTGGTAAGAAAATGCCCATGGATCTGATTCCGGTTCTGCTCCAGCGCTAGAAAAAATGACGGAATCCCGATCGTAAAAACACTGATGAGCGACACCTGCGATGGCTCCAGCGGATAATCAATCAGAAACAGCATGGAAAATACGGCTAAGAGCATGGAGAAAATGTTCTTGACCAGATAAAGGCTGGCAGTGCGCCCGATGTTGTTCACCACCCGCCGCCCTTCCATGACAACCGCCGGCATTTTATTGAAATCGTTATCGAGCAGCACAAGCTGTGCCACATGCGAAGCCGCCTCACTGCCTGATGCCATCGCAATGCTGCAGTCTGCATCTTTTAACGCAAGAATATCGTTCACGCCGTCTCCGGTCATTGCCACGGTCTTTCCCTGCTCTTTTAATGCCTGCACCAGAAGACGTTTCTGCTCCGGTGTCACCCTGCCGAACACCGTGTATTTTTTTGCTGCCTTCCGCACTGCCTCCGCTGTTTTCAACGTTGCTGCGTCCACCTGTTTTTCCGCATGGCGGATTCCCGCTTTCTTTGCAATCTCCGATACCGTGACCGGATTGTCCCCGGAGATCACTTTCACTTCCACTCCCCGCTTGGAAAAGTAACGGAATGTATCCATTGCCCCCTCACGAATTGCATTGTTGAGCAGGATAAATGCAATGGGAGTTGCATTTTCTGTCAGTTCTTTTCCATCCAGATTCCCCTCATACTCTGCAAATACAAGCACACGATATCCCTTTTCCAGAAATACTTCGATTGTTCCCTGAACAGCCGCATAATCCTGCCGCAGCACAAATTCCGGTGCGCCGACCACATAAGCTTTTCCTGCCAGAACCACTCCGCTGTATTTTGTGGCAGACGAAAACGGGACGATTTTTTCTGCACTGTTTTCCATCGGCTCCGTAAAATACTGCTGCAATGCCTCCATCGTTGCATTGTCGCACGGCAGGGCACGCACACAGTCAGAGAGCAGCTTTGCAATTTTATTTTTGTCTTCCGATTGCTGGTCTGCTTCCTGTTCTTTCGCTGCAAGGTTCTGGTCTTTTGCAAGGATAAACTGTGCCACTTCCATTTCCGGCACGGTAATGGTTCCGGTCTTATCCACACACAGTACATTTACCCGCGCCAGTGTCTCGATACATTTCATGTCATGGATCAGTACCTTTTGTTTTCCAAGCCTCATCACCGACACCACCATCGCCACACTTGCAAGAAGGTACAGGCCTTCCGGGATCATTCCGAGAATAGCCGCCACCATGCCCGTCACACTATCTTTCATCGTTGCCCCGGAAAAAAAGTATTGCTGTAAAAACAGGATCGCCCCGATCGGCAAGATGATCACGCCCACGGTCTGCACAAGGCGGTTCAACGCCCGGATCATCTCCGACTGCTCGCCCTCTTTTGTCTGTGTTGCCTGTAACATCAGTCCTGAAATATAAGAATCTTTTCCCACTTTTTCGAGTTTTGCCAGGCACTCTCCCGATATCACAAAACTCCCCGAGAAAAGCGGATCTCCCTCTTTTTTTATAATCTCATCGGCCTCCCCTGTAATCAAAGCCTCATTGACCGTGATATTGCCGGATAACACCAGTGCGTCCGCCGGGATCTGTCCACCCGCCGAAAGCGTTATCACATCATCCTGCACCAGTTCATCCGCCAAAACCTCCTGCTCACTTCCATCCCGCCGGACCGTAATTTTCGGTGTGTTTAATATTGTAAGATCATCCAGGATTTTTTTGGAACGCAGCTCCTGGATGATTCCGATCAACATATTTGCAATAATTATAGGTAAAAAAGTAAGATCCCGAAAGGACCCCACCACGATCAGAAGAATCGTAATGATCAAAAAAATAAGATTATAATAAGTTACAACATTTGAGCGGATGATCTGTGCCACTGTCTTTGTGGAAGAATCTACGCTTTCATTCGACAACCCTGCCTTTTTCCGAAATTCCACTTCAGCAGTGGACAGTCCACTCATATTCTGGCACATTCTGCATCTCTCCATCTCACTTTATGATGCTTTAGTATGCCCTGTTTTTTATTAAACTATTTGAACAATCGCTAATTGTTCTTTATTTTGCTTTTAATGCCCAGACAGCTTTGATCTGGCTTCTGATTTTTCCATAGTCCCATTTCTGACCACTGCGGTATAAAGAAAACGGATCGTTAATGGAAAATCCTTCATCATCATAATCATAGAGCAGGATAAAATGTCCCCCTGTAGTGAAATCTCCCTGCCGCACGGAGCAGATCACGATGTCTCCCTGATCTAAGTGCTGTTTGATCTCAATCTGGCTGATATTGATCTGCTCGGAGCGGACACCATAAGCTGCCGCCCCTTCTGTCATAAGCGACCACATCGTTCCTGTGCCGGACATATAGTAACCTTCCTGCATGGCAAATTTTGCGATTGCAGCCGGAGTTGCCTCCTCGTTTCCAGTCAGCGCAACTACTGCCATCGCCAGTGTTGTCGGACCGCATCCGCTGATCGCAACATTGCTGTCATCCCCATATGCAAGGCAGCCCCAGCGTTTATCCCACTGTAAAAAGAGCGGATATTCTTCCTGTAACTCTTTCTCTGTCAGTTCTGCTTTATCATAATCCCTTGTGTTCCCTTTGTAATCAGCTACAAATGCGATCATTTCCGGATTATTTGCCAGATTGATCAGTAATTTTTCCGGATATTTCTCTGCATTTTCCACGATCTGTGCGTAGCGTTCATCTGACGCTTCCATCTGTTCTAACTGTCTGATCGCCTGATTCAAGGAATAATCTACCGGTTTTGATAACACGACCTGTGGAATCTCCGCAAACGGATCATTCATTTCTTCGCTGTCTGCCGGTTCTTCGACAGTTTCTGTAGCAGACTGTTCCACTTTTTCCGTTCCATCTGCTGTTGTTCCATTATCCACGTTATTTGTAATTTGATTTTCTTTTTTCTCTTCACCGGAGTTATCCTGCGCTGATGCCAGCACTTCTTCTGTTTTTCCAAGTTTGATCTCAGGAAAATATCTTCCACAGACACATCCCAGTAAAAAAGATGTCAAAAGCATTACACTCAAAACGATTTTTCTTTTCCGTACAAGCTTTTTCTGTCTCAGTCTTCTTTCGTCTAATTCTGTCTGATTCTGTATCTGGCGCTGAT
>OLOG01001689.1_pt1 | contig 12427 bp, 8 predicted proteins | sample 1672351 | NCBI WGS metagenome assembly OLOG01 (sample SAMEA3136674, study PRJEB25190) | human gut metagenome | biome: human gut; feature: human-associated habitat; material: faeces | place: Austria | collected 2013 | reverse complement strand
CAGGAACCACGAAGGTGGGCCAGCCCTGCGCGTCAGCCAGCTGCTTCAGGGTGCCTTTGGCACGGTCCGTGGTGGCATAGATGCGCTTGTTGGCTTCCTCAACACCCATCTCATCCTCCAGCAGCTTGCGCAGAACACGGAACGCCAGGCTGGTCTCGGTGGTGGTACCGGACTTGGAGATGACATTGATGGAGAACTTCTTGCCCTTGCACAGAGCAATGATATCATTCAGGTAGCTGGGGCTGATGCTGTTGCCGCAGAAGTAGATCTTGGGGCCATCCTCCAGCTCGTTGTGGTACAGGCCCTTGACGGCCTCGATCACAGCGCGGGCACCCAGATAGCTGCCGCCGATGCCGGCAACCACCAGCACCTCGGAGTCCTCACGGATCTTCTTGGCAGCTTCCTTGATGCGGGCAAACTCTTCCTTGTCGTAATCGCGGGGCAGGTACATCCAGCCCAGGAAATCATTGCCGGGGCCATTCTTGGCTTCCAGCTGGTTGTGAGCCGCTTCCACCTGAGAATAAATGGCCTTATATTCCTCTTCGTTGATAAAACCGGAGAGGTGCTTTGTATTCAGAACGACGCTCATTCTATCAGAACCTCCAAACGTTTTTACGGGACGTGCTCCCTGAGGGTTTTGTTAGTATAAGTGTACCGTTCCAATCGTGCAAAGTCAAGGCCAAAATCCCCGGATTTCATACAATTTTAATAGTGTTCTTTTGGCTGTCCTGACATCTTTTGTTCAGGCCCGCCAACGCTGCTTTGTTTCTGCTAACCGCTTTTATTCGGTGATGTGTTTCTTTTGTCCGCTATACTCCCAGCAGGCACTGCCACAGCAGCTCCAGCGCGCCGCCAAAGGTCAGCAGCGGGGCATCCGCGGCCGCTTTTACTTCGTATTCATTCAATAAGGTATCATCCTGAAAAATGCTCACCTTTCCCACTGTCTGCCCCTTTTCCACGGGGGCCTCCAGCGCCTCGGGCAGGGTCAGCTCAGCCCGCAGGGCAGAGGCCGTTCCCTTCTCTATCAGGATCGTCTCGGGCAGGGCGGCGTAATCCAGCGGCACGCTGTCCTCGGCGCTGCCCTTTACGGCCAACGCCAGCGGGCGCTCCGGCAGGGTGGGCAGCGGGGCGGCGGCATAGTTGGCAAAACCGTAGTCCAGCAGGGTGGTGGCGGAGTGGAACCGGTCGGCGCTGGAGGGTGACCCCAGCACCACGGCGATCAGGGTCAGGCCGTCCCGGGTGGCGCTGGCGCTGATGCAGACCCCCGCTCCGCTGGTGGTGCCGGTCTTGAGCCCGGTGATGCCGCTGTACCGGCGCAGGAGCTTGTTGGTGTTCACCAGCTGGGTCTGGCCGTTCCGCAGGCTGTCCGTCCAGATGCCGGTATAGTGCAGCAGCTCCGGGCAGGTATTGAGAAGGTACCGGCTCAGAACGGCAACATCCCGCGCCGTGGAGAGATGGCCCTCGGTGTCCAGCCCGCAGGCGTTCCGGAAGGTGGTGTTGGTCATCCCCAGCTCCGCCGCCCGGGCGTTCATCTGTTCCACGAACACCGGCTCGCTGCCGCCCACCAGCTCGGCCACCGCCACAGCGGCATCGTTGGCCGAGGAAACGCAGATGGCCCGCAGCATCTCATCCAGCGTGAACTGCTCCCCGGGCTCCAGCCAGATCTGACTGCCGCCCATGTGATAGGCGTGTTCGCTCACCGGCACGGGGGTATCGAGGGTCAGTTTTCCACCGCGGATGGCCTCAAAGGTCAGCAGCAGGGTCATCAGCTTGGTGATGGAAGCAATGGGCATCCGCTCATCCGGTGCTTTCTCGTAGAGCACCCGGCCTGTCTCCGGCTCCATGAGGATTGCCGCCCGGCATTCCAGCTGCAGCCCGCTGTTGGCCGGAGCCGCCGCCAGCACCGCCGGGGCATCCGCCTGCACTGCCGGTCCCGTTCCCCCAATGGCCACCCGCAGCCCGGCCCCCTGTGCCGTACCCACAGCCAGCGCAAACAGCCAGAAGCAGAGCACCCCCGCGCAGAGCAGGGCCAAATTTCTCCGTTCCATTCCTCGTACCTCCCCGCGTAAAGTCTCTGGTTGCATTCTATGCAAAAAAAGAGGGGGCAATGCCCTTTTCTACGGGATGAAAATCTGCTATAATAGGAGAGTTTATAAACACTTTAGCTGGCTCACCCTCTCAGGCCGCTTCGCGTCCAGCTCTCCCAAAGGGAGAGCTTTTGACAAAACCAGTAACTTTGCATGGATTGCCAAAGCCTCGCCCTTCGGGAGAGGTGGCAGCGCGTCAGCGCTGACGGAGAGGGTGAGGCCGTTCATCTGAGAGGATCTTTATGCGAGTTTGTTTTTATACCCTTGGCTGCAAGGTCAACCTGAACGAGACCGGCGCGCTGGAGCAGATGTTCCGGGGCGCTGGCTTCACCATCGTGCCGGAGGGCGAAGAAGCGGATGTTTTTGTGGTGAACAGCTGCACCGTGACCAACTTCGGTGACCAGAAGAGCCGCAAGTGGCTGCGCCGCGCCAAGCGCGAAAATCCCGGTGCCGTGACCGTGCTCACCGGCTGCTATCCTCAGGCTTTCCCCGAGGAAGCTGCCCAGTTCATGGAGGCTGATCTCGTCTGCGGCAACGGAGACCGCAAGGCCATCCTGGACAATGTGCTCAAGCTGCTGGACGGCCACGAGCGCATCGTTGCCGTTACACCCCATCAGCGGGGCGAGCTGTTTGAGGAGCTGCCCGTGGAGCGGTTCGAGACCCACACCCGCGCGTTTATCAAGGTGGAGGACGGCTGCAACCGCCAGTGTGCCTACTGCGTCATCCCCCGCGCCCGCGGCCCGGTGCGCAGCCGCGCCGAGGACAGCATCCTGAAGGAGCTGCGCCAGCTGGCCGCCTCCGGCTACCGCGAGGTCGTGCTCAGCGCCATTTCCCTGCCCAGCTACGGTCTGGACACCGGGACCAATCTGGTGGAGCTGGTGGAAAAATGCGCTCAGGTAGAGGGCATCGAGCGGATCCGCCTGGGCAGCCTGGACCCCGACATGCTGACCCCGGAGTTCATCACCCGGCTGGCAGCGGTGGAAAAGCTCTGCCCCCAGTTCCACCTCAGCCTGCAGAGCGGCTGCACCTCCACCCTGCGCCGGATGCGCCGGGTCTACACCGCGGAGCAGTACGCCCAAGTGGTGGACCAGATCCGCGCCGCCTATGGGGAGCGCCCTGTCAGCTTTACCACCGACTGCATCTGCGGCTTCCCCGGTGAGACCCCGGCCGACTTTGAGGAAAGCTGTGCCTTCCTCAAGAAGATCGGCTTCCTGAAGGTCCATGTGTTCCCCTACTCCCGCCGCAGCGGTACCCCCGCTTATGATTTTCCGGCTCAGGTGCACGAGCGGGAGAAGCAGGCCCGCAGCCGCGAGATGAACGCGCTGGCCGAGGAGGTCCGCCGGGAAGTGCTGGCCGCTCATGTCGGCACCGAGGACGAGGTCTTGCTGGAAACACCCCTCTCCGAGACGCTGTTCACAGGCTACACCCGGCTGTACATCCCGGTGGTGGTCTCTGCCCCCGGCCACAAGAGCGGCGAGATCGTTCACGTCAGGCTGGGCGAGTACGATGGCGAGCGCGTCCGTGCAGCACTCTGCTAAAAAAGTTCGTTAAATCTTGTGCGTCCTGTACTATTTGCTAATTCTTTAACATATTTGAAATTTTCTCTTTTCACGCAGGCCCGTTTATGTTAAAATGAAACTGGATATCTGGGTCGGAGCGCCGGTTGCAGCGGTGCGGTACCAGCCGGCCCGGAGCAAAGCAAATTCCGTCTGCGCAGTCCAGTGTGGGACGGGATGTTTTCTGTTTCTGAACAAGGAGAGATTGGAATGAGTTTTAGAGGAATCAATACCACAGTCATTCAGATCCGCCGTCAGGTGTTTACCGAGGTGGCCCGCATGGCTTACGCCAACGTCAAGGGTGAACAGGCCAACCACCTGATGCGCAAGATCCCCTACACCATCATCCCCGGTGAGGAAGGCAAGCTGCGCAAGGACATCTTCCTGGAGCGCGCCATCGTCGAGGAGCGTGTCCGTCTGGCCATGGGCCTGCCCACCCGCCGCATGGATGAGCACAACAGTGTGGTCTCCGGCCTGGAGGATGCTTCCATTGCCGATAAGTACTATGATCCCCCGCTGGTGAATGTGATCAAGTTCGCCTGCAACCGCTGCCCCGAGAAGCTGGTCAAGGTCTCTGACCTGTGCCAGGGCTGTCTGGCCCACCCCTGTATGGAAGTCTGCCCCAAGAAGGCCATCACCTGGGAGAGCGGCCGTTCCACCATCGATCAGGAAAAGTGCATCAAGTGCGGCCGCTGTGCCACTGTCTGCCCCTACAATGCCATCGTCAAGACCGAGCGTCCCTGCGCCGCTGCCTGCGGCATGGGTGCGATCCACTCTGACGAGCTGGGCCGTGCCGAGATCGATTACAGCAAGTGCGTTTCCTGCGGTCAGTGTCTGGTGAACTGCCCCTTCGGCGCTATTGCCGACAAGGGCCAGATCTATCAGCTGATCCAGGGCTTCAACCGCGGCGACCGCATCTATGCTCTGGTCGCTCCCGCCTTCGTCAACCAGTTCCCCTCTCTGGCTTCTGCCGGCAAGCTCAAGGCTGCCCTGAAGGCCATCGGCTTCTACGATGTCGTGGAGGTCGCCATCGGTGCTGACCTGTGCACCGTGGACGAGGCCCACGACTTCCTGGAGGAAGTGCCCGAGAAGCTGGACTTCATGGCTACCTCCTGCTGCCCCGCATGGAGCATGATGGCAAAGACCGCCTTCCCCGCTCTGGCCAAGAACATCTCCATGACCATGACCCCCATGGTGTTCACCGCCCGCATGATGAAGCAGAAAGACCCCACCGCCCGCATGTGCTTCATCGGCCCCTGCGCCGCCAAGAAGCTGGAAGCTTCCCGCCGCACGGTCCGCTCTGACGTGGACTTTGTGCTGACCTTTGAGGAGCTGGCCGGCATCATCGAGGGCAAGGATCTGGACATCGATCTGCTGGAAGTGGATGAGAACGAGGCAGCACTCTGCTCCGCCTCTGCTGCAGGCCGCGGCTTTGCACAGTCCGGCGGCGTTGCCAATGCCGTTGCCAACAAGATCAAGGAATGGCACCCCGATATGGAGGTCAAGATCGCATCCGCACAGGGTCTGGCCGACTGCAAGAAGCTGCTGATGCTGGCCAAGGCCGGCAAGTACAATGGCTATCTGCTGGAGGGCATGGGCTGCCCCGGCGGCTGCATCGGCGGTGCCGGCACTATTGCCGACCCCGTGCGCACCGCAGCTGTGCTGAACAAGTATGTGAAGGATGCCGAGTTCACCGACCCCGAGCAGAGCGCCTTTATGTCCAACATCCATATGTTGAAGGACGACCCCAACTTTGAGGTCTGAGCCGCTGTAATATAATTACCTGTAAGGCTGCTGCACAGTGATTTTGTGCAGCAGCTTTTTTGTTAAAAAAAGCTGAAACTTTGTGGAAATGCCGTGAAACGAAAATTGGACGCTTGTTTATCAGGGCAAAATGCGATACACTACAAATAAGAGTTTCTGATGGATGCTTTTTACAAAAAAGCATCTTGTCATAAAAGAACCTAGGAGGAACGGCAAGAATGATCTGGAACAAACCTAAACAGCCCGCCGACCAGCAGCAGGACGCAGCGGCTGCACCGAAAAAAGGCGGCGCGGCGGCGTTTGCCAAAAAGAACTGGAAGTGGCTGGTGCCGGTAGCTATTGTGGTGCTGGCAGGCGGCTGGTGGCTGCTGAAGCCCAAGAGCGCAAAGCCCGCAAACGTGGATACTTCCTATACGGAAGTCATGCCCGAGACCCGGGATGTTTCCAACACGCTCAGCGTCACCGGCACGTTGAATCCCGCCAATACTTACAGTGTCAAATCGCTGGTGTCCGGCAAGGTGCTGACCGGCAGCTTTGAAGAGGGCGATATCGTGGAAGAGGGCACTGTGCTGTACACGGTGGATTCCTCCGACGCTACCACCAAGGTGGAGCAGGCAGCCATCACCCTGCAGCAGGCGCAGCGCAGCTACGATAAGACCGTAGACCGCCAGTATGTCCGTGCTGAGGTGGCGGGCGTCGTCAGCAGCCTGAAGGTGAACAAGGGCGATGAGGTAAAGAGCGGTCAGGAGGTGGCCGTGGTGCGGGACGGCTCCAAGATGAATCTGGTGCTGGAGTTCCCGGCTGCGGATGCTGCCAACTTCTCGGTAGGGCAGACCGCCGAGGTCACGCTGGACGGCACCTTTGAGGTGCTGCCCGGCACCATTACCGCCGTGACCGGCACCGATGCCCTGAGCGCCGGCAACCTGCTTACCCGCACTGTGACCCTCTCGGTGTCCAATGCGGGCGGTCTGACCACGGCACAGGCTGCTACGGCTACTGTCAACGGGGTCAGTTCCATTGCGGCAGCCAACTTCCAGTATCAGGCCGAGCGCACCCTGACTGCGCTGACTTCCGGTACTGTCACCGCCATCAATGTGCGGGAGGGCGGCAACGTGAACAAGGACGACATCATCCTGACCCTCAGCGGTGAGGAACTGACCGAGTCCATCCAGTCTGCCTCCGAGACCCTGCGCGGTGCGGAACTGTCCATGCAGAATATGCAGGACACCATGGATAACTACACCATCACCTCGCCCATCAGCGGCACCATCATCGAGAAAAATGCCAAGGTGGGCGATGCCCTGAGCACCGGCAGCGACCTGTGCACCATCTACGACCTGAGCTATCTGGAAATGACTATCAAAGTGGACGAGCTGCAGGTCAGCAGCCTGAAGGTGGGGCAGTCCGTACAGGTGACCGCAGACGCCGTGAAGGATAAGACCTACGAGGGTCTGGTCACCCGTGTGTCCATGAAGGGTGATACCAGCGGCGGTACCACCACCTACCCGGTGACCGTGCGCATTGACGAGACCACCGGTCTGCGCCCGGGTATGAACGCCAACGCCGAGATCGTGGTGGCACAGGCCAAAAATGCGCTTACCGTGCCTAACGCCGCCATTGTGCGGGGCAGCTATGTGCTGGTGCGGCAGGATTCTCCCAGCGCCGTGAACGCTGATGCTTCCATGAGCGCACCGGAGGGTTATGTGTACGTCAAGGTCAAGACCGGCGTCAGTGATGACAACTATACGCAGGTGACCAGCGGCCTGTCCGAGAGTGATACCATCGCCTACGACCCCAGCTCTGTGAGCAGCGACAGCTACTATGACGACGGCGGCTACGACTACTCCGACGGTGAAGTGATCGGCGGTACCGAAAACGCCGCAGACCCTGCCGAAGGCGGCGAGGAAATGCTGCCGGAGGAGACGGAAAACGCCGAAGAACCCGCAGCGGACGCTGAAGAGCCGGCAGAAGGCATTGACCCCGCTGAGACCGGTGCAGTTGTGGTGAATTGACGCAGGAGGGATGAATGAGCGCTCTGATCGAGTTTGATGCGGTGTGCAAGTATTACCAGATGGGCGATACCACGGTAAAGGCTGCCGACCACATCACCATGAAAATCGAAAAAGGCGAGTTCGTGGCCATCGTGGGCCAGTCCGGCTCCGGCAAATCCACCTGCATGAACATCATCGGCTGTCTGGATGTGCCCACCCACGGCACCTACCGGCTCAACGGCCGGGATGTGGGCAAGATGAACCGCAACGAGCTGGCCGCCATCCGCAACGAGATGCTGGGCTTTATCTTCCAGCAGTACAATCTGCTGCCCAAGCTGAACCTGATGGAAAACGTGGAGGTGCCGCTGGTGTATGCGGGCATCTCCCGCGCCGACCGCCATGTCCGCGCCCGGGAGGTGCTGGAGCAGGTGGGGCTTGGCGACAAGCTGAAAAACCGCCCTAACCAGCTTTCCGGCGGTCAGCAGCAGCGTGTGTCCATTGCGCGGGCACTGGTGCGCAACCCGCCGGTCATTCTGGCAGACGAGCCCACCGGCGCGCTGGACTCCCATACCGGCCGCGAGGTGCTGGGGCTTTTGCAGCAGCTGCACCAGCAGGGACACACCGTAGTGCTGATCACCCACGACAACTCCATTGCCGTGCAGGCCGACCGCATCATCCGGCTGGAGGACGGCCGGGTGGTGTATGACGGCGACTCTCACGCACCGGAGGCCATGGTGCAGCCCACTCTGCTGCCCGAAACGCCGGAAAAGGAGGAACAGGCATGATCTTTGAAACCTTCCGGCAGGCCATCCAGAACGTGTGGAGCAACAAGCTGCGCACCTTTCTGACCATGCTGGGCATCATCATCGGCGTGATGGCGGTCATCGTCATCGTGGGTCTGGGCAACGGTATGACCAAGAGCATGCGGGACAGTTTTTCCGCGCTGGGCACCAACACCCTGAGCATTCAGGTTTGGGGCTACGGCTCCCGTACCGTACCGGTGGACGATATGTACGACATCTGCCAGCGGCACTCCGACCTGATCAAGGCAGTGTCGCCCCAGATCGAATTCAGCGGCAACGCCAGCGGTACGCTGAAGATCGGTACCACCAGCTACCGCTGGTCCAACATAAGCGGTGTGGACGAAAACTTTACCGAAATGAAAAACTACCAGATCGTTCAGGGACGCGGCCTGCAGTACATGGATATGCAGGACAATAAGCAGGTCTGCGTCATCGGCGATTACCTCAACCGCGTGGCCTTTGGCGGCAACGGCGTGGGACAGACCCTCAAGATCGGTGCCAACAAGTTCCGCGTTGTAGGCGTGCTGTCTGCCAAGGTCAGCGACCCTACCATGCAGCAGGGCAGCGACGATGACTGTGTTTATCTGCCCTACACCACCGTGATGCGGCTTTCCAGCCAGAGCGCGGTGAATAACTACACGGCTGTGATGACGGACGAAAACTTTGCCAACGAGGCCAAAACCACGATGGAAGAGGAGCTGCAGAAGATCCTCAAGACCGAAAACGGCTACTATGTGTACAGCGCCAGCGAGTGGCTGGAGGAAATGAACAAGATGATCAACATGGTCATCGTGGTGCTTACCGGCATTGCCAGCATCTCGCTGCTGGTGGGCGGCATCGGCATCATGAACATCATGCTGGTGTCGGTGACCGAGCGCACCCGTGAGATCGGCATCCGCAAGGCACTGGGTGCCAAGGAGCGCACCATTCTGGCGCAGTTCGTGGTGGAAGCTGCCACCACCTCGGCGCTGGGCGGTGCGCTGGGCATCGCACTGGGCTATGCGGTGAGCATGGCGGCCAACAAGGTGCTGCCCATGTTCATGAGCGATACCGCCATCACGGTGAGCCCGTCGTTCAACTCCATCGTGGTGGCTTTTGGCATCTCGGTGGGCATCGGTGTGCTGTTCGGCTATCTGCCGGCCCGGCGCGCGGCACGTCTCAATCCCATCGAGGCGCTGCGCTACGACTGAGCCCGAAGAAAGGGGAATACCTATGAAAAAACGTTTTCTCGCACTTTTGCTGGCGGTGAGCATGGCGGTGTCCATGCTGGCCATGCCGGCGGCTGCGCTGGGCAGTGCCAGCAACACGGCCGTGCAGACGGCCATCACGCTGGGCGGTATGGACGCCGGGCAGACCGGCAGCCTGGACGCCGCCGTCACCCGCGGGGCCTTTGCCCGCATGCTGGTGGCGTTTTCGGCGTACCGGGAGAGCGCAGCCTCCCAGGGGGCTGTGGGCACCCTGTATAAGGACGTGCCCGGCTCTTCGCAGTGGGCACCCTACATCCGCATTGCGGTGCAGCAGGGCTGGATGAACGGCTACACGGACGGCACCTTCCGCCCGGACAACGCCGTCACGCTGGAAGAAGCCTGCACGGCCGTGCTCAAGCTGCTGGGCTATAAGATGACCGACCTGAGCGGCTCCTTCCCGGCGGCACAGCTGAACAAGGCCCAGGAGCTGGGCCTGCGGAACCAGCTGGCGCGCAGCCAGGGCCAGACCATGACCTACGAGGACTGCGCTGTGCTGCTGTATAATGCCCTCACGGCCAACACGGCCTCCGGCGGAGCCTATGGCAGCACCCTGGGCTTTACCGTGGCAAATGGTCAGGTGGACACCTCCACGGTGCTGCTCAGCAGCCTGAAGGGACCCTTTGTGGCGTCGGAGGGCACCCAGCTGCCCTTTGCACCGGTGAGCGTGTACCGCAACGACAAGGTGTCGGAGTCCGGCGAACTGAACAAATACGATGTGTATTATTACAGCGAGAGTCTGCAGACGGTATGGATCTATACCCGCCGCGCCGCAGGCCGCATCACAGCAGTTTCGCCCAGCGCCAGCGCTCCCACGGCGGTGACCGTGGCCGGTACCAGCTACCAGCTGGGCAGCTCGGCGGTGGCGTCCAAGATCTCGTCCCTGAACGGCGGCGGCGTGGGCGAAGTGGTCACCCTGCTGCTGGGCATGGACAATGAGGTGGCAGATGTGGTCACCGGCGAAGAGGCCGACAGCGTGTTCTACGGCGTGGTGCAGACGGCCACCCGCTCCCTTGTGGAGGACAACGGTGCCGACGTGCTGCAGCGCGTAGCAGTGATGTGCACCGACGGCATCACCCGCACCGTGAATGTGGACAAAAGCCTGAACTACCCCGCCGGCTGGATGGTGCGCATCGACGTGACGCCGGAAGGCGAGAACGTGACCGCTATTGAAAACCGGACCATCAGCGGCACGGTGAGCGCAGACGCCACCATGCTGGGCGACCATAAGCTGGCAGACGACGTGCAGATCTTGGATACGACTACGGAGGGTGTGGCTGGGACGGTTCGTCCCAGCCGCCTATCCGGGACGAAACTGAACATGCTGAATGTCCGCTACTATACGCTTAACGACAACGGCGAGATCGACCGGCTGATCCTCAACGATGTCACCGGCGACCTGTGGAATTACGGTGTGCTGGATGATATCCGCAACATTGCGGCCAACCTGCCCTCTTCCAAGACCCCTGCCACTGCAGGGGATTCTGAGGGCGAAGGCTCTGATGGGACCACCCAGGTGCTGAAGGATCTGCGGAGCGTGCTGGTGCCTACCACCAGCGAGATCCTGTGGGGCGTCATCAACGGCGATATCCTCCAGACCGTGTGGAATAAGGTCACCAGCAGCACCGGCTCCCTGGTGAGCATCGGCGTCAAACAGCTGGCTAAGGTGGTAGGGGAGCCTTATGGCACCATCCTGAACTATGTGGGCGGCGGTGCCACCTATGTCTGCTATATCAACGGGCAGCCCACCAGCTACACCACCTCCATCAAATATCCGGTGCTGGCCGGCGGCCTGGCCGTGCGGCAGGAAGTGAACGGTTCGGTCAAGGCGATGATTCAGCTGATGCCCATGAAAATCGACAAGGTGGGTGCCGCGTCGGTGCTGTCCGGTTCCACCCGCTATGAGGTAGCGGACAATGCCCAGGTGTACCTGTGGTACAAGGGCCAGTATTATGCCACGAAGCTGGCCGAGGTGAACTCGGACGATTACTACCTCACCGGCTGGTACGACAACTTTGGCTGCGCCGCGGGCAAGCGCGTCCGCGTGATCGTGGCCGTGAAGAAGGACTGATGCGCTATTACAGCGCCCCGCGCCGGGCACTGCGCGGGGTACGGCAGCTGCTTTATCCGCGTCGGTGCCCCTTCTGCAATGCGGTGCTGGGCAGCATAAGGACCTGCCCGGACTGTGCGGAAGAAGTGGACCGGCTGCGCCGGAAGCCCGGCATCCGGCTGGACGCATCGCAGCATTATCTGGGCGGCCTGAGCGGCGCAGCGGCACCGTTCCGGTATGAGGGCTGCGTGCGGCGGGCTATCCTGCGGGCAAAGTATCAGGCTGCACCATGGACGGCGGTGGAGCTGGGCGTGGTGTTGGCAGAGCTTGCCTTTGGCAGCGAGGTCCGGATGAGGGGCGCGGAACCGGTGCCTCAGCGGGTGGAAGGTGCCCGGCTCGGCTATGACTGCATCGTGCCGGTACCGGCGTCCAGCCGCAGACGCGGGTACAATGTACCGGAACGCATGGCGCAGCCGCTGGCAGAGGCACTGGACCTTCCGCTGGAAACAAAGGCTCTTGGTCCTGCCCGCCGGAAGGACCGGCAGGCAGGACTGCCCTTTGAACAGCGCCTGGCCAATGTGGCCGGTGCGTTCCGCGTGCAGGACCCGGACCTCATAGAGGGCCGCCGCGTGCTGCTGGTGGACGATGTGATCACCACCGGTGCTACGGCTGCCGCCTGTGCACAGGCTCTGCTTTCGGCGGGTGCGGAGAGCGTGTTTGCGGTGGCTGTGGCTACGGTGGAATTTCCGCCCATTGCCCAGCCGACTCTGCCCTTGCAGGAGGATGCGGACGAAGAAATTTAAAAAAGTTGCCGAAAAGTGCTTGACAAAATGCGAGAAGTCGGGTATACTAATCAAGCTGTGAGCGACAAACGCTTACAGATATCCGGGTGTAGCGCAGTTTTGGTAGCGCGCTTGAATGGGGTTCAAGAG
>OLOG01001673.1_pt1 | contig 12504 bp, 10 predicted proteins | sample 1672351 | NCBI WGS metagenome assembly OLOG01 (sample SAMEA3136674, study PRJEB25190) | human gut metagenome | biome: human gut; feature: human-associated habitat; material: faeces | place: Austria | collected 2013 | reverse complement strand
TCATCGGCGGTTACCCCGACGGCTCTTTCAAGCCCGAGGGCAACATCACCCGCGCCGAGGTCACCAAGATGATCTGCGTGGCCCTGAACGGCGGCAAGAACCCCGCTGTCAGCACCAACACCACCCCCACCTTCAGCGACGTGCGCAACAACGCCAACGCTGCCTGGGCTGAGGGCTACATCGAGTCCTGCGCCGCACAGGGCATCGTCTCCGGCGTCGGCGGCGGCAAGTTCGCCCCCAACGGCAACGTGACCGGCGTGCAGATGGCCAAGATGCTGCTGGTCGCTCTGGGTTACAAGTCCGAGAACGAGGGCTTCACTGGCAACGCTTGGGCTACCAACGTCAATGTCCGCGCTGCTCAGAAGGGCCTGTATGAGGGTCTGGAGACCATGGATACCAACGCCGCTCTGACCCGCGACAATGCTGCCCAGATGATCTGGAACGCTCTGAATGCTTATGAAGTCGAGTACAAGACCACCCTGGTCACCGACTCCAAGGGTCAGCTGACCTCTCAGATCACCGTGCAGGATAAGGTTGTTGGCTCCAACAACGACAAGATCACTCTGCTGGAGGACAAGTACGAAGCTGTCACCGAGAAGGGTATCCTGGCTTCTGTCAAGTTCAACGACAATGACAACACTTACACCACTCAGGTTGATGGCGTGACCCGCTATGTCTACACCATCAATTCCCACGATCAGCGTGTTGATATCGGTATCGGTGCTCTAGATGCTACCGTTGACTACTCTGCTCTGATGGGCCAGCAGGTCAAGGTCATGTACACCGTGGACAACAAGACCAAGGATGTGACTTTGCTCGGTATCTATGCTAGCGACAAGAATAAGACTGTCACCGCTCTGGGCGATGACATGGATTACAGCAAGAGCAACACCGTCGAGGAGAGCAACACCGTCGAGATTGACAACAAGGACTACAAGCTGTCTAACTCTTTCAAGGTCTTTGCTCCTAACGGCGATGAAATCAGCACTCAGAAGATTCTGGATGGTACTAACGTTACCGCAACTCCCTACTACCAGTACACCCTGATTGACAACGACAACGATAAGACTTATGATTGCGCTATCGTTAAGCCTTTCTCTGTTGCTCAGATCGACTACCTGAGCTCCAGCAAGGTGACCCTGTCTGCAAAGGGCGGCACCAGCCTGACCAATCCTTCTTTTAATCTGAAGGATGACGATGTCACCCTGTATAAGGACGCTGCTGAGGACGATTATGTCGTTGTCGTTGACAAGGCCTACACTGTGAGTGGCAACACCGAAATCACCAAGGCTTCTGTCGTTTCTGGCAAGGTCGATGCAACCAAGTCTAAGGACATCAAAAAGGGTGAGACGACTCAGAGCTACGTTTCCGAAGTCAAGGTTGATGGCACTTGGTACAAGGTTGCTGATCCTACTGACACCGGCGATCCTATCAAGCTGAACGACTCCTATGACCTGACTGTGGTCAATGGCTTTGTCTTCAACGCTGAGAAGACCAAGGGCAATATCTCTGCTGAAAACATTCTGTACATCGAAGAGGGCGAACTGGCTAAGTTGAACTCTGGCCTTGCTGCTGGCCTTGAGGCAAAGGCATACTTCGCCGATGGTAGCTCTCAGACCATTAAGATTACTGCTGTGACCAAGGAAGACGGCGATGAGTACGACATCGTGAAGAACAGCTCTACTCCCAAGACTGATGAAATCAAGACGGATGATGCTTATACTTTCCTTTCTAACTCCAGCTATACTATGTTTACTTACTCCGTGAAGAACGGTGAGTATTCTCTGGAGCCTGTTTGGGGCACTAAGGATAATGGCAACATTGGCAGCTATGATGCCCTGGTTACTGCCGCTATCAATGCAGGCATTAAGGATGGCAAGGCTGTGAACAACTATAAAGTTACCGGTACTAACGCTACTTCTGTTGCCCGCTTTGCAGATGATGCTGTTATCTTCGTAGAAGACAACGACGGCGTGAAGGTTGTTTCCGGCAAGACTGTGTCTAACTGGAAGGATACTGCTGTGAACAAGGTTGTTGGTCTGTCCGACAAGAGCAATGGTACTCAGTATATTGCTGTTGGTGTGATCCGGATGACTGGCACTGCTAAGACCGATGCTCGCCAGTATGGCTTCATCACCAGCGCTATCTCCACTTCTAAGGAAGGCAGCACAAACTACTTGAACTTTACTATGTGGAATGGTACTGAATCCGTTGACGTCAAGGTTGAGAAGACCACCACTCTGACCTCTAATCTGGACAAGTATGATTTCGTTGCTTTCGATTGGGTAGACGAGGCGAACAAGGAAGCTGACAAGGCTGACTTTGACATTAAGGATGCCGATGATACAACTGCTGTTGCTATCACCGCTTTTGTAACGGATGACAGCATTAGCTTCTCTGACAGCCACACCTATGACTTTGCTGATAAGTACTTCGTTATTGGCGTTGACACCAACAAGGGTGAAGGCTCCGCCGCTAAGCTGGCTACCGCAAAGGATTGCCCCACCGATTCTACTAAGTACTGCGCAAACGCTATCTACTTCACCACCACTGATGGTGATGACACTGTCGTTGAGGCTGTGTTCATTGATGTGAGCGGCGTGATGTCCACCGACAAGAACGGTAACGAGATTTATCTCGACAAGTAATCTTTCCCGAATCTGATTCAGGAAGATTCCCCGTAAATGCAAGGCCCCTGGGGAGTGATCCCTGGGGGCTTTGCCCTATTCATTTATAGAGGAAAAGTGATTTATGAAATCAGTAGACAAAATACGGCGAATGGCATATTTGATACTCAAAGACCCAGAACTGCGCTGGAACAGAGAACTTAGTCAGAAGGAAATTGCTAATATGTTTCATGTAGAGCCATCAACAATGTCTGTTTGGCTTTCAACTGTAGAAAAAGAGATGGGCGCATCAAGGAACCGAGCTCAAGAAGTTGAGTTACAAAAAGAGCTTCGTTACCTGAAAGAGTTGATTTTACAGCTAGAAGAGAAACGTATTCTTTGGCTACCAACTCCAAAGAACACGCCAAAACACAAGTGAGATCGATTCATTTCCCTATATTGAATGACTGACAAAGCAAGTACCCCGCCGCATTTCACGATCGCCTCACGGGTTATCGGTGAGAATGATTCTCTGTAGATGCAAGACCCTTGTGGGCTTTGACCTTTTAAATACGATAGGAGATTCAATGTATTCATTAGAAGAGATGCAAAATGAAGCAGCAGAACACGAAGAAAAAATATTTTCTTCGTGTTCAAATCCTAGGAGATTTGATCCATATATACCTGGGTTTGATTTGCCAATATGGGTCGAAACACACGATGACTATGATGAAAAAATACGTACAGAATTGGATCGATATGTCGACGCTGTTTCAAAGAGTTTTGGCGCACATGTTGTATCAGAAACAACGAATATCGTTCAGCACATAAAGCACGCGCTTCAATGTGAGCGAAGCCGTGACACAGAGGGAGCCAAACAACATATCAAAGCTATTATTAAATCCTATTCTTCGGATCGCTTCTTTATCAGTGAGCTTGATGATAATTTTGCTTTCCGCGGTAACTCTGGCTTTAAAAAGCTGCAACGTGGCTTAAGCGCACAAGCGTCAAAGCCGCTGTCCTTTTTCCGCATTAGAAATGGACGTTATGAAGCACAAGAGGCTTTACAGCATATTTCCAGAAGTCGTGTATCTTTGTGTTCTTCAGGACGCTATAATCTTCCTGGCCTTCCCTGCCTTTATCTTGCAACGACATCTTACTGTTCTTGGAGAGAAACAGACAAACCTGATGAGTTTAGTATAGCTGGCTATCGGCCCACTGAGTATGGTAAAAAACTGAAAATCCTAAATTTAGTGAATTTTTCAAGATTACAGGTGGGCATTTATAACTCACATTCGATGAAAGATAGTCCTAAAGAACTATTTGAAAGCCGTGTTTTTCTATATCCGCTGACCATGGCTGTTTCTGTTGCTGTGAAGAACGATTCAGATCAGGTAGGGTATCATCCGGAATACACAATATCTCATCTGATTATGCAAAGCTTAGAAGAATTTGATATTGATGGTGTGGCTTATTTATCAGCGAGAGTTGATGAAAAATTTTCATTCCCGTTCTGTGTAAACCTTGCCCTTCCGGTTTTTGATGACGTTCGGGTGTGTGATTCTTTTGAAATGACAAAGCCATATATTCTATGCGAAGGAAACAGTCAGTATATATATCCCAATGATTGTGTAAAAGCAAAAAGTTATATAAATGAATTTTACGATTCAAAGTATATTTCTTTTTATCAGTTTCCCATAAAATATCATGCCACTATATTTAGTATGTTAGATAATTATTTAGAAGACAAACCGCGCTATCCTATGAAATACGATAAATAGCTACGCTGGCTCTTCAAGCGAGTAACCCCAGGCCGACACCACACCGGCCTGGGGCCTTTTCTTGCCCACATAGCCCCGGCCCCCGCTCGATTATCTCCTGTGCTTCTGTGGCCTCTCTACGCCCGCTGTATGGCGTTATAGGAGAAACAAGCACCCCGTGGATGTCGGAGAGAACAGACGTGTTCCTGGGCGATCCTGAGGGGTGTGGTAGGTATAGAGGGTCTGGGGGAATATGGATACCTCGCTTCCATATTTACCCATGCTGATTTGACAGAAGCACAGGGCGTATGTTATCATGTTATCTGTGATATGTTATTTTTATATCATTTCTTTTTCTATTGAATTTCAAGGGATTTTTCCCTATATCCTGTAGAAATTGAATCCCCGTTTGATAAGGATATAACGGCTTTTTGATAGATTGGAGCGTGTTCTTGATGCCTAGCCCTGGCTTAGCAGAGGTGTGTGAAAGTTTCTCCTATGACGAGCTTCTTTACTGGAAGTATGAGGATGGTCGCTATGGAAGCGCGATTCTACCGGTTCGCGCAACCTATTTAACTCAGGGGGACACGAGGTATATCCTGAGCTTAAAATCCCATCAAGTATGTAAGAACCGAGAAGCCTGGATCACTTACAAAGAAGATCTGCAAGAACAGTACCGTGACGCAAACAAAAGATTGGAAGTGAAACGGCTTGATTTGACGGTCGGGCTTTCTCATCTAAATGAAGTCAAAAACATCAATCTTACCCCCCAGCATTTGGAGTCGCTGCTTCACTTGATCCAGGCTTGCGGCGTCCATGAGAGCGCACAGGCCGCAACAGTTACGCTGTTCAGCGTGATCCTCGCCGGCTACTTTTCCAGGACGCTTCATGATTACGTACTGACGAAAAAAGCAACTTCCCAAACGATCAGCCGGGCACCTATTGTCGCTGTGTCCGACCACGATACGTTTGATGTCGTAAAGACGATGATGGAGCCGCTGGCATTGGATGTTTCTTCGGAAGCGACTTCTGAGCAGGTTTGGCTGGGCAATGCGTTGCCTTGCGTGTTGGAAGCACAGGGAAGGAGAAAGACAATTTCCCAACGTGCCAAAACAGCTCTGGTTGTAGACCGTCAAGACGATCCAGTTGATAACATACATCAATATGACATAAAGGAAGAGCGGGCTTCTGCGTTCAGAGAGCATCCATTCCCCGCGCAATACCAAGATACTGCGGTTCTCATCGAGACAAAGCGCTTTTCGTCACGAGCGGAAATTCGGAAATTCCAGCTGCAAAACCGTTGGGTAACGACACTTCTCTATGCTCCGACGGACAGCATGTGCAGCGAAGAACCGATCCACTTCAACTCGAAGCCGTTACAGCTGTGTGCCGTGGGCACCTGGGATCAAGACGAGATACAGACTTTGCTGCGGCACATCTTGTGGAAGGTGTCGCGCTTCAAAAAGAAAGACTGGAAAGAGATCCGAAAGATTGTATCCGATGCAGAACAGGCTTTGGAGAAATACAACCATCGCCGGGGAACCCGATCGATCCTGGGGCATCGAAAAGGCTGGATGTTGGCGCAGTTGCTTTCTGTTCATCTATTCTGGCACGGTTGTTCCGCTGTTGGATTGCTGAAGGAAGAAGAGGTAGCTTCTTATCGGGATACCTGGTGGTCGCTGTTGCTTCCAGGCTATCAGGGAACGACGAAACCATTAAAAAATATTCCTTTGGAAGATCGTCCCGTGCTTCGCCCTCAACAGGACAGCAGGGAGCTGTTTCAAACAGCCATTGTAAAAATCCTGGAAAATGGAATCCATGGCCAGATTCCCTTCTGTCCACCCAACAGCAAAGAACCGGAAGAGGATTCCTGGGGATGCTTGCGGGAGTACCACAGCAGAAAAGACGGGACTAGCTTTCGAGCCTTCCTGATCTCCAGCAAGCAGTTCAAAGACCTGGCAGCCCAATACAATCCGGTTTTCTGCAATTGGACAGAAGTCTTGATGACACTGCGTAAAAAGGCACCTGCCTATTTTTATAGTAGCACCAATTGCAGGATCTTCGGCTCCAGTAAGTCGGTGAATGCAATCATCCTCAATCTGGAGAAAGCCAGTTTTTTACCGAAGGAATTGAAAGCAGACATCAAGAAGAAATTTACCGGCGCTGAGCAATAATCATCAGCGCCGGTTTTTCTTTAGCTGTTCTCCTCCAGCCACGTTTCCAGCGCAGCTGCCGGAACCCGATACTCCCGGCCAACCCGCACCGCAGTCAGCTCACCAGACTGGATCATCTTCCGCACCTGCTGTTTGCTGGTCTGGAGATACGATGCGACCTCCTTTACCGTGAGTAACGTCATCAGGCCCACGGGTCATCTGCTCCTTTCGTGGCCTCACCCTCGTGGTACAGCTTGTTGTGGAGACGGCGAACATCGTAGGTCACAAAGCCCCAGTCTCCAATCTCATTCTGACGGGGTTCCACCTGATAGCATTTGCAGGCATCTCTCAGGTCATCCTTACCCATCTGGAAGAGGTCGCACAGCTCGTGGATGGTGTAGAATGGCTTCATCTCAGCGTATTTGATGTACGGAATCTTGGACATGATCTTGTCCTCCTTCATCAAACTTGGGGCGATATGCGGTGACGTGCGTCCTTGCGTATGGCCCCTATAATTTTGTTGCGCATTTCAATCCTTACACAGCCAAATCATGTTAACCCAAACCAAAGCGTGTCAAAATTGATACCCCTTAAAACAAATTCATACAGCTTAGGCTGATGAATTTTTAGGAGGTCAATCAAAATGAAGACTCGTGACATTGTGAAGGAAGCCGTGCAGAAGTTGGGATATAAGAAACTTCGTAAGGCGCAGATCCAACCGATCAATGACCTGATGGACGGCAAGGACATTCTGCTGATCGCCCCAACCTCGATGGGGAAAAGTGCCGTGTTCCAGGTTCCCGGTCTGGCCCAAGCAAAACAAAAACCAGGCAGCTGGGTATTGGTCATTGAACCGACCTTGGCTCTGATCTATGACCAAGTGAGACACCTACAGGAAAAAGGGATTCCTGCCGCTTATCTGACTGGAAAAAATACAGACAGCAGAGAGTCTATCCTGACTGAAGTGCGTCGAGGGGAGATTGTATTCCTCTTCACTACCCCAGAGCAGATGCAGAAGGAACTATTCCAGCGGATGGTCGTAGCGAACCATAACCCTTGGCTGGTGGTGGTGGACGAGGCACACTGCATCACCGAGTGGGGAACATTCAACTTTCGGCCAGCTTACTGGAGTATTGGTACGGTGATCCAGAAAATGAAGCACCGTCCCGTTGTTGCCGCCATGACTGCCACAGCACCAGTACGCTATCGCCTAGAGATTATGTTTTCTTTGAAGATGAGAAAGCCTTGCATTTATGAGGTTACCTTGAGTAAGCCAAATCTGAAACTGATCGTGAAGGATTACACTCTGGATACCTCCCGACTGGATTGTGGCGGTCTATCAAAGAGAAAGGCAAAAGTTGAACGGGAGAAAATGATGGAGCGAAACCTTCAGGCCAGATTGAAGGAAATGGTACGCCTGACCAGGAAGTACCTTTCCGAGGGGAGCGTCATTGTTTATGCCACAACTCGCAGTACCGTGGAGCATGTGTATGAATACCTGAAAGAGCAGGACGATTTGAAGGGAAAGGTTGCGAAATACCATGCGGGCTTACGCCAAGAGAAGAAGGAGAAAGTGCTGGTGTCTTTCTTCTCTGGGAAAAAGAAGATCATCGTTGCCACATCGGCATTCGGTATGGGGATCGACAAAACGGATGTCCGATTGGTTCTGAACTTTGAAGTTCCATTGTCCCCAGTGGAATGGTACCAGCAGATCGGGCGTGCAGGACGAGACGGTGAAACAGCCCATGCAGTGTTGTTTTATCGGGACGAGGACGTAGAACGAAATCGTGCGCTCTTAGGTGACAAGAGGGTGATGCAGGAAATCGAAAACCTTTCGGACAAACAGAAGGAGATCCAGGTATATGACATCAAACAGGCAATCGACAGACTGGAGTCCCTGGCAAGTTTAGTACACAGTGACACTTGTTTGACGCAGGAACTTCTGAAATACCTTGGGGAAAAGAATCCACCTGTCTGCGGACACTGTACTGTTTGTCAGCGTAACCGGAAAAAGAAGGGGGTGTGATGTATGATTGTGGCAGAACGCGGCATTCACACGGTAGAACTGTATTGGCAGGGGCTTTCCTTTGCTTCACTACAGATGATTGTGGATGACCTGTATGATCAAAAACAGATCTACTTGAGGAAGAAGAACCATCTGAACACTAGCAGAGTCTATGACACTGCGAATGTATTTCCAGATGGTATCATCATGCGTATCGAACAAAGATACCCAGAGCCAGGGGGAATCCGTTTTATCATCAACCCGTACACTCTGTCCAGCGGTAAGTATGTTCCCGAAGAACTGTATTACCCGACGATGGATCCAAGCATAATGGAACACGTTCTCAACGTCATAAAAAACACCTTCAATGATAGAGAATGGAAGATTGACCCACAGAAGTTGACACTAAGCCGAGTGGATCTGACTTGGAACTTCTATCTGTCAAACGAGATAGATCTGACCGAAATTATCCGTTTGTTTAAGCACGGACAACGAAAGAAAACAACCAAGCTGGATACCTTTCAGGATAAGAGCAAAGACCAACACTCCTTCCGGATGAGGTTTAGTGATACTACTCTGACGGTGTATGACAAAGAATTCCAGGTCACACAAAAGGGATTGCGGGTCGGAGATAACGCAAACATCCTGCGTGTTGAGTTATCTATGCAGCGGAGAGCATACATGAGATCTCTGGAGTTAAAGGATAGAACAGACATCTCTATGGACGAAGTCTTATACCGGTTATATCAAAAAAACTATCATCTGATCCATCACTATATAGACTTTCTGTGTCCATGTACCGGGAAACATCTACCTTATCAGAAGGCGGTAAAGGAGATTGAAAACCAGGTCAATCAGCCTGATATAAGGGAGAAGATGCTCTACTTCTTAGAAAAGGCGAGTAGAAGCAACAACCTGTGTCATGCCGTAGAGAAAACAAAGGAGCAATATCACCTGGGGAGGAAAGGGATAGATCGTCTACTTAAAAGATTCGATGAGGTTGATGTGAACCCGATCACATTCCAAAAGGACTCCAAAATCGAGAAGTTTCTATGCCTTAGAGATATGTTCTGATGTCATGTTTTTTGGTGGCTTCCGGTTAAGAAAATGTGAGATCGACTCAAGGGTATATTTGATACTGTTGATTTGGTGGTAAGGCAGTCTCAAGTAGCTTTCTGATCGTGTTTATCATAATTTACGCGGTTTTGGTGTGAGAATGAGATTCTCAAAGGAGCACACCAAAACCGCGTAAATAAATGGGAGAAACTCGAACATCAAGGTTCTTTTTGCAAAAGAGACTCAAAGACAGAAACACACCAGCAGAACGCAGATATCATCCGGCTTGTCAGGAGCATACTTCTTGAAAATTGTCTCTCAGACGGCCTTATCAGCGGGATAAGAACACCTGCTCATCCGGGAAACGCCAGAATGATGCCTGTCCTGAGTATGTACTCGTCCCCCTTAGAAATCCTCAATTGGAGAAAAGAAAAGGGCGAAGGCATCGGCCTCCGCCCTGTAAAATGAACTCGTTATTTTATTTGGACCAGGCATCGTTTCTTATAGAACGCAATCCCATAGCAGAGGACCGAGTCATAGTCATCCTCAAATTCTTTCGCATACTGCCGGTCTTCGATTTGGTCAAGGGCCGCTGCGCAGTCTTTGGGCATTGCATCCTGTGTGCGGGAATACTTCGCCTCAAAAATAGCAACGCGATCTCCCTCCGGGTCAAGGACTACCACATCGCTGCGCCCTTCTCCATGCTCCTTATTGGAGTCCACCTCATAGCCCGCTCCCGCAAAAATTCCAGCCAGGAACGCATGGTAAAAATCTTCTTTGTAGTCATGGTAGCTGATGGTTTTACGGAGGAGCTTGTTCATCTGCTCTGTAAGAGCCTCCGCTTTACCAGACCAAACGGCATCGAATAAAATCTTTCGGTTCCAAGTCTGAGCACTCTCATCAAACCATTTTTGGATGGTTGTCTCGAAGATCTCCTGGACTTCCGCATTGGGGATCATCAGGGCTGATGTTTTTTCTGGCAACGGAGCTGGAAGGTCTTCTTCCCGTGCCTGCGTCAGATAACCAGTCAGGTACAGAATGCTCCACAGATTCTCTTCCGAAGAGTGAAGATAGTCATAGGTCAGATTCTCTTCGATTTTTTGAATGATATAGCCACCGGATAACAGCGTTTCTAATTTACGGGAGATGCTGCGCCCTGAATAGTCAATAAACGAGCGGATGATAGAATTGTCGCTGGTGTTTTTCCAATAGCTGGCGGGCTTGGCCTTGGGGTTGCGCTGGAGGTCGCGGAGATAGTTCATCACGTCCCAGGGGCAGTAGACGTCCAGGTCTCCGAAGTGATACCCGTCGTACCAGTTTTTGATATCAGCAGCATATTCCAGGCAGTCTGCATCTTTGAGGATCTGGTCTACATCTGCCTGGGTGAACCCAAAGTATTCGTTCAAGTGAGAAGACGAAATCGTATCGGAGACAAAGTTGTTGGTGCCCGTGAAGATGCTTTCTTTGGCAATCCGCAGGCAGCCAGTGACAACGGCAAAACGCAGGGCATCATTATCCTTCAATGCCTGCATCAGCCCCTTCACCACATCCAACATCTCTGCATAGTACCCCTTGGCGCTGGCCTTGGCGATAGGAACATCGTACTCATCGATCAAAAGAATCACAGGTTTCCCATAGTATTCCTGCATTGTAGTGGTCAATAAAGCTAAGCTATCCTTTATCTCTTTAACGGACGCATCTCCAGACATGATGTGCGTAATAATTTCTTTGTCAAATGGATTGATTTTGTCACTTTCTAGCAAATACATATGTTTTTTATATAGATTTGCTAGAACGACCGTCAGCATGTCATAGGCATCTTGAAAGTTCAGTCCATCCACTTTCTTGAAGGATAAAAACAACGTGGGCCACTGGTTCATCCATTCGCTGCACAGGGCTGTATTCTTAGAGATTTCCAATCCCTCAAACATCGCCTGACTGTCCTTACGGATGTCGAAGAAGTTGTCCAGCATACTCATGCCCATGGTCTTTCCAAACCGGCGTGGGCGGGTGATGAGGGTGACTTCTGCCGTTTCCTTCTCTAACAGGTCCTCGATGAGGCCCGTCTTGTCCACATAGTAATACTTATAATTCCGGATCTTCGCAAAGTCAGAGATGCCAACTGGGATCTTGAGATCATTCATGCTTGTGCCCTCCTTCCAATCTCTCAAGTTGGTTTTATGATACCATGAAAATCCTGTGTTTACAAGCAAGAAGCAAATCCGGACCTGAGCAGATTCCAGACATATATTATATTCCTGAAACCAGCTGGCATGGCATCGACTGTGCTGGCTGGTTATCTTATTTCAGGAGGAAACTATCATGAAAGTCCTGCTCATCGAGCCTGGAAAACCACCCAGGCCAGCCATCATCCCCCAAACCCTGGCCGCCATGCAGAAGGCTGTCGGTGGCCTGATCCAGGCCGTCTATCCCTTCGACGATCCCGTTGCTCTCATCTGTAACGAGGAAGCCAAACTGGAAGGTCTGCCCCTCAACCGCGCCTTGCGAGATGAGGACGGCAACATCTACGACATCATCGCCGGAACCTTCTTCCTCTGCGGTGCCCCACCGGACAGCGAGGACTTCACCAGCCTGACCGACGAACAGCTGGCCCACTACACCAACCGTTTCCGTTTCATCGAATTCTACATCCAGGAGGTACACACATGATCCTGCCCTTACTCGCTTCTGATATGCTGTCCATCCCCTTGCCGAACATCGACTGGGCCATCCAGATCGACACCACCCAGGGTGGTCTGCTGCTGACCTCTCAGCTGTCCATTGAAACCAACAAGCTGGGACTCTGAAAACAATATACGATTTAGAACCGCTCCGAGACGCAAAAAATCTCGGAGCGGTTTTGCTTTATAAAGGAGACTATGAACATGAACGAAGAAACTTTCATCTGTGACATCTGCGGCGAA
>OLOG01001652.1_pt1 | contig 12683 bp, 9 predicted proteins | sample 1672351 | NCBI WGS metagenome assembly OLOG01 (sample SAMEA3136674, study PRJEB25190) | human gut metagenome | biome: human gut; feature: human-associated habitat; material: faeces | place: Austria | collected 2013 | reverse complement strand
CTTTCCGGAACATGCCTTCGCCGGAACAGGGCGCATCCACCACCATGCAGTCAAAAAATTCCGGGAAAAAGTCCACCAGAACCCATGCTCCAAGTGTAATCACAATACACACGACTGACATAAAACGGATCGCTTCTCTTACACGATCATATTTTCCGGCACCGTAGTTGAATCCTATAACCGGCTGCGCTCCGTTTGTAATTCCTGTCACTGGCAAATGTGTAATTTCTCTCACAGAATTTAATACGGTCATAACACCAACATAAATATCTCCGCCGAAACCAGACAGAACTGCGTTACAAACAATCTGTACGATTCCATTTGTTATTGCCATTACAAAACCGGATGTTCCAAGCCCTACAATCTCTTTTAGGAGTTTTAGCTGTACTTTCATTCTTCGGCGTTCCAGTCGAATCAGTACCTTTGATCCTGTAAGAAAATGAATTACCCATACTGCCGACATTCCCTGCGAGATTACTGTCGCCAGCGCTGCGCCTTTTACCCCCATATGAAATCCAAAGATAAAGATCGGATCTAAAATAATATTGGCAAATGCACCAATCAGAACAGAAAGCATCCCTGTCTTTCCAAATCCCTGTGCATTGATAAAGCTGTTCATACCAAGACTTAGCATCACAAAACCTGTTCCTAACAAGTAGATACTAATATAATCATTTGCATACGGAAATGTGGCGTCACTGGCTCCGAACAAATATAATAGCGGGCGTTTCAGAAGAAATCCGGATACCATAAGTGCTGCTGCCGAAAGAATCAGCATAGAACAGGTTGTTCCCATAATATTTCCGGCACGTTCTTCTTCCTTTCCTCCTCTTGCGATAGAAAATAACGGCGCGCCTCCCATTCCGAATAAATTGGCAAATGCAATCATAATCGTAATCATTGGCAATGTCAGGCCGATCCCCGTGAGAGCCTGTGATGACGCATTCGGAATGTGTCCAATATAGATTCGGTCTACAATGTTATACATAAGATTGATTAACTGTGCCAATGTCATTGGAATTGCAAGATTTAAAATATTTCTGGAGATTTTTCCTGTTCCGAAATCATGTTTCTGTTCCATTCTATCACCTGATTCTCTGTTTTATTTTGCCTTTATTCTGAACAATCTTGAAAAGTAATCTCCCTGCTGTTCTCTTAAAATCTCATGAAGCCCGGAAGAAAAATCTGATACACTTAATCCCACATTCAATAATTCATCTCCGTAATGAAGGTGTTCTTCTGTCTTTTCTCCAAAACTTCCATATTCCGTAATTTCATACCTCTGTTCCGGAAGAAGTCCTTCCAGCTGAATCCTCTGAAAACTTCCCTGCGGCGGCTGCAGTACACGGAAATATGCAACAAGCGCTTCTTTCCGGTCTTTTGAAACAACCATCCATGCAGAAGAGCTGTCATTCGATGAAAGCTGTTCAAATGGGCTTTTTAGGCGGTAGAACCATCCTTTCTGAATCAGTTCCCGATATTCTTTCATAAATGCTACCTGGCGTTTCATTTCTTCCAGTTCTTCTTCCGGAAGTTTTGTAATATCAAGCTCATAGCCAAATGTTCCAAAATATGCCACATTTGCTCTTGTATCCAACGGGGTGTCCCTAAAAACCTGATGATTTGGCGATGCAGATACATGGCTTCCGATACTGCTTAACGGATATACCATTGATGTTCCGTACTGAATCTTAATACGCTCTACTGCATCCGTATCATCTGATGCCCATGCCTGAGGTGCATAGTAAAGCATCCCCGGATCAAATCTGGCTCCTCCGCTGGAACAGGATTCAAATAAAATGTGCGGAAACTCCTGAATCAATCTTTCATACAGCTCGTATACACCGAGAATATATTTATGCCGCACCTTTCCCTGATAAATACTGTCATTGCCATTGGAAAATACTTCCGAAAAAGAACGGTTCATATCCCATTTTACATAAGATACCGGAGCTGATCCGAGAATTTCTCTCATCTGCTGATGAATATAATCTATGACTTCTTTTTTTGAAAAATCAAGTACATACTGATTTCTGCAATGACAATAATTTCTTCTCAGATCTACAAGGAGCCAGTCCGGATGTGCCCGGAACAAATCACTGTCCTTATTTGTCATCTCAGGCTCAAACCACAGACCAAATTTCATTCCCATTGCCTCAATCTTCTCTGCCAGTCCTTTAATTCCTCCCGGAAGCTTTTCTTTATTAACATACCAGTCGCCGAGAGAACAGTTATCTGTATTTCTTTTTCCAAACCATCCGTCATCTAACACAAACATCTCAATCCCGATCTTCTTCGCCTGACTTGCCAGCTGCAAAATCTTTTCTTCATCAAACTGAAAATAAGTGGCTTCCCAGTTATTAATAAGAATCGGTCGCACCCGGTCTCTCCACTGACCTCTTGCCAGTCTTGTACGATATAGCTCATGAAATGTCTGACTCATCCCATTTAATCCACTTCCGGAATATACCATAACAATCTCCGGTGTCTGGAAACATTCTCCTTCTTCTAATTTCCAGCGAAATTCATTCGGATGAATTCCAAGTACAACTCTTGTTACGTTAAAATTATCAACTTCTGCCTGTGCCAGAAAATCGCCACTATATACAAGGCTAAATCCGATGGCTTCGCCTGCACGTTCCGTTGTCTCTCGTCGTTTCAACGCCAAAAACGGATTAAACTGATGACTGCTTCCGCCTCTCATGCTGTAGATACCCTGTGTTCCATAATTCAGCTCTCTCGTCTGAACATGTCGTTCTCTTGACCATGCCCCGGCAAGTTCAAGCATTTCATATTCTTTGTCCGGAAGATCAAGACAGCCACTCATCGCATTTAAAATTGTAATTCCTTCCTGATTATCGCATACGAATTTTACATGTTTTGTGATAACCGGATATACTTCAAAAATGGTATATGACAGAATGATTTTTGTTTTAAGCAGCTTATCTTCCAGTACCACTTCAAGTGTTACTGCTTCTGAATCCGTTTCTGTATACACAGCCGGCAATCCTTCTAACTTCTTCTTGCCCGCAAAAATCACATGCTCTTTATACTGAAAATCAACAGTTCTGCTCCCATTTTTCTGTTCCAGCTCAAATGCCGGATATCTCATATCTCCTGAACCATACGATGGATATTCCTGTTTTAAGTGCTCCAGAGAAAATCTGTAATTTCCTTCAAAACAATTCGGAGTCATATCTCTTCCTGCATATTCAATTAAGTATCCAAAATCATCGCAATCCGTAATTTTCTTACCGTAATAGATATGACCTAACTGTCCATTTTTCATTACTTTAAAAATATAACTGATACTCTGATTGTACAAATGAAATTCTTTTGACTGTTCATGAAAGATAATTGGCATAATACTTCCTCCTCAGGATATTTCTGTAATTATTATTTATTATAACAGATTTTTTCGAACTGAAAAAAGCCTTCTGAAAAATTCTGCATGAATTTTTCAGAAGACTTTTGATTGTATAAAATTATTTTATCTCTTAATTATTCTTCTACAGTTTCTTGTCCCTCTTCAGACTGTTCTTCTGTTTCTCTTACTTTTGCGATACTTGCTACCTTGTCATCACCTGACAGATTGATCAGTTTGACACCGGATGTAATTCGTCCAAGAACAGATATGCCGCTGCATTCCATACGGATAATAATTCCCTCTGTATTAATGATCATGATCTCGTTGTCCTGATCTACTGCTTTTACGCCTACGACATTTCCTGTCTTTTCAGTAATCTTATAGCATTTTACGCCTTTACCGCCTCGATTTTGTTTTGTAAATTCTTCTAGTTTTGTGAGTTTACCCATACCTTTTTCAGATACGATCAGAAGGTAATCTCCCTGTATATCAAGCTGCATTCCGACAATTTCATCCCGATCGCCGAGATTCATACCGCGAACCCCCATTGAAGTCCTTCCGGTCGGTCTTACATCACTTTCATTAAAGCGGATACACTGTCCATATTTTGTCACAAGAATAATATCCCTCTCATTATCTGTTGCCTTTACTTCGATCAATTCATCATCTTCTCTGAGGGTAATTGCTGCCAGTCCGGTCTTTCTTACATTTGCATAATCCTGAATCGGAGTTTTCTTTACAAGACCTTTCTTTGTAGCCATAAACAGATAATGTCCTTCTTCGTATTCCTCAATCGGAATGACAGCGGTGATTTTCTCACCTGGCATCATCTGCAGCAGGTTAATGATTGCTGTTCCTCTTGCCGTTCTGCTTGCCTCCGGAATCTCATAACCTTTCATGCGGTACACCCGTCCTGTATTCGTAAAGAACATAAGATAATGATGTGTAGAAGTCATAAACAGTTCTTCTACATAATCTTCGTCCAGTGTCTGCATTCCTTTAATGCCCTTACCTCCCCGGTTCTGGCTCTTGAATGCATCTACAGACATTCTCTTAATATATCCTAATTTTGTCATTGTGATAACAACATTCTGTTCCGGAATCAGATCCTCCATAGAAATATCAAACTCATCAAAACCAATCGATGTTCTTCTGTCATCACCATATTTATCACGGATTACAATAATTTCTTCCTTGATTACTCCAAGAAGCAATTTTCTGTCTGCAAGAATCGCTTTTAACTCGCCGATTCGTTTCATCAGTTCCGCATACTCTGCTTCTAGTTTCTCTCGTTCCAGACCTGTCAGCGTACGCAGGCGCATTTCTACAATCGCCTGTGCCTGTGCCTCAGACAATTCAAAACGTTTGATCAATTCTGCCTTTGCAATCTGTACGGTTTTGGAACCGCGGATAATTGTGATTACTTCATCAATATTATCAAGTGCGATCAACAAGCCCTGTAAAATATGAGCCCGCTCTTCTGCACGATTTAATTCATATTTCGTTCTTCTTGTGACAACCTCTTCCTGATGCTTCAGATAGAGATTCAGCATATCAAGAATATTAAGCACCTTTGGTTCATTTCCAACAAGCGCCAGCATAATTACGCCAAAGGTATCCTGCATCTGCGTATGCTTATATAACTGATTTAGAATTACATTTGCATTGACATCTCTTCTAAGCTCAATACAGATACGCATACCTTCACGGTTCGACTGATCACTCAGATCTGTAATTCCATCGATTTTCTTGTCACGCACAAGTTCTGCTATTTTTTCAATCAGGCGTGCTTTATTTACCATATACGGCAATTCTGTGACAACAATACGGCTCTTGCCATTTTGCATCGGTTCAATGTCTGTTACTGCACGCACACGAATCTTACCTCTTCCGGTACGATAGGCTTCCTCGATTCCTCTTGTTCCAAGAATCGTTGCTCCTGTCGGAAAATCAGGTCCTTTAATAATCTTTAGTATATCTTCAATTGTCGTTGTTCCATTATCATCGATCTGATCATCAATAATCTTCACCACTGCATCAATTACTTCGCGAAGATTGTGCGGTGGAATATTCGTCGCCATACCAACTGCAATTCCGGATGTTCCATTGACAAGAAGATTTGGAAATCTTGCCGGAAGCACGGTTGGCTCTTTTTCTGTCTCATCAAAGTTTGGAGCAAAATCTACAGTATTTTTATTAATATCTGCTGTCAGCTCCATGGAAATCTTACTGAGTCTTGCCTCTGTATATCGCATGGCAGCAGCTCCGTCCCCATCGACAGAACCGAAGTTTCCATGTCCGTCTACAAGCGGATATCTTGTAGACCACTCCTGAGCCATATTTACAAGTGCACCATAGATCGAGCTGTCTCCATGCGGATGATATTTACCCATTGTATCACCGACAATACGCGCACATTTACGATGCGGTTTGTCCGGACCGTTATTCAGTTCGATCATTGAATACAAAATTCTTCTCTGTACCGGTTTCAGACCGTCCCTTACATCCGGAAGCGCCCGGGATGCAATAACACTCATGGCGTAATCAATATACGATTTCTCCATTGTCTTTTGCAGGTCTACTTCGTGGACTTTATCAAAAATGTTGTCTTCCATGTCTTACTCTCCTTCTCATCCACAGATTAAATATCAAGATTCTCTACAAATCTTGCATTTTCTTCAATAAATTCACGTCTTGGCTCTACCTTATCTCCCATTAATGTGGTAAATGTCAGGTCAAGTTCCGAAGATGTTTCATCATCCATTACAACACGTTTCAAGATTCGATGCTGCGGATCCATCGTTGTATCCCAAAGCTGTTCTGCATCCATTTCTCCAAGACCTTTATAACGCTGAATCTTATTATTCTGATCACGTCCAACTTCTGAAAGAATCTTATCCAGTTCTGCATCACTGTATGCATACCAGACTTTTTTATTCTTCTCAAGCTTATATAACGGCGGCTGTGCAAGATATACATATCCCTGTTTGATCAGCTCCGGCATAAAACGATACAAAAATGTTAATAGCAATGTGCTAATATGTGCTCCATCGACATCGGCATCTGTCATAATGATAATCTTGTGATATCGAAGCTTTGAAATATCAAAATCATCATGAATTCCTGTACCAAACGCAGTAATCATTGCTTTAATCTCAGCATTGGCATATATTTTATCCAGTCTTGCTTTTTCTACATTCAGGATTTTTCCGCGAAGCGGCAGGATTGCCTGAGTCGCACGATCACGGGCTGTCTTTGCAGAACCGCCGGCAGAATCTCCCTCTACGATATAGATCTCACAATTTGCCGGATTCTTATCCGAACAGTCTGCAAGTTTTCCCGGAAGTGACATTCCTTCCAGTGCAGATTTTCTTCTTGTCAGATCTCTCGCTTTCCTTGCGGCTTCCCTTGCACGCTGTGCCATAACAGATTTTTCAACGATCATTTTTCCGACAGACGGATTCTGTTCAAGGAAAATTTCCAACTGTGATGCAACAACGCTCATAACAGCTCCGCGCGCTTCGCTGTTTCCAAGCTTTTGTTTTGTCTGCCCTTCAAACTGCGGATCTTCAATCTTAACACTGACAATTGCAGTTAAACCTTCTCTGATATCTTCTCCTGATAAATCCGGTTCATTATCTTTTAATAATTTATTTTTTCTTGCATAATCATTAAATGTCTTTGTCAGCGCAGTACGAAAGCCCGCAATATGAGTTCCGCCTTCCGGTGTTGTGATATTATTAACGAATCCATATGTATTTTCTGTAAATGAATCATTATGCTGCAGAGCAACTTCTACTGCAACCCCGTCTTTCAGACCTTCGCAATAAATAATTGTCTCATATAATGGTGTCTTGCTTTTATTCAGATATGCAACAAATTCCTTAATACCGCCTTCATAGTGGAATATATGCTCTCTTACTTCTTCTCCTCTGTAATCGTGCAGAACAATTCTAAGACCTTTCGTTAAAAATGCAGTTTCCCTGAGCCGCTGCTTCAAAATATCGTAATCATATACGGTTTCTTCAAATATCTCTCCGTCCGGAAGAAATGTTACTTTTGTTCCGGTCTTTTCCATATCGCATTCGCCGATCACTTCCAGTTTCTTGACTACTTTGCCCCGCTCATAACGCTGCATATAAACTTTGCCGCCGCTGCAGATTTCTACTTCTAGCCACACAGACAGCGCATTTACAACAGACGCGCCTACACCATGCAGACCTCCGGATACTTTGTATCCTCCACCGCCGAATTTACCTCCTGCATGCAGAACAGTAAATACAACCTCTACTGCCGGAAGCCCTGTTTTGTGATTGATTCCAACTGGAATTCCACGCCCATTATCAATAACTGTAATAGAATTGTCCTGATTGATCGCCACATCTATCGTATCACAATAGCCTGCCAGTGCCTCATCAACTGCATTATCTACGATTTCGTACACGAGATGATGAAGTCCTCTCGATGACGTACTTCCTATGTACATTCCAGGTCTTTTTCTTACCGCTTCCAGTCCTTCTAATATCTGGATCTGGTCGGCGCCGTATTCTGTACTTACTGTACTACCCATTTTAATTCCTCCTAATTTTCTCCAGTGACTTCACCGTCTTTTACGTGAAACACTTTATTCATTGAAAATCTGTGATTAACAAATTCATCCAGACCGGTACAAGTCACAAGCGTCTGCACCCCCTGAATACTGTCCAACAGATAATTCTGCCTATGTTTGTCAAGCTCAGATAATACATCATCAAGCAAAAGAACAGGTGTATCATGAAGCACCTGTTTCACAAGTTCAATTTCTGATAATTTTAATGACAATGCTGCCGTTCTCTGCTGTCCCTGTGATCCAAACTTGCGTATATCAAGATCATCTGCAAGAAAACAGATGTCATCCCGATGCGGTCCTGTTGAAGTACTCCTCATCCGGATATCCCTTTCCCTGTTCTTTCTGACAGCTTCTTCCAGAGACAGACTTCCGCAGCCAGGTTCATAAGAAAGAACCAGATTTTCCCGTTCTCCGGTAAGTTTTTGATGAATTGTTCCGACAATCTCATTTACTTCCCGCACAAACTTCCGTCTCCGTTCCATAATCCGTTCGCCATAATCAATCAGCTGCATATCCCATACTTCCAGCGTATCATATAGATCTCTTCTGTCAGGAATCTCTTTCAGCAACTTATTTCGCTGATTTACGATTCGATTATAACTGGACAGATTACTTAAATATATCTTATCGAGCAGAGACAGCTCCATATCCATAAATCTTCGCCGTTCTGCCGGTCCATTTTTAATAATATTCAGATCTTCCGGTGAAAAAAAGACAAGATGAATCATTCCGAACAGCTCACTTGCCTTGCGAATCGGAATTTTATCAATGGCAATTCCCTTTGGGCTGTTCTTCTTTAAATGTACATCTATCTGGTAAGGAACTCCGTCCTTTTCTACCAAAATTTCAATATGAGATTCCTCTTTTCCAAACTGAATCATATCTCTGTCTTTCGTACCTCTGTGGGATTTTGTTGTCCCACAGAGATAGACTGCTTCAAGAATATTGGTTTTTCCCTGGGCATTATCACCATAAAAGATATTTGTTGCATGATTAAAATCAAGTGTCAACAAATGATAATTTCGGAAATTTTTTAACTTTAATGATTTCAGAATCATATGTCTACCAACTATCTGATAATTTTTACTTCTTCATTCTCAAAGAAAATGATGTCTCCCTCATGCAGCTTTTTCCCGCGGCGGGTTTCTACTTCACCATTTACTTTTACTTCTCCGTTCTGGATCACGATTTTCGCATCTACTCCGGATTCTACAAGACCAGCCAGTTTCATTGCCTGACCAAGTTTAATAAACTCATCTCTAATTGTAATTTCCTGCATCTTTTTCCTCTCCGACTATACTCCGGCATTAAAGTTGACCGGTAAAATCAAATAAATATAAGTTTCATTTTCATCTTTGATGAAGCAAGGTGCTTTTGGATTCATCAAAAACAAATTCACTTCTTCATCATCAATCACGCGAAGTGCATCGATCAAAAATTTAGGATTAAATCCAATCAGCAGATCTTTTCCTTCTTTTTCAATCATAATTTCTTCATCCATCGAACCAATCTGAGACTGAATCTTCAGCTGCATTGTTTCATCACCAATATTGATGATGATTGGTTTCTTATCTCCTTCTTTTACCAATAATATTGCACGGTCAATACAGTTTAACAGTTCTTTTTTATTGATTTTTACTTTTGTTTCGTAATCATTAGACAACATTTGGTCGATGCGGAAATATTCCCCTTCGATAAGTCGGGAAACAACAACCGTATTATCAAATTCAAATACAATATGATTCTTTGTAAAATATAAATTGACATCATTTTCCGTTTCACCGGATAAAATCTTACTCACTTCGATTAAAGTTTTGCCCGGAACAACAACTTTTGTATCCGGATAGCTTTCTTTCAATGCGATTTTGCGAATCGCAATACGATGTCCGTCCAGGGAAACAACTTTTAGCTGATTATTATGGATTTCAAATAATTCTCCAGTCATCAATTTATTACTATCATTGTCTGCAATAGAAAAAATTGTCTGGCGGATCACTTCTTTTAAAGTAAATTGAGATAAAGTGACTGCCTGTTCTTTCTCAATATAAGGTAAATAGGAAAATTCATCTCCCGGTTTGCCGGAAATGTTGAATTTAGCTTTTTCGCAAGTAATCAATGTCTGCAAATTAGAATTTGTTTCAATTGTAATAGTATTATCCGGTAATTTTCTTACAATATCAGAAAAAATTCGTGCATCAATTGCAATTAAACCTTTCTCGAAGATATCTCCTTCAATAATTGTTTCAATTCCGAGTTCCATATCATTAGCTGTTAATTTAATGATGTCTGTTGTTGCATCAATTAAGATACATTCGAGGATCGGCATTGTTGTTTTAGAAGGTACTGCTTTGGAAACAATGCTGACACCTTTTACCAGATTTGATTTGGTGCAAACGATTTTCATGTGAATAACTCCTTTCTGGGTGTGCGAATATATAAATATATAAAAGTTGTCCGCAGTAACCGCCGTAGGGGGTGTTGATATGTGGATAACCCTCGTGAGCCGTGTAAATACGCAACTTTTTCAGTCTAAAAACTCTGTGGAAAAGAAAATGATGACATGTGAACGCCCTTTGGATAAAAAAATCCGAAAAAAAGGCCTTCAAGGTGTATCAACAGTCTGTTCACAGCTTGTCCACAAGATATGCTCAAAGTTATCCCCATATGGTGTGAATAACTTTAGGATAACTTGAAGTATATTTAAACAGGATTAATTTTCTTTTTAATAATATTAACAGTGTTACTTAATGTTTCGTCTGTCTTTAAATCAGCCGCAATCTTGTCTACGCCGTGGCTGATTGTTGAGTGGTCGCGACCGCCCAGGATAATCCCGATGGATTTTAGCGGCGTATCGGTAATTGTGCGGATCAGATACATGGCAATCTGTCTTGGAATTGCGATGTCAGCGCTTCTCTTGCCGCTCTTTAAGTCAGCGATTGAAATATCAAAGTGTTCAGAAATTACATCCAGGATAGATTCCGGTGTAATCTGACGGTTCTCATCCGGTGAAATAATGTCTTTTAAAGCTTCGGCAGCCAGATTAATGTCAATAATAATGCTGCGGCCGCCGGTCTGATTCAGCTTATAAAGTGCGATCAGTTTATTTAAAGAGCCTTCCAGTTCACGGATGTTTGATTTCACGTTAGATGCAATGTATTGTAGTACGTCATTAGGAATATGATATTTCTCAAGACCGTCAATTTCGATTTTTTTCTGTAAAATCGCCATTCTTGTCTCATAATCCGGTGATGAAATGTCAGCGATCAGGCCCCACTCAAAGCGTGTACGGAGTCTGGCTTCTAATGTTTCAATATCTTTCGGTGGTTTATCACTGGAGATAATGATCTGTTTGCCGGATACATGAAGATGATTAAACGTATGGAAGAATTCCTCCTGTGTACTTTCTTTTCCTATAATAAACTGGACGTCGTCAATTAAGAGAACATCATTTGTACGATATTTTTCACGAAAAGCGGCCATGGCAGATTCATTGCCGGTACGTCCGCTCTTGATGGCGTCGATCAGCTCATTCGTAAATGTTTCACTTGTAACATAAAGCACTTTTTTAGACGGATCATGTTCCAGAATAAAGTGTGCAATGGAATGCATCAAGTGAGTTTTGCCAAGTCCAACACCTCCATATAAAAAGAGAGGGTTATAAACAGCACCCGGAGATTCGGCCACAGCAAGGGAAGCCGCATGCGCAAAATTGTTGTTGCCTCCGACTACGAATGTGTCAAATGTGTACTTAGGGTTAAGGTTTGCCTTCTCACTAAGATATTTGGAACGTTTTTTCTGTTCCGTTGTTTCTTTGATTTCTTTTTTCATCTCATCAAGTTCCGAGTAATCATTTTCGGAAATAAATTTGATGTCAAACTCTGTACCGGTTACTTCTGCAATGCAGACTCGAAGCGGGAGCAAGTACTTATTTTTAATATGCTCGACGCTTGCCTTTAAATTGACTGACAAAAATACTGTATTATCGATAACGTCATACACTTTTAGTGGGAGAATCCACGTTTCATATGAAATATTTGATAAACAGTATTCAAAACGCAGCTTTTGTATTATTTCTGTCCATTTTTCTTCTACTATGTTCATCATCCAAACTCCTACATATACTTATACATACTTGATTATATTCTACATCAAAAAAGATGTTAAGGCAATCAAAAATAAATGTGGATAACTTTTTGAACATCTTAAAGTACCGATTTTAAGCCATTCTTTGTTAAAAAAAAGATAATATCCAAAATCTTTCCATATACTTTCCACTAATTATCCCCCAAAAAAAGCAAAGTTATCAACATTTTGTGGATAACATGTGGATAAGGGGATAATATATGGATAACTCTGGGGAAAAGAAAAAAGTGATAGAAAACAAAAGAAAATGTAAGGATTATCTTGACTTTCAGCCGGTTTCAGACTATAATTATGAGCGATGTCTAAAAGAATATATTTATCTTAAATGACAATAATCGTATATAATTTGCAGCAAGTATATTATATAAAATACTTGAATTCAGTAAGGAGGTGGATATCAATGAAAATGACATTCCAACCAAAAAAGAGATCCAGAGCTAAAGTTCATGGTTTCAGAGCAAGAATGAGCACAGCAGGCGGAAGAAAAGTATTAGCAGCCAGAAGAGCAAAAGGAAGAAAACAGTTATCAGCATAGGCCGCATATATGTGGCCTTTTCTTCTATA
>OLOG01001642.1_pt1 | contig 12753 bp, 10 predicted proteins | sample 1672351 | NCBI WGS metagenome assembly OLOG01 (sample SAMEA3136674, study PRJEB25190) | human gut metagenome | biome: human gut; feature: human-associated habitat; material: faeces | place: Austria | collected 2013 | reverse complement strand
GCTACTAATTTCGTTAAAACAGTAGAGACACATCAACACAGAAAGATTGCATGTCTGGAAGAAATCGCCTATTTGAATGGTTGGATTTCCAAAGAAGACGTACTAAAAGTTTACGAAGTACTGAAGAAAAATCAATACGGCGAGTATTTGATGGATGTCCTGAACGAAAAATATCTTGACGTACTGCGCTAGTATTGAAAACTATATTTTTATTTTAAAGAAGGAGAATATTATCTATGAATATTATTGTAACCGGCGGAGCCGGATTTATCGGAAGTAACTTTATTTTCCATATGTTAAACAAATACCCGGATTACCGCATTATTTGTCTTGACTGCCTGACTTATGCAGGTAATTTGTCTACACTGGCTCCGGTAATGGATAACCCAAATTTCCGTTTTGTAAAAGAGAGCATTACAGACCGTGAAGCCGTATATAAATTGTTTGAAGAAGAACACCCTGATATGGTTGTAAACTTTGCAGCTGAAAGTCACGTAGACCGTTCCATCGAAAACCCACAGGTATTCCTTGATACAAATATCATCGGAACTTCTGTTCTCATGGATGCATGCCGCAAATATGGTATCCAGAGATATCATCAGGTAAGTACTGATGAAGTTTACGGAGACCTTCCGCTGGATCGCCCAGATCTGTTCTTCACAGAAGAAACACCAATCCACACAAGTTCGCCTTACAGCTCTTCAAAGGCTGCTGCAGATTTACTTGTACTTGCTTACTACAGAACATACGGACTGCCTGTAACAATTTCCCGTTGTTCTAATAACTACGGACCGTATCACTTCCCGGAAAAACTTATTCCGCTTATGATTGCTAATGCATTGAACGACAAACCGCTTCCGGTTTACGGCGAAGGTCTTAACGTGCGTGACTGGCTCTATGTAGAAGACCATTGTAAAGCAATCGACCTTATCATCCACAAAGGACGTGTTGGCGAAGTCTACAATGTAGGCGGACACAACGAAATGAAAAATATCGATATCGTTAAGATTATCTGCAAAGCCCTCGGCAAACCGGAAAGCCTGATCACATATGTAACAGACCGTAAAGGTCATGATATGCGTTATGCTATCGATCCGACAAAGATCCATAACGAACTCGGATGGCTTCCGGAAACAAAATTCGAAGATGGTATTCAGAAAACAATCCAGTGGTATCTGGACAACAAAGAATGGTGGGAAACAATTATTTCCGGAGAATACCAGCACTATTATGAAGAAATGTACGGAAACAGATAGATTTTATGAAACAGCCTGAAATTCTGTACGAAGATAATCAGATTCTGGTCTGCCACAAGCCGGCCGGGATCCCTACCCAGACAGCCCGCGCTTCCAGCCCGGATCTTGTCAGTATATTAAAAAATGAAATCTGCCGGACATCCGGTGTACGAAAACCACCTTATCTGGCAGTAATCCATCGGCTTGATCAGCCGGTAGAAGGACTGCTTGTATTTGCAAAAACGCAAAAGGCTGCTTCCGCGCTGTCAGCCCAGCTTCAAAGAGATGATTTTTCCAAAGATTATCTGGCGCTTCTGTCAGGTCAATTTGCTCCGGACAACTGCCCCGGCGGAACACTTACCAATTATCTGATCAAAGACGGAAAAACCAACACGTCAAGAGTTGTTTCCGCTTCAGAGCCCGGCGCTAAGAAATCTATCCTTCACTACGAGATCCTTGAACAGCGCAAGAATTGTACACTTGTCTCTATTCATCTAGAAACAGGACGGCATCATCAGATTCGTGTGCAGACTTCCGCTACCGGACATCCTATCGTTGGAGACCGCAAATACGGAGTCGGGACAGACATTACTTCCGACAGGGGAACTTCATCCTCTTCCTTTCGTTTCCCGGCTCTCTGTGCATATCATCTTGCTTTTCGGCACCCGGGTACCGGAAAACCTATGGAATTTAAAATCCGCCCCGAATGGCTCTAGCCATCCGGAGCGGATTTCTCTTTTTCTTTTATTTCTTTTATAATTTGTGTTCTTTCAGCCATCCACTTGCATGTCCTGCAATTTCACGAATACATCCGTCTTCCACCGGTGATGCAAGTCCTGCTCCCTCTACTAATCCGAGGAAAGTATCTGTTCCGCCGCGTTTTACAAACATTTTGTATTTTTCCCATGCCTGTTTCCAGTCTTTCTCGATTTCAAGCCAGAACTGAAGTGCAACCGTCTGAGCCAGGCAGTAATCAATGTAGTAAAACGGTGTTGCATAAATATGATTCTGTCTCTGCCATCCGGCTCCTCTTCCGTAGAACGGCATATTCTCCAGATCCAGATACGGACGGTACATTTTCTCCAATTTTAACCATGCTTCATTTCTCTCCTGCGGTGTCATTTCCGGATGCTCATATACTACTTCCTGGAAATGATCTACAAGACAGCCATACGGAATAAAGTCTAACGTACCTTCCAGATGAGATAATTCATACTTCTTTGTCTGATGTTTGAAGAAAAGTTCATACCACGGTGTTGCAAAGAATTCCATTGACATAGAATGTGTTTCAGCCGCTTCCATAGACGGAAGATGCAGATCCAGAAGCTTAATATTCTTTTCTGCCATATATGCCGCAAATGCATGTCCCGCCTCATGTGTCAGAACATCCACATCACCGGCTGTTCCATTGAAGTTTGAGAAGATAAACGGACATCCATAGCCCGGAATATCACAGCAGTATCCACCGGTTGCCTTGCCCGGTTTTGCCACAACATCAAACAGCTCTTTATCAAACATCATCTTAATAAAATCTGCTGTTTCCGGTGACATTTCCGTATACATTCTGCGTCCGGCTTCCATAATTTCATCATATGTTCCTTGCGGCGTCGCATTACCGTCCGGAAACCGGAAGGAATCATCATAGATTTTTAAATCTTCCACGCCGATTCGCTCTGCCTGATTCTTCTTAATCTCACATACAATCGGAACAAGATCTCTTACTACCTGCTCACGGAAAGAAGCAATTGCTTCCGGTGCGTAGCAGTTTCTCTGACGACGCACATAACCAAGTTCTACAAAGTTTTTCATACCAAGACGATGTGCCTGTTCAGTGCGGTTCTTTACCAGTTTATCAAAGATTTCATCAAGCTCTTCCTGATGTTCATCAAAAAAGCTTCCGGATGCCTCATATGCAGCCTTACGAACTTCTCTGTCCTGACTCTGCATGAATGGTCCCAACTGTGACAAATTGTATGTTCCTCCCCGGAATTCAATCTGTGCACCTGCAAGAAGTGACTGATACTGTGTCTGTAATGTACTCTCTTCCTGAAGTAATTCTGTAATTTCCGGTGAGAAACCTTTCATCGCAAGTTCCAGATTCAGGAACATAACTTTTCCAAGCTTTTCTTCCAGCTCGCTGCGGAACGGAGATTCCAGAAGCGCCTGATTATACTTTTGAAATTCCTCTTCCAGCATCGGGGAAATATGATCATTATATTCACGTTCTTTTGCATAGAACTCATCTTTTGTATTGATTGTATAACGGATATACACAAGAGAATCTGCTGTGGAAATTTCTTTCATCACATCATTCATTCTGTAGATTTCTTCAATCTGTGCGTCTGCACTGGATGCATTTTTCACAGCTTCTGTAATCTCTCCAATTTTTTTCTTTGTCTCTTCCAGATCAATTCTTTTGTATTCAAACTCACTGAATTTCATATCCTATACCCTCCATTAGCGGAAAAAGAAGAGTGCAACAACGAAAATCACACCGGCTACAATTGCAAGCACCGGCCAGAGCGCCCAGAATGCTCCCAATACCATTGCCAGATAATCATTCTTCTCCAGCGGGACATCCTGGATTTCTTCTTTGAAGCGGTTAAACTTCTCATCCGCATCTTCTAACATTCTTGCTCTCTTACTGTTCTTTCCAAAAAATAACATTGTACTCTTCCTTTCCTGAATTTATTCCTGTTCTTTCTTTTCCAGCGGGAAATGACATGCAACAAAATGATTCGGTTCCAGTTCCCTGAGTTCCGGTGTCACATGTTTGCAGATTTCCTGGCAATATTTACATCTTGTATGGAACTTACAGCCCTCCGGCGGATGCACCGGGCTAGGGATATCTCCCTCAAGCGGCACAATTTCTTTCTTATGGTCCGGATCTGTTGTCGGGATCGCTGACAGAAGCGCCTCTGTGTACGGATGCATCGGATGGTCAAACATTCCCTGTGAAGATGCAAGCTCTACAATATTTCCAAGATACATAACGCCAATTCTGTCGCTGATATATTTGACAACGCTCAGTCCGTGAGAAATAAAGAGATAGGCTAGATTATCTTTCTCGCCAAGATCTTTTAACAGGTTGACAATCTGTGACTGAATCGATACGTCAAGCGCAGATACTGCCTCATCACAGACAACAAAGCGTGGTTTCAGCGCAAGGGCGCGGGCAATACCGATACGCTGTCTCTGCCCTCCTGAGAACTGATGCGGATATCTGTGAATCATGTACGGCGCCAAACCACATTCTTCCATAATATTCATGACATAATCCTGCATCTTCTCATCATTTTTTGTAAAAAATCCATGTGCCAGAAGACCTTCTCCGATGATCTGTCCGACTGTCATTCTCGGATTCAGAGAGGAATACGGATCCTGGAAAATCATCTGCATATCTTTTCTCAGAATACGCATTTCTTTTGTTTTCAGTCTTGCAAGATCAACGCCCTCATCCCGGAAGTCTTCGTATTCCTGAAATGCCTTCTCAGAACTGTGCTTACTTCTGAGCGCGTTTAGCTTCTCCTCTGCGTCGCTTAGTTCCTTTTCTTTGACTTTGATTTCTTTACTTTTATCTTTTCCCTCTGTTTTATCTTCTTCTCTCAGATCTCTGAGTTCTTTTGCAATCTTGAATTTGTTCAGAATCAGCGGTTCTGCTTCCTGCATCGTATCCAGCGCGTAGAATCCTCCAATGATCTGCACTACATTCAGAAATTCTCTATTGCATTCTTTTCGGATATTTTCACACGCTTCCTGTTTGCGGAATTTCTCAGCCCCATCCGGCATCTTCTCATATTCTGCCTGAAGTGTCTCTACCTTCTGTTCCAGCTCATTGATCTTTTTCTTCCTTGCTCCGATATTTTTTACCGTTTCGCTTACATAATCCGGAGCCATTTCTGTCAGGGAACGCCCGTAGTACATCGTCTTTCCTTCTGTCTGCGGATAGATCTGAAGTAATGTTCTTCCAAATGTAGATTTGCCGCAGCCGGACTCTCCTACAAGACCAACGGTTTCCCCTTCATAAATATCAAGGGTAATTCCGTCATTGGCACGAACATAGAGCTGTTCCTTCTGGAATAATTTCGTCTTCTTGATCGGGAACCACTGTTTCAGGTCTGTGATCTTCAGAAGCACTTTTTTGTCCTGACTATTGTTTTGCATGACGCGCCTCCTTCTCTGGATAGAAGCAGCGTACGACGTGATCGCCTTCCACCTGCTCCAGCTTTGGTTCTTCTTCTAAGCATTTCTGAGTTGCATATTTGCACCGCGGCGCAAACTTACAGCCTTTCGGAAGATCAAGCGGATGCGGAACTGCTCCCGGAATTGCATCCAGTCTTGTTCCAACCGGTGTATCCAGACGCGGGATAGATGTCATCAGCCCTTCCGTATACGGATGGGAGTATGCATTGTCTCTCGCAAAAATTGCATGTGCCGGACACATCTCTACTACCTGTCCGCAGTACATAACAGCCACATCATCTGCCATCTCATTAATAACGCCAAGATCATGCGTGATAAAGAGGATGGAAGTTCCTTTCTCACGCTTCAGCTCATTCATTAGATGAAGGATCTGAGCCTGGATTGTCACATCCAGAGCCGTTGTCGGCTCGTCTGCAATCAGAAGACTTGGCTCACACGCAAGCGCCATAGCAATCATGACACGCTGGCGCATTCCTCCGGAGAGCTGATGCGGATACTGTTTCATGATAGATTCTGCATTTGGAATTTTAACAGATTTCAGCATCTCAAGCGATTTTTTGCTTGCCTCCTGCTTAGAAATCTTCTGATGTGTCAGGTAAACTTCATTTAACTGTTTCTCAATCGTATAAACCGGATTCAAACTCGTCATCGGCTCCTGGAAAATAACAGAGATCTCATTTCCACGAATCTGATACATATCATTCATGGTACACTCTGCAAGGTCACGTCCCTTAAAAGTAATCTTACCGCTGTCAATATAACCGTTACCGTCCAAAAGCTTCAGAATACTCATAGCCGACACGCTCTTGCCGCTTCCGGATTCTCCTACAATTCCCAATGTCTTACCGGCCTCTACCGCATAGGACACACCATTTACTGCTTTTACAATTCCTTTTTTCGTCTTAAAAAATGTATGTAAATCATCAACTTCTAATAAATATCCCATGACTTACCCTACCTTTCGCTGGATTTTGGATCGATCGCTTTGCGCAGACCGTCTCCGAAAAGGTTGATACTGATCGTACAAAGTCCAAGTGCAATCGACGGGAATACCCATCTCCACCAGAACTGAGAAATAACTTCTGAAGAACGACAGTTATTCAGCATATTGCCCCATGACGGAATCGGTTCTCCTACACCGAATCCAAGGAATGACAAACTGGACTCTGTAAGCATACACGTTGCAAATGAAAGCGTTGCACTTACAATGATAATTGTCATAACATTTGGCACGATATGACGGAAAATAATATTTCTCTCGCGTACTCCAAGCGCCTTTGCCGCCGTAACAAACTCTTTCTGGCGCTCTGCAAGTACCTGCGCACGAACCATATTAGCAACGCCAGGCCAGCTTAAAATACCAAGAATTACCATGATCATAATGATTCGTCCGATCTCGGATACTTTATTTCCAATCAATGCCGATAAGATTAATGCCAATGGAATAAACGGAAGCGATCCCACCACCTCTGCGATACGCATCAGGATGATATCCACTTTTCCTGCGTAGTATCCTGCGATACCACCAACAATAATTCCGATTACAAGAGAAATTATAACAGATACGAACCCGACTGTCATCGTCATCTGTCCACCTTTTAACATACGCAGAGCAACACTTCTTCCCAGGTTATCTGTTCCAAACAGATATCCTTTCAGTCCCCATGTTGTAACATTTCCATCCTCATCAATTGCATAGTTCTGATAATATCTGCTGGAAATGCTCGCAACATTTTTCAGATCAGAAGGAACCTTGCTCTGTTTATTATTATTTCCACCCCAGGCAACTGCTGTTCCGTCATCCAACAGTGCAACAACATGGTTACGTCCCGCTGAAATCTCAACTGCATGTCCTTCTGCCTGTTCCGGGATTGATTTGATATTGTGGTCATTTCCTCCCCAACATTCAATTGTTCCGTCTTCCAAAAGTGCAAATGCTGTTTTGTCTGTCAGAACAAAATCTTTGACTTTACCCTGGATTTCATCCGGTATTGCATCGAAAGCAGTTTCTCTCTTTGCAAGCGGGATGAGCTTCCCATCCTCTGTCAGCGCAAGTCCTGTCTGAATATTGGTCTTCACTTCTTTTACATTTTCATCCTTAGCTTTTGAAGCAACGATATCGACTGCATTTTCGTTTCCCCATGCTGTAATGCTTCCGTCTTCCAGTACTACGATAGACACCTGGAAACCGGCTGCGATAGATTTTACTTTTTTGTTCTGTACTTCCGGCGGAATGCGGTTCAGGTTCATTCGGTTAAATCCCCAGGTAAAGAGTTTCCCTTCTTCATTGAGCGCCAGAACATGATCCTGTCCTACTGCGATATCAACAATCTTGCCCATATCTGCCGGAAGTGCCTTCAGACGATCTGTCAGAGTTCCCCACTCATACACAACGCCGTCATTATCAATTCCTACGCCAAATGTAGGTCCCGCTTCAATTTTCTTTGCATTTCCATTCAGCTCTTTCGGCACATCAAGAAATGAAAATCCCGGTGCAATATTTTTCTGTGTCGGATCCTGAAAATTCATATCCTGCTTCAGCCAGATTGGCAGGATGAAGCACATTAAAAATATTGTAATAAACACAAGGGCTGATCCCATTGCGATTTTATTTTCACAAAGATTTTTGATGATGGTCCGGAAAGGACTTTGCATCTGCTCTTCTTCTAAAACAGATTTCTGCTTTTCTTCTTTTTTGCCTCTCTTTAACATGCTCGTTCCTCCATTATTCTAACTTGATTCTCGGATCTACTACACAGTAGCAAAGGTCTGTAATCAGGTTTGATATCAATGCCAGAAGAATATAGAACATCTGCATTGTCAGCGCTACAGTAAAGTCCTGCTGATTCAGGGAATCAATCAAAAGCTTACCTACACCTTTCCATGAGAACAGTGTCTCGATAATAATAGAACCGCCAAAAATAGCCACAATAGATCCTACCACATATCCTGTAATCGGAATTAAGGCATTACGGAACGCATGTTTATAAATAACGGTCTTCTCTCTCAGACCTTTTGCTCTTGCTGTACGCACATAATCCATAGAGAGTGCATCTAACAGAGCTCCTCTGACATACCTCGTCAGCCCTCCAAGTCCGGCAAAAACCATAACAATAACCGGCAGACAGAGATGATATGCGTAATCTGCAAACGCCCGGAAACCTGTATAGCCGGCACCCGTTGTTACCATACCGCTGATCGGGAAGATCGGAATTGTGATAGCAAACAGGAAAATGAACAGCAGCGCCGTAATAAAAGACGGAATACTGATGCCGACAATCGTCGTTACCTGTACTGTCGTATCAAATGGAGAATTCTGTTTTACCGCTGCCTTGATGCCAAGCGGAATTGTAATCAGGAATAAAAGTATATAATATACCACATTCAGACAGATCGTATTCTTCATCGGAGGACCGACAAGTTCAACGACCGGGATACGGTATACGGATGAATATCCGAAATCACCTCTCAGCATATTTCCAAACCAGCTGAAGTACTGCACGATCAATGGTTTGTCCAGACCAAGTCTTGCCCTTGCTTCCTGATAAAGCATCTCGTATTTCTCAGGAGAAACACTCATTTTCTGTCCCTCTACCATCATACGGGCAGGATCACCAGGAACCATTTTAAACAGGCCGAAAAGTAAAATGGACAAAACAAAGAAAACGACTACCATATAGGATAGTCTCTTTAATATGTATTTAACCATACTTAAAACCCCACTTTATTTTTTTTACAAAAAGGGAGACGGGCAGCACGCCGTCTCCCTTTTTATTTTTGTCCTGTAAAAAGTCTTATTCTTCGATGTATGCATCAAGAATGAAGTACCACCAGTTATCATATGAACGTGGAACAAAGTTCTTTAATTTTGGATTATAGAACCAGTACTGTGTTCCTGTTGTCATAATAACACCTGGCATTTTTTTGTTGATTTCTTCTTCGAATTTCACAAATAATTCGCGGTATGTTTCAACATCACCAGGTTCTACTTTTTGCATCTGAGATGTAATGCTCTTCAGTTCCGGATCGCTTACACGATAGTAGTTCCAAAGTCCCATTCTTTCCGGAGCATCATCAAAGAAGTACCACCATGCACTTAATTCCGGAAGTGTTACTCCGCAAGAGAATACATGGTAAGTAGGATCCACACCTTCTCTGTTCAAATGATTGATCATCTGTGCAAAATCCATCTTTGTTCCGACAAATTTCATACCGATCTTTTCAGCTTCCGGAGGAAGTACTGTATTTACAAGGTTGTTCAGATCTCCCTCTGTGTAAGACCACTGAAGTTCCAGAGGCATCAGCTCTCCGTTCACATCTTTGTAACGAACTTTATCTGTACCTTCTACAAATTCTCCGCCTTTTTCATTCAGTGTCCAGCCGCCATCAACTAATTCCTGTTTTGCTTTATCAATGTCATATGCAAAATGTTCCAGATTGCCTTCCAGCTCGCCTTTTGTTGCCTGATAATCTTCCATTGCTTCTGTTGCAAGACAGTCAACAACTGTTGCATAGCCGCCGGAAATCTGTTTGTTGATCTCATCACGGTCAAGCAGGTATGCTACTGCGCGGCGTACTTCCGGGAACTGTGCAGGTCCGAAGTCACATGCAAAACGTAACTCTGTTACACTGTCTAACGGTACAAGACCATAGTTTGCTTTCAGTTCTCCTGATTCTACTTTTGTCAATGTAGAGTCAATTGTTTCTCCTTTTGAAGTACTAAAGAAGTCAACATTTCCTTTTTCAAACTCGTCTCTCCATGTTTCATTTGCAACCGGTTTTGTAATGATAGATTCCACATGCGGTTTTGTTCCATCATATCTTCCGATGTATTCTTTGTTGATCTCAAGTTCAACCGTCTCTGTACTAAGATCAACATTCTTTAACTGGTAAGGTCCGCAGACAACCGGTCTCTTATAACGGAAACCTGTCTTAGGATCAAGAAGTGTCTCTCTTAATACTTCTGTAGTATATTTATCGTTGAAATAACATCCATTGCCATCGTCAAGAATGTCTGTTCCCGGCGCGATTGCTGCCATCGGCTCCGGTGTGTATCCAATATCTGCAAGTTCATAATAGTTCGGCAGATTCTCTGCATCGATCGTCATAGCGAATTCATAATCTCCAAGAAGGCGAAGTCCTGCAAATTCTTTCTTTTCGCCATTGCGGAATTCATTGTAACCAACTAAAACGCTTCCGCCTGTTGCATCTCCTTCACATTCGGCAAACTGTTGTGAAGAGCGCCACATAATACCAAATACATAATCTTTAGCTGTGATCTAACTTCCGTCGTTCCACTTCAGATTATCATTAATCTCAATTGTATATGTCTTAGAACCATCTTCATTCTCAACTGCTTCATGATTCTTAACAACAACCGGATCCCAATCCTGAACACGTTCTCTTGTGATGTCTGTAAGGCCGTATCCATTCATCAAACGGATGAATCCTGTATTTGTCGCATTGGCAGACCATCCGTCCATCATATCTGGTGATAAAGATCCCGGCTGGATTTGTACGACAAACTGTCCTCCGACTGGTGCATCCTCCGGCGGCGCCTGAGGTGTGGCTGTCTGTTCTACACCAACTTCGCTGTCAGCTTCACTTTTCTTACTGTCATCATTTCCCTTAGAAGATGATGAATTGCTGCTGACGCCACCGCCGCCACAAGCTGCGAGTGACACTGTCATAAGTCCTGCAAGCAGACATGCAATAACTCTTTTTTTCATTTCCCTTTCCTCCTTCTTTCGTCTTAAAAAATATTCAAAAGACTATGGCACTGACCTTAACACAGTTATTATATTTTTACAATAGCAACAAGTATTTTACCTATATCGAGGATTATTTTTGTAAATATTCACTAATCTGTCTGCTAAAACATCTTTTTTTCACCCAAAATAAACTTCATTTTTAAGACTTTTGTCCCCATGAATTTAGCAGTTAAATTTATCTAATTATAGCGTTTAATATATTTTATTTCTGTGTATGACTGTTTGAGTCAGTTTCAAGGATTATATAAAGAAAATGCTGATTTGGATATTATAGCAATGCCAATGGATACCGCAGTAAAGGAAGATGTACAAAAATTTCAAGAGTTGTATGATTATAAGAATATTACTTTTACTTATGAGGGCAAAGATAGTTTGATCGCAGATCAATTGGGACGTTACCTATATTTGAAGGATTGTAATAGAGTTTGCTATCCGTTTTTTGTATATATTGATCAGAATAATAAAATTCAGTATATGTCAACAGACGATAATAAGTATTCAATACAGAATAATTTGGACTTTTATTGTAATTTTGGAAATAATAAAATGGTTGATGTAAAATATGATCCAAATGGTGGAGATGGCAATTGTATCACAAAAAGTTATCCATTAAATCAAAGGGTTATATTAGAAGAATGTAAATATAGTAGAACAGGATATAGATTTAAAGGATGGTCACAAGGTTTAGACAGCAGACTGTACAAATCAGGTGAAGCATTTATGCCATATGACCGAACGGTTACATTATATGCTAAGTGGGAAGCTGTCGAATCGAACAACATAAAAATAGTTGATCAACCAGTGGATAAAACAGTAGAAGAAGGAATGACAACAAGCTTTACCGTCAAGGCAGAAGGAGAAGGCTTAAGCTATCAGTGGCAGTACAAACAGGCAGGAAGCACTACATGGTCAGATTGGAGTGGACAGACAAAGACAACATTGAAGGTAGGCTATCTGGAAAAGAGAAATGGAATGAGCTTCCGTTGCATAGTGAAGGACGCATCAGGGTATAAGACAATCTCAGATGAAGCAAAGCTGACTTATGTGAATGGACCGAAGATCATCCAGCAGCCGGAAAATAAAACAGTAGAAGAAGGAATGACAACAAGCTTTACCGTCAAGGCAGAAGGAGAAGGCTTAAGCTATCAGTGGCAGTACAAACAGGCAGGAAGCACTACATGGTCAGATTGGAGTGGACAGACAAAGACAACATTGAAGGTAGGCTATCTGGAAAAGAGAAATGGAATGAGCTTCCGTTGCATAGTGAAGGATGCATCAGGGTATAAGACAATCTCAGATGAAGCAAAGCTGACTTATGTGAATGGACCGAAGATCATCCAGCAGCCGGAAAATAAAACAGTAGAAGAAGGAATGACAACAAGCTTTACCGTCAAGGCAGAAGGAGAAGGCTTAAGCTATCAGTGGCAGTACAAACAGGCAGGAAGCACTACATGGTCAGATTGGAGTGGACAGACAAAGACAACATTGAAGGTAGGCTATCTGGAAAAGAGAAATGGAATGAGCTTCCGTTGCATAGTGAAGGA
>OLOG01001641.1_pt1 | contig 12755 bp, 8 predicted proteins | sample 1672351 | NCBI WGS metagenome assembly OLOG01 (sample SAMEA3136674, study PRJEB25190) | human gut metagenome | biome: human gut; feature: human-associated habitat; material: faeces | place: Austria | collected 2013 | reverse complement strand
CCCTGACAGACATCGATTTCACTGTGAAAAAGGGAGAGACGGTCGGTATCATTGGTGGTACAGGTTCCGGAAAATCATCGGTCGTCAACCTGATCCCGCGTTTTTATGATGCGACAAAGGGAAGCGTGCAGATCGGGGGAAAAGATGTGCGTGAGTATTCTCTGGAAGAACTTCGTGGAAAAATCGGTATGGTACTCCAGAAAGCGGTTTTATTCAAGGGAACGATCCGCGAAAATATGTTATGGGGAAATGAGAACGCAACGGATGAGGACATCATGCAGGCGTTAGAGGTTGCCCAGGCAAAAGAGTTTGTAGATAAAAAAGAAGGCGGACTTGATTTTGAGATCGAGCAGGGCGGTAAGAATCTTTCCGGAGGACAGCGGCAGCGAATGACGATTGCCCGTGCGGTTGTGAAGAAGCCGGATATCCTGATCTTAGATGACAGTGCTTCTGCATTGGATTTTGCGACAGATGCAAAACTTCGTATGGCAATCCGCGATATGGAGAACAAAGCAACCGTATTTATCGTATCGCAGAGAGCAGCATCCATTATGTATGCAGACAAGATCATTGTGTTAGATGATGGACAGATTGTTGGAATGGGAACCCATGAGGAACTCTTAAAACAGTGTGAAGTATATCAGGAAATTTATTATTCCCAGTTTAAAAAGACCGAAGATGAGAAGGAGGGAAGATAAATGAAAAAGAGGATCAATAACCATCAGAGATCAACGATCAAAAAAGTGATGAATTATATCAGAAGATACTGGGGGTATCTTGGAATGTCCATTGTCCTTGCGGCAGTGACAGTTGCATTGACTTTATATCTGCCGGTATTGACCGGACGCGCAGTCGATCTGATCATTGAAAAAGGAGTGGTGGATTTTGCAGGGATCCTTGCAATCCTGAAAAAGATGGCAGTTATCATTCTTCTGACTGCAGCTGCACAGTGGATCATGAATGCATGCAACAATAAGATCACTTATCATATTATCCGGGATATCAGAAAAGAAGCATTCGAAAAAATTGAAAGACTCCCATTAAAATATATTGACGGACATTCCTACGGCGAGATTGTCAGCCGTGTCATTGCGGATGTGGATCAGTTTGCGGATGGTCTGCTGATGGGATTCACCCAGTTTTTCACCGGCATTGTAACGATTTTAGGTACGTTGATCTTCATGCTCACGATCAGCGTGAAAATTACGGTGGCAGTCGTTGTGATCACACCGGTTTCGCTGCTTGTGGCAAGTTTTATCGCAAAGAAAACTTTTTCCATGTTTAAATTACAGTCTGAGACGAGAGGGGAACAGACTGCATTTATCGAGGAAATGATCGGTAACCAGAAGGTTGTTCAGGCGTTTTCCCATGAGGATGAAGCACTGGAAAAGTTTGATGAGATCAATGGCAGATTACAGAAATGTTCCTTGAGAGCCATTTTCTTTTCCAGTATCACAAATCCTGCAACCCGGTTTGTTAACAGTCTGGTGTATGCAGTCGTTGGCGTGGTAGGTGCATTTACTGCAATTGCAGGAGGTATTTCGGTCGGACAGCTTTCCGCGTTACTCAGTTACGCGAATCAGTATACAAAACCATTCAATGAAATTTCCGGTGTTGTGACAGAGTTACAGAATGCGCTGGCATGTGCGGCGAGGGTGTTTGAATTGATGGAGGAGCCTTCAGAAGTTCCGGATGCACCGGATGCAGTGAATTTGGAGGAGGCAGACGGTCATGTGGCGTTAGAGCATGTATCTTTCTCTTATGTGCCGGAACAGAAACTGATCCAGGACTTTAACCTCTTCGTAAAACCGGGACAGAGAGTGGCGATTGTCGGTCCGACCGGATGTGGAAAAACGACACTGATCAATCTTTTGATGCGTTTTTATGATACAAACAGCGGAACGATTCGTGTGAGCGGAGTGCCAATCAATGATATGACAAGAAAGAGCCTTCGAAATAATTATGGTATGGTATTGCAGGAAACATGGCTGCGCAGTGGAACCATTCGTGATAATATCGTGATGGGAAAACCGGACGCGACCGATGAGGAAGTGATCGCAGCGGCAAAAGCTTCCCATGCACACAGTTTTATCAAGCGTCTGCCGCAGGGTTATGACACCGTGATGGCAGAGGACGGCGGTAATCTTTCCCAGGGACAGAAACAGTTGTTATGTATTACCCGTGTTATGCTTTGCCTGCCGCCAATGCTGATTCTGGATGAGGCAACTTCTTCCATTGATACGCGGACCGAGATCAAGATCCAGAAAGCGTTTGCAAAAATGATGAAAGGACGTACCAGTTTTATTGTGGCTCATCGTTTGTCGACCATTCAGGAAGCGGATATTATCCTTGTGATGAAAGATGGCCATATTATTGAGCAGGGACGTCATGAAGAATTGCTCGCCCAAAAGGGATTTTATGCAAATCTTTATGAGAGCCAGTTTGTAAATACATCCTCGCAGGCATAAGGATTTTGGAAAAATAAAAGTTATACTAATCCACATAATAAATGGTGCGTGAGCCGTCAATGCTCTCCATTGTGGAGGTTGTGATGAAATCTTTGACTGCCTCTTTATCTCTTGCGAGAAGACAGTCAAAGATTTTTTTTGCACTGTAGTATAATTCTTTGGTGCCGTATTTTTGTCCGTAGCGAACCCAGAGGCTGCATACAAGATCGCGGAACGAGACAAAAAAGAGTGGGAGCAGAGTGTTGCCACTGATGTAGGCAATCTCGTGGCTGAACTCAAAAATGAGAGAAGCCGTCTTTTCCGGGTCAGTACAGTTTTTCATCTGGTAGACATATTCCTGAAGCCCTAACAGTTCTTTATCTGATGCACGGTCAATCGCAAACTGGGAGGCTTCCACCATAAACATGATTCTTGCTTCCAGTACGGATTTTACTTCACGGTTTTTTAAAACGCCGCCATTGTAATTCATGATGGCAACGAGTGTGTCTAAAGAACCGTCTCTGTGATAGTCTGCTACAAAGGTTCCGATTCTTGGACGAACCACAAGGAAACCTTTCTTTTCCAGTTCCGCGATACCGGAGTTGATGACCGCACGGGACACTTTCATGGATTCCGCCAGTTCGCGTTCCGGTGGCAGTTTGGAGCCAATCTCAAGTTTGCCGGATAATATCATATTTTGCAGTTCATTTACAAAAAGTTCCTTCAGGGAAGGTGCATTCAGTTTTTTAAATTCCATAAAATCTCCTGTTCCTTCATGAATAAGTGCGTGCGAAACTCTGCATAGTCTTCTTTTAATTGTTCAAAATTAACAAAAACATTCAAGACACGCTCTCGCTACGTGTCGCTCGCAACGGTACTAAGAAGCCAGGCACAACTTGCCGTTGTACCTGCCTTCTAAGTGCCGGCGGCTCCCCAGTGTCTTTCATGTCTTTTGTCAATTTTTCACAATTCAATTTACGTTTTTAAGAGTTTCGCAATTGTCTATTATGAATAAGTGTTTGTGAAACTCTCTTAGTAATATTGATTTTTTGTCAAGTATTCTATGTTTTAGGGAATTTCACAATTATTATTGAAGTTTGATATTTAAAAATAGTAAGTTTGTCTCTGGATAGACCAGATACCACAGAAGATATTTTATTAAAAACTTGAAGAAAAATCAATAATGCTGTTTGTAAAATTTTTGTGAAATTGACGATTCATTATCTGGCAGAGACAGAACCGGAAACTTGTATTTTAAGACAGATTCAGATATAATCAAAGGAAGCATGAAAAGAGTGGAGTGAATCATGAAGAAAAAGACCGTGACTTCTGAGACAGAAGAAATTACAATAGACAATAAAAGACAGAAAAGAAAGAGAGAAAAGAAAGCCTACCGGGAGATCCGGTGGGACAGGCTGGATAACACGGCACATCTTTTCCCTGTGATCGCAGGAGAGAATATGAGCAATGTCTACCGCATCAGTGTGACACTGACGGAGCTTGTACAGCCTGATATTTTGCAGCAGGCGTTAAACATCGTTCTTCCGAAGATGGATGGATTTAATTTAAGACTTCGCATGGGGGTATTCTGGTATTATTTTGAGGAGAATGGAAAGCCTGCACCGAAAGTACGTGAGGAGAGCAATTTTCCGTGCCGCTATATCCAGCAGAATCAAAACCACAGTTATATGTTCCGCGTGACTTATTATAAATACAGAATTAATTTGGAAGTGTTCCACGTGCTGACCGATGGAATGGGCGGCATTAACTTTTTGAAAGAGTTAACTTACCAGTATCTGCGTCTTGCGCACCCGGAACTGAAGGAGAAGGTGGGGGATTCCTTAAACAGTGGTACATCTTTAAACAGAGAGGACAGTTTCTTAAAAAATTATAAGAAGAGTTCTGCAAAAGGCTATCAGACAAAAAAGGCATATCTGTTAAAGGGAGAGCATCTGGGACCGGGAGAATTCGGCGTTATGCATGGGTATATGCAGATTCCGCAGTTGAAAGAGGTGTGTCACAGATACGGCTGCAGCATCAATGAATATTTGGTTTCCGTTTATATCTGGAGTGTGTATACGGAGTGTATGAAGGGAATGCCGTCCGCGAGTCCGATCCGCGTGGCAGTTCCGGTAAATCTGCGCCCATATTTTAATTCGATCACAACAAAGAATTTCTTTGTCATGGTGTCGGCAGAATTTCATCCGACAAAGGAAGTCTACACGTTTGCGGAAGTACTGGAGATCGTGCGTGATAATCTGAGAAGCCAGATCAACAGGGAGCATCTGGAGAAATTGTTTTCCTATAATGTATCCAATGAGAAACTGCTTGCTGCGCGCGCAGTACCGCTTTTCTTAAAAAATATTGCGATGAAGCTTGTGTATACAAAGTCTGCACTCGCCAATACAACGACGATCACAAATATCGGAAATATCGGTGTGGATGAGGAATACCGCCAATATGTGGAGATGTTCCATGCATTTCTTGCAATGTCGAAGGGACAGCATTTGAAGGGAACGATCTGTTCTTATGGAAGTACGCTGGTGTTTTCATTCAGCTTTGATCTGAAAGATGTTTCCGTGCAGCGGGGATTTTTCCGCAAAATCGCAGCAGACGGAATTGAGGTCGAGTTAGATACAAATGGTGTAACTGCCGATTAAGAAGAATGGATCAGGATAGAAAAAACAGGAAAGTAATGGTGTGAGATGAGCAGATGTAAACAATGTAATATAGAAGTTTTGGATGAGACGGAGCGCTGCCCGCTCTGTCACTCCGTATTAGAGCCTACGATAGAGGTGGAAAATATGTATCCCGATGTCAAGATCAAAACAAGACGGATGATGCTTTTGTCGCGAATTTATCTTTTCGTGGCGATCGTGGCAGAGGCGGTTTTAGTTGCAGTGAATCATTATGGTGATTTTGAGACGGCGTGGAGCCTTGTTACCGGTCTGATCTTTTTTTACGGATATCTGGTTGTCCGGTTTGCAATCCTTGGAAAAACCGGCTATATTGCCAAAACAATTGTTTTGACTTTAATTGCCATATTGATATTGATTGCAATCGATTTTGTGAATGGTTACCGGGGATGGTCGGTACGGTATGTGTTCCCGGCGGCGATCATTTTAGTCGATGCAGGAATTTTGATCTTGATGTGTGTGAACCGGAGGAACTGGCAGAGTTATATTATGTGGCAGATTTTTATGATTTTGTGCAGTTTTGTTCCGATTATTCTGTATCTGACCGGAATTATTTATGTGCCGTATCTGGCGCTCGCGGCACTCGGAACGTCTGTATTTTTGTTCCTTGGAACGCTGATCATCGGTGACAGAAGGGCAAGGGTGGAACTGAAGAGAAGATTCCATATCAGATAAGGAAACGACAGAAGTTTGAATAAGAGGGTTTATGATCAGAAAATTGACTTTGAAAAAAGAAAGAGAACATGAGACAAACGAAGCGAGCATCGCAGGAAATGTCATGCGTGACCTGATCGCGCATGTGACAAACGATAACCTGATCGGCAGGAAGATCAAAAGCGGTGAACTGCGGAAAAAAATGGTCGAACCGCCGTGGAAATGCCCGGATATGTTCACCATGACCACTATCGAGATGGAGCACTTCACAATGGAGTGGCTTGAATTAAAGGAAAATCCAAATGAGCAGAAGGTAATCTTACAGCTTCATGGCGGCGGGTATATCGGAGCGATGCGGAATGCATACCGCATGTTTGCGGGACTTTACAATGAAGTCAGCAAAGGGATGAGTGTACTCACCATTGATTACCGTGTAGCACCTGAAAATCCATATCCGGCGGCATTGGAAGATGCAGTGAGCGCATATCAGTGGCTGCTCGGTCAGGGCTGGTTTGCAGAGGATATCATTGTGGCAGGAGATTCCGCAGGAGGAGGGCTTGCGATGGCACTGTGCCATTATCTGAAAGATCATGGAATGCAGCTTCCATGTGGGATCGTTGCAATGTCTCCGTGGACGGATCTTATGGCAAGCGGTGAATCGTATGATACCAATTATGAGAGGGATCCGTTGTTCGGAAATACGAGGGACAGCCTGATCTATAACAAAGACTATGTGGGTGACCATGATCCGATGGATGCTTATATTTCACCTTTGTATGGGGATTTCAGAGGATTTCCGCCAATGCTCATTCAGGTAGGTTCTTATGAGATGCTGTTAAGTGATTCGGTGAGCGTTGCCTCGAAAGCGAGACATCAGGGTGTGAAAGTAAGACTCAGTATTTATGATGGAATGTTCCACATTTTCCAGATGGCAGCAAAAATGCTGCCAGAATCCAGAAAAGCGTGGGCTGAGATTGGAAAATTTATTGATGTTTTGTCAAATGACTGACATCCATATAAACAGGAAGACCATTTTCATAGGTGACATTGGATTCCCCCTGGATCAATGGAGTGAGGTAATCAATTAATTCCTGTGTAACATCATTGCCAGCGGCGTTGATCCATTCAGTAGGAACGGATTTGGCTTCGTTGGCAATATTTTTTATCTCGGCATATCCATATTCAATCGTATATGGATCGTCAGATACACGGTTCATGGTGACCATAGAAGCTGTTACGCCTTCCTCGGAGAGCGCAACGGCTTTTTTTCCTAATTCGACAGATTCCATAAGGTCTGTCTTGGATGCTAAATGGGCTGCACACCGCTGTAATACATTCACTTCGATGGAGCGGACTTTTACGCCTAATTTTTCTTTCACAAGGAATTCCAATGTTTTTCCGGCGCCGCTCAGCTGGCTGTGGCCAAATGTATCGACTGACTTCTCAGAAGCGCTGATGTAATTGCCGGATGCATCCCGGATACCCTCTGATACGGCAATGATAACGTTATTGCGTTCAAACAGCATACGTTTTACATCTAACAGGAAGTCGTCCGTATCAAACGGAACTTCCGGAAGATAAATCAAATGTGGAGCGGAATTATATCCGTTTCTTGCAAGAGCAGCGGCAGCGGTCAGCCATCCTGCGTCACGTCCCATGATCTCAATGATTGTGACACTCTTGACTGCGTAAATAAAAGTGTCATGGGCAATCTCTAAAACTGAGGAAGCAATGTATTTTGCAGCGGAACCAAAACCAGGAGTGTGGTCTGTCTCACACAGATCGTTGTCGATTGTTTTTGGAATACCGATGATGCGGACATTGCTGCCGATTTTTTTGCCGTATTCGGATAATTTTAAAACGGTGTCCATAGAGTCGTTTCCGCCAATGTAGAAGAAGGCGCCGACATTGTATAATTCAAACTGTTTGAAGATGAAAACATATGAGGAATCATCATCCAGATAATCCGGCAGTTTATGACGGCAGGAACCTAAATACATTGCAGGTGTTGTTTCCAGACGATCCAGATATGCCGGATTTTCATTCATAATCTCTGTCAGATTTAATAAATGATTGTTTAAGATACCAAGGATTCCATTTACAGATCCATAGACAGTCTCATACTGCTCAGATGCCATGACTCCACGGATCACACCTGCAAGGCTGGCGTTAATTGCAACTGTCGGTCCACCGGACTGTGCGACCATTACATTTTTTAAACTCATAGTTTACTCCTTAATAATTCATTAACTTTTGTTAAAAATAGTATCCATTTCTTTTTCTTTTGTTATAATGAAAAAGATAGATTTTTTTGTGAAAATCTTTTTGACTGCTATATAATAGCGGAAAATAACGTGTTTAGCAAGAGGTAGCAGGTGTGAAATGTGATTTATGTCCAAGAAAATGCCTTGTAGACCGGAAAAAGGGTGAAAAAGGAATCTGTGGGCAGACAGAAAATTTAAAAGTTGCGAGGGCAGCACTTCATTTCTGGGAGGAACCGTGCATTTCGGGAGATGCGGGATCGGGAGCTGTATTTTTTTCGGGGTGTTCGCTGCATTGTGTATTCTGTCAGAATGAGAATATCGCAAACGGAACGGTTGGAAAAGAAATCTCTCTGGAGCGGCTCGTGGATATTTTTCTTGAATTGCAGGAAAAAAGAGCCAATAATATCAATCTTGTAACACCGGGACATTTTGTGCCGCAGATCGTGAAGGCTCTGGATCAGGCACGAAAGGAAGGGCTTACGCTTCCGGTTGTATACAATACAAGCAGTTATGAGACGGTTGACACGATCAAAATGTTAGAGGGTTACGTCGATATTTATCTGCCGGATTTTAAATATATGAGCCCGGTTTTGAGTAAAAAGTATTCCCATGCTCCGGATTATGCAGAGGTTGCAAAGGCAGCGATCGCAGAGATGGTGCGGCAGACAGGAAAGGCTGTGTTTGTAAATGGAGATGAAGATAACCTTATTTTAAGTGGAACGATCGTAAGACATCTGACACTGCCCGGTTGTATGGCGGATTCCATGCAGATTTTAAAGTATCTGCATGAAACTTACGGAGATATGATTTATATCAGTATCATGAACCAGTTCACCCCACTTTCCAATCTGGAAAAGTATCCGGAATTGAATCGCAGGATTACCGATGAGGAATATGAGACACTGGTGGATTATGCGATCGATATCGGGATAGAAAATGGTTTTATCCAGGAGGGGGACACAGCGGAAGAGAGTTTTATCCCGGCATTTGACTGTGAGGGCGTGTAAATTTGAAAATGAGAACAATATTTTCTGGTGGAAAAAATTTCCAAAAAAATAAGGAAAATTATATTTACATAATATGGGAAAATGCTATAATTAGCTTCGTATGATTACAAAGAAGGAATAGCAGCGAAATTACTGCAGACAGATTCTTTATCATAATAGAGTGAATTGCGAAAAATTTACGATAAGTAATTGGAAATGCAGACAAGGAGGAGACGAGAATGAATTTTCTGAATTTAGTTCAGGGCGCAGCCGGAAAGGTAAAAGGGGTTGCGACTTTGCTTAGCGGACTGACAAAGACACAGGCAATCATAGCAGGTGTAGCCACTGTGACAGCAGTTGGCGGTGTCGGGACAGGAGGATATTTTTTATATGACCATTTTCATCAGCCGGAACCAATTGTGGCGGATGTTGTGATAAGTACAGAGGTGGCAGAAGAACCGACGGAAGAAGTTGTGGCAGTCGAAGAGGTTGTCACGGAAGAAACAGAGGCGGCAGAACCGGAAACTGTTACATTGGTCGGAAGTTCTATTGAGAAGGATCTGAAGATCAAGATACAGGACGAGTCCTCGAAAAATGTAAAGGGACAGCCTTTTGAGATCACGATCAAGGCAGACAAGAAGAAGGCAAAATCAACTACATATTCAGATGATGATAAAGATGGTATTATTTACATTAAAAGTATTGATGCCGGAAAATATGATGTCTCTTTGAATGAGATTGATGGATATATCTCAAAAGAGAATTCTTACAAAGTAACAGTTAAGGACAAGATTGAATACACCAAGGTAGATGTCAAAGACGAGATCAAATCCGCAGCAGAAGTAGCACCGGCAGAGGATGCAGAGGTAGACAATGTTGAGGTGGAGGCTGTTATTCAGGATACAGTGGAAACGGTTGACAGTACCTGTACACCATCCAAAGTTGGGGCAGGAGATGTGGATACTTCCAACTTCCCTACTGCTTCCGTTGGTGGATCGACAAAAGTGGACATTGCACAGGCAGCAGTGACGGCTTCCGCAAAACGTGTGGGATATAGAGCTACTGGAAATGAGGGAGAAACTGTTCCGTCAACTGCAACAAAGGAACCAAAATCATCAGAAACAACAGCACCAAAATCATCGGAAACGACAACACCGAGTGAAGGCAGTTCGGAAACTACTGGTGGTCAGGGAACTGGCGGTGGTCAGAATTCTGGTTCTGGAAATAGTGGAAGTGGTGAGAGTACAGGTAATCAGAATGGAACACCTGGAGACAAAACAGATGGTACAGAGACAAAGCCGGATGATACGAAACCAGATAAATATGAAATTACCATTGTCCATATGTTTTATAAAAACGATGGAAAAACAAAAGCAGACAAAGCAGATGAAAAAGAGACAGTAACTGTTGCAAAGGATGCGAAAACGGTGTCATCTGCAAAAACATATGACGGATATAAAGCTTCCAACGGTACAACCTTTACCATTCAGAATGGTGCAAAAGAATATAACATCATGTGGGTTGCAACAGCAGCAGATAAGGCTACTTATAAGGTAACACATAATTTCTTTCAGGTTGATGGAAAGACCAAAGCAGAAGAATCCAAAAGTGAAGATATCACAGTAGATGCTACTGCTACTGAGATACAGGCATCTTCTTATGAAGCACAGGGATATAAACTGGTAGAAGGTTCCACGAAGATCAAAGTGGCAGCAGGCACAACAGCATACACATTAAACTGGGTAAAAGCTGCAACCGCAGCCAGTGCATCTGTCACAGTACCACAGACGGCAGCTTTATATAACAGCACTATTAATAATGCAAATGCAATTGGTCTCACAGCAACATTGACAGACGCAGGCAATATTATCACAAATATTACATGGGCTAGCAGCAACGAAAAAGTTGTAAAGGTATCTAATGGAGCGAAAACAGGATGTACACTGACAGCAGTTGGAAAAGGAAGTGCAACTGTAACAGGTACGATCACATACTTATCCAAACCGGGCGATACCAAGACAACCGCAAGTGACAAGAAAATCACATGTACAGTTACCGTGAATGATTTTACTGGAAATACAACAACCCAGTTAAAAGATAAATCCGGTAGATTACTTTACAAAGATTCCGAGTGTAAAAAACCAGCAACCGTGGCAGATTACAATGCAAACGGAACTTACTACACCGAGCCGGTTTACACCGGATGGCAGACCATTGATGGAAAAGTATATTACTACACCAGCAACCATCAGCGTGTAACAGGAAGTCAAGTGATCAGCGGTATCTCTTACAACTTCGGAAGTGATGGAGCATTACAGCAGGGTTCCGGAAAGAACGGTATTGATGTATCCAGCCATCAGGGAAATATTGACTGGGCATCTGTAAAGGCAGCAGGTATCAACTTTGCAATTATCCGTGTTGGTTACCGTGGATCACAGACAGGAGCATTGGTAGAGGATTCCTGCTTCAAGAAAAATATTCAGGGTGCAACTGCAAACGGTATTAATGTGGGTGTTTACTTCTTCACGCAGGCCACAACGGAGGCAGAAGCTGTTGAGGAAGCAAGTATGGCATTGACCTTATGCTCTGGATACAATCTGTCTTACCCGATCTTCGTCGATACAGAGAACGGAAGCGGAGCAGCACGTGCCAACGGATTAGATAAAGGCACCAGAACAGCATGCGTGGCTGCGTTCTGTAAGACCATTGCAAACGGTGGAAGAAAAGCAGGTGTTTACGCAAGCAAGAGCTGGTACAACAATAAAATTGATGCATCTGCATTCAGTAACTACTTTATCTGGGTTGCACAGTACAACACAACCTGCAATTACAAAGGAAAATATAACATGTGGCAGTATTCTTCCAAGGGAAGTGTTCCAGGAATCAAGGGAAATGTCGATGTAAATATTGCATATTAATTCATGGATTTTAAAAGGACGACCGGTATCTGTTCAGATACCGGTTGTTTTGCACATAACAATCGATAAGGGGAACAGGTTTGCCATATTATAATAAGAAAGAGTATCCAAAACAGATATGGGTGTCGCAGATACCGGAGCGGGAAGTTTCTTTGTTAAGGGAAAATCTTGCCGAAACAAAACAAACTACATTTGTATTAATGCAAAAAGAGGAAGCCTGTCATCAACTGTCAGAGCAGCGGAGCAGAGATATCATTTTTCTATCTTCGAACCAGTCTCTCTTAGACCTTGCCAGAGATGTGGATGTTCCGGCGATTGCCTATCAGATGCCGGAAACGGATACATTTCTTCATGCCGATATGGTCGTTGAGGGGTTCGAGGAAGTCGATATGACGTTTTTGCAGCGCGTGTATGAGAGACATTTCAACATTCCATGGACGATTTTGGAGACGGAACGCTGTATTGTGAGAGAATTGAAGCTCTCTGATCTGGATGACCTTTTTTCCATGTATGCAGAACCCGGAATGACCGATTATATGGAGGGGCTATATGAATATGAGGAAGAGCTGGAATATCAGAAAGCCTATATCGAAAATATGTATCGTTTTTACGGATATGGAATGTGGCTCGTTTTTGAGAAGAAACCGGGCACACTGATCGGCAGGGCTGGTGTGGAACATCGGGAAGAGTTAAGTGGAGATATGGAATTGGGTTATGCGATCCGGACATCCTTTCAACATCAGGGTTATGCCTATGAAGTCTGTCAGGCGATCATGCAATATGCAGGAGA
>OLOG01001636.1_pt1 | contig 12778 bp, 11 predicted proteins | sample 1672351 | NCBI WGS metagenome assembly OLOG01 (sample SAMEA3136674, study PRJEB25190) | human gut metagenome | biome: human gut; feature: human-associated habitat; material: faeces | place: Austria | collected 2013 | reverse complement strand
AGAAAAGGATAGCTTCTCGCTATCCCTTAAGCCCCTCCACTATTGACACGGAGCCCTAAGTAATACTATTCTTCTACTCTTCCTTTTTGTACATACATTTTATCAAAATAATTTTGATATTCTCCAGAAAGAATATTTTGCCACCATTCTTTGTTATCTAAATACCATTGAATAGTTTGTTGGATTCCTGTATCAAAGTTATATTTTGGTTTCCATCCAAGTTCAGTTTCTAATTTATGAGGATCAATAGCGTATCTTCTATCATGTCCTTTACGATCTTCAACAAATTTAATTAAAGATTCAGGTTTACCTAAAGCTTTTAAGATAGTCTTAACAACTTCTAAGTTTGTTCTTTCGTTATGTCCACCTACGTTGTATACTTCACCAACGCGTCCTTTTCTAACAATTAAGTCGATTGCAACACAGTGATCATAAACATGTAACCAGTCACGAACGTTATCCCCTTTACCATATACTGGTAATGCTTCATCAGCTAAAGCTCTAGAAATCATTAACGGAATTAATTTTTCTGGGAAATGGTAAGGACCATAGTTATTAGAACATCTAGAGATTGTGACTGGAAGTCCAAAAGTACGATGATAAGCTAATACAAATAAATCTGCAGAAGCTTTAGATGAACTATAAGGACTAGAAGTATGTAATGGTGTTGTTTCTGTAAAGAATAAATCTGGACGATCTAATGGTAAATCCCCATATACTTCATCAGTAGATACTTGATGGTATCTTTTAATTCCGTATTTATTACAAGCATCTAATAAAGTTGTTGTTCCCATAACATTTGTTTTAACAAAGATTTCAGGATCTTCAATACTTCTATCTACATGTGATTCAGCAGCAAAGTTAACAACAACATCAAATTTTTCTTTTTCAAATAAATCAAAGATGAATTGACGATCGGCAATGTCACCTCTAACAAATTTATAATTTGGTTTACCTTCTACTGGTTTACAAGTTTCTAAGTTACCAGCATAAGTTAATAAATCTAAGTTAACAATCATATCTTCTGGGTATTTGTTAACCATATAATGAACAAAGTTTCCACCAATGAAACCAGCTCCACCTGTTACTAAAATTTTCATTTATTTATCTCCTTCATATACAAATTGATTATTAGAATTTTCTAATGTAGGACCAGTTTGATCTTTTTGTGATAATACTGGTTCAATACCATTTAATAATGATCCCCAATCAACATTTGCAGTAGGATCATCATAACGCATACCACCTTCAGATTCTTTATTATAGACATTGTCTACTTTATATCTGAATTCCACATCATCAGTTAATGTTAAGAATCCATGAGCAAAACCTTGAGGAATAAAGAATTGACGATGATTTTCAGCGCTTAATTCAACTGATACCCATTGACCAAAAGTAGGACTTCCTTTACGGATATCAACGGCTACATCAATAACTTTACCTTTAGTACAAGATACAAGTTTAGATTGTGCATAAGGAGGGTTTTGCCAATGTAAACCTCTTAAAGTTCCTTTTTGTGCACTAAATGACATATTGTCTTGTACAAAATCAACTGTAATTCCTAGTTTTTCATATTTTGGTTTAGAATATGTTTCTGTAAAATATCCACGATGATCACCAAAAACATCAGTTTCGACAATTAAAACACCTGGGATTTTTGTTTCAATAACTTTCATTTTATTACTTCCTTTTTTATTGATCTATAAATTTTCCATCCATGACATCTTTTAAATACTTACCGTATTGATTCTTTTTATACAATTCATAAGCATTATTTAATTCATCTTTGGAAATCCATCCGTTATTATAAGCAATTTCTTCTAAACATGCAATTTTTCTATTTTGATGTGTTTCTACAGTTTTAACGAAGTTAGTAGCGTCAACTAAACTTTCATGTGTTCCTGTATCTAACCATGTAAATCCTTGACCTAATAATTCTACATCTAAGTTACCTTTATCTAAGTAGATTTTATTTAAGTCAGTAATTTCTAATTCACCACGAGCCGATGGCTTAATTTGTTTAGCATATTCAACAACGTTTTTATCATAGAAATATAAACCAGTTACAGCGTAGTTAGATTTAGGTTGAGCTGGTTTTTCTTCTAATGATACAGCTTTACCATTTTCATCAAATTCAACAACCCCAAATCTTTCAGGATCATCAACATAATATCCAAATACTGTTGCACCTTCTTCTTTACTAGCAGCTCTTCTAAGTCTTTTTGATAAACCATGACCATGGAAAATATTGTCTCCTAAAATCATGGCACAAGCTTCACCATTGATGAATTCTTCACCTAAAATGAAAGCTTGAGCTAAACCATCTGGAGATGGTTGTACTTTATATTGAAGAGAAATACCAAATTGATGTCCATCACCAAGTAATTCTTTAAATCTTGGAGTATCATCTGGTGTTGAGATAATTAAAATATCTTTAATACCAGCATTCATTAAGATACTTAATGGATAATAAATCATTGGTTTGTCATAAATTGGTAATAATTGTTTACTTGTTACTTGTGTTAGAGGATATAGTCTTGTTCCTGATCCTCCGGCTAATACGATACCTTTCATATAAGCTCCTCCTTTGTTACGATTATATCATAAACCATAACGTAACGTAATGGTCAATAAAAATGTTAATTTTATCATAAAAAAAGTAATAATCAAAAACGATTATTACTTTTTGCATATAAATAAACCACAGTCTTTTGTGATATGAATACCGTTATTTTCAATAATGATTTTTTCAATATAAGTTTGGAACTCTTTAAGACGATGTCCTAAGTATTCTTTTTGGTTGCCGTGACAACTCATGATGTAGTCAACGAGCGGTTTCGCATCTTTTACCAACAAAGAATCTTCATATTTTCTTAATTCAATACGATTAAAGTATGGTGATAATATGGCTTTTCCGTTTTCTAGACCAAACTTACTTGGTAAATCATCGTTAGATAGAAGAATCCGAGAATCAAAGTTTTTAACCAGTTCATTGATTTCTTTCATATGTAAATGATTGTATGTTGTACAATAAAATGTACCAAAATCTTTTAATACTCTGCTAATTTCACTTAAACCAAGATGAATATCTTGAAGATAGAAGAGAACATGATTAGCAATAATCGTATCAAAGAATTTATTTTTAAAAGGAATACTTTGACAATCAAGAATTAAATAATTATATTCATTTCCTAATTTCTTTTTTAATTCTTCGATCATACCCGAAGAATTATCAGATAAAAAGAATTCACGATTACGTAAATTATAGTGATTATTTTCCCAAAGTTTACCATTACCACTACCAATTTCTAATAATTGATAAACATGAGTAAAATCAATTTGTTGAAATAACCAATTAAACCAGCCTTGCTTATTAGTTGAATAACGCTCATGAAGTAAAATACGGGTTTCAATGTTTTGAGTATTCATATATTGTTCGATGATTTGATCATTGATATGTGATAAACGTATTAACTCAATCACTTTTTCCCATGCTTGATGATCTTGTTGGATAATTTTTTGGGTATTTTTTAATGATTCTTTTAATTGGTTTAAGTGTTTTATTTTTTGATCAATGAGAGATTCTTGAAATTGTAGAGATTGAATAAAACTTTGTTGATCTTCATCTTGGATAATGGGAAATATTTCTTTTAAAGAAAATCCTAGTTCTTTTAAAGAAAGAATCTTTTGTAAAGTAATAAAATCTTGATTACAATAACGACGATAGCCATTATCTAAGATAAGTGTAGGTTTAAGTAAACCAATTTTATCATAATATCGAATTGTACGAAGGGTAACACCAGCCAGTTTGGCAAATTCACCAGTTGAGTATAATTTTTCCATAGTCTTATTATAATTGATCATTAAATGAAATAAATACCAAATGCAAGAGCAATACTAAATAAGATATCAGTAATATAATGAACCCCTGTAAGTAATCTTGTAAGAGTAATCACACCAGCTAAGAAAGATAAAAGTAATCCCATATTAGGTCCTCTGCCCACAACTGTTAAAGCAATAGAAATAGCTAAAGCAGTATGAATGCTTGGAAAAGAATGCCCAAGGTGTTGTTTATCATCAATAGGTTGAATAGGATACTTTTGACAAGGTCTTTTACGATTAATAAGAACTCTTAATAGTACTGTGATAATTAAAACTAAAAAGGGTTGATAGACAAGTAGATAAAATTGATTTGTGTATTCTAAAAATATTTTAAGTAAAAATAAAGCATAAAATATACCTGACATCCAAGGACAAAATTTTGAAGCAAATAATGTACATGATTTAATAAAAGGATGTCTGTTCATGAAATTATTTAAACCTACATAGAAAAATTTCATAGTTGTCACTCCTGTTTTGATAGATATAGTCATTATACTATAAATGATAAAAGATAGAAATAATAAATAGAATACTGTATAATCAAAGGTATGTAAGAGGTGTAATCAATGAATAGAAAAATCATGCCGTTTATGTTAATAACAATAGAAGTCATCATGTATTATTTTATTTGTATCTATTTTCATATGGAAATGGATCTTATTATTGGATCAGGAATTTTATATTTCTTATTCCTATTTATTTATGGACATTATTCATTAAATACATGTTTAATATGGGATGAAATTAAAGCATTAGTGAAATCAAGTTTTTGTTTTTATATTGCTTTATTAGTGCTTGTACCAAGATCAACAGGTTATGAAAGAAGAATGCATCTTACCATTATGGTAGGATCAATGTTTCTTATTTGTTTACTTGCCGATCGTTTTTTGCGTATTTCTTTTAGAGAACAGTTTGCTAGAAAGACATTGGTAATTGGAACGGGATATGAAGCGGCTAGACTTGGAAAAATTTCTAATAATAATCGTTTTGCTTTAACAAAGGTAGAAGGTTATGTTGATACGAATTTAACAGATTCATTATTTGGTTTTAAGCAAGAAAATATTATTAAAAATAGTTTTTTATATAGTTATGATGAAATGGATGAGGCAATAAGGAATTTACATATCGAACAAATCATTGTTGCTTTGCCAGAAGCGAATCAACAAGTTATTGATAAGGTCATGTCAGATATTTATGGTAAAGTAGAAGCAATTAAATACTTACCAGACGTTAATGGCACGATGACTTTTTCTTCAGAAGTCCAAGATTTTGATGGGCAATTATTAATTGCTACATCAAATGATGAAATGTCTTTATTTGCAAGAGTATTAAAAAGATTAATTGATATTTGTGCCGGTATTGTCGGTTGTATAACATTGATTCCTTTAATGTTGTTTGTCAAATATAAATACTTAATGAGTGGAGATAATGAAAATATCATGTTTAGCCAAGAGCGTATTGGAAAAGATGGTAAGAAGATTAAGATTTATAAATTTAGATCAATGGTTCCTAATGCAGAACAGATTCTAGATGAACTTATGGAAAAAGATCCAAAGATTAAAGAAGAATATCTAACAAATAAAAAGTTAGTCCATGATCCAAGAATTACTCCTGTTGGACAATTCTTAAGAAAAACATCATTAGATGAATGGCCTCAATTTTTAAATGTTTTAAAAGGTGAAATGTCACTTATTGGACCAAGACCTTATTTACCAAGAGAAAAAGAAGATATGGGGCAATACTATCAATCAATCATTAAATGTAAACCGGGAGTAACCGGTATGTGGCAAGCGAACGGAAGAAGTGATGTAGGCTTTGATTATCGTTGTAAGCTAGATGATTATTATTATCATAACTGGTCTATTTGGCTTGATTTCACAATTATTTATAAAACAGTAAAAGGTGTAGTTTACGGGAAAGGATCGTTGTAGTTAAAGTTATATAAAATCAACAAGACCTCTTGTCGACAAATTTATTGTTTTGTGATATAGTCTATTAGGATGTTTGGCATTACATATAATATGAAATTTAAAATTAGTTTTTTATAATTAGATAAGACAGGAGGATTTTATGACAAAATTAGAAATGAAATTGATTAATTTTGTTAAAAGATATATTGATATATTGTTTCTTTTTGCTGTATTGTTTATCGCTATAGCAATTAGATATGTAGGAAGAGACTATGTGTCTGGTGATATGAATTTATTTTTACAACCATGGTTTGGCATGATTAAAAATAGTGGTGGAATACATAGTTTAAAAAATCAGGTAGGAGATTATAATTTGTTATATCAAACTATAATATCTTTATTTACATATTTAGGAGATAAGAGTATTTATTATTATAAAATTTTATCTATTATTTTTGATTTTATTTTGGCTGTTGTTGGAGGCATATTTGTATGTGAATTAAAAGGTAAAAGAACAAGAAAGTTATTTGTTACAACTTTTTCAATTATTATTATGCTACCAACTGTAATATTAAATTCTTCTTTTTGGGGACAATGCGACTCGATATACACAACTTTTGTATTACTTACAATAATGTATTTGTATAAAGAAAAATATTTTAGATCTTTTGTTTTTCTAGGAATAGCGTTTGCCTTTAAATTTCAAACAATTTTTATCATACCATTTATTGTTTGTTATTATTTATATAAGAAAAAATTTAGTTTACTATATTTTTTAGTATCTATTATCATTTTTTGGTCTAGCGGAATTGCTGCATATTTGCAAGGAAGAAGTTTGCTGGATCCGTTTAGATTGTACATGAACCAAACTGATTCATATAGAGCAATGTATATGAATTTTCCTAGTTTTTGGCACTTGTTAGGAAATAATTATGATTTCTTGAAAAAATTTGCTATTCTTTTAGCTTTATTTATTTGTGGATTTGGATTATATATAATTATAAAAAATAACATTGATTGTCAAAAGAATGAAAATTATATTGCAATTGCTTCTTGGTTTGTATGGGCTTGTATATTATTTTTACCTGCAATGCATGAAAGATATGCATATTTATTGGATATTTTATTTGTTATTTTAGCATGTTTGAACTCAAAGTATATAAGGTATTGTTTTGTAGCTGTTACTGCGAGTATGATTACATATGGAAATTATTTATTTCAAAATGGAATTAACAACAAATATGTTGTAGTTGTATACTTTATTATGTTTATTTATTACTCATATGTAGTTTTTATTAAAAAATTAGAATTGTAATATGATAAAGAAAAAATATATAGATTGAAAAAGGAGAGGGTATAGAATGAAACTTGCATTAGTAGTACCTTGTTACAATGAAGAAGAGGTTTTAGAAGATACAACAAAGCAATTATGTGCATTGTTTGATCAATTACATAAAAAAGGGAAAATAGATGAAGAAAGTTATATTTTATTTGTAAATGACGGAAGTAAGGACAAAACATGGAACCTTATTTCTAAGTTTAATGAACAAGAAAAATGGGTAGCTGGATTGAATTTAGCGGCAAATGTTGGACATCAAAATGCCTTATATGCTGGGTTAATGACAGCTTATAAAAACGTTGATGCAACTATTTCAATAGATGCAGATTTGCAAGATGATATTAATGTTATTGAAGACATGATTGATGAATTCAATAAAGGAAATGATATTGTTTACGGTGTAAGAAATGATAGAACAACAGATTCATTTTTCAAACGTTTTACAGCACAAAGCTTTTATAAATTAATGTCAGTAATGGGAGTAAAGAGTGTTTATAATCATGCTGATTTTAGATTAATGAGTGCAAGAGCAGTGAAACAGTTAGGTAACTATAAAGAAAGAAATTTATTTTTAAGAGGAATGGTACCCTTAATCGGATATAATACATCTTGTGTTTATTATGCTAGAAAAGAAAGAATGGCAGGAGAATCAAAATATCCTTTAAAGAAAATGTTAAGTTTTGCCTTTGATGGTATTACTTCATTTAGTATTAAACCAATTACAATGATTAGTTGGATAGGATTTATGGTGGTTTTTATTGCGTTATGTGCAATGTTATATACACTTATAGGTTTTTTCTTAGGAAATACTGTAAGTGGATGGTCTTCATTAATGATTTCAATTTGGTTTTTAGGTGGTGTTCAATTATTGTCTATAGGGATTATAGGACAATATGTTGGAAAATCTTATGTTGAAATTAAAGAACGTCCTAGATATAACGTAGATGTGGTATTAAATTCAAAATCGGTAGGTAACGACAATGATTAAGAAGATTGTTAATTTTGGACTAGTTGGTGTTATCGCTACTGCTATTGAATATATACTATTAATTGTTTTAAAAGAAATTTTTAAAATAGATGTACTTATTGCATCGGGAATTGCTTTTACAATATCATTATTATTTAACTATATTTTAAGTATTAAATATGTTTTTGTTGATAAAAAAGAAATGTCAAAAGCAAAGGAAATGACAGGTTTTTTCATTACAGCATTAATAGGATTAGGAATTAACCAGTTAATGATGTATGTACTTGTTGATTTAGTGAGTATTTATTACCTGTTCGCTAAAGTTATTTCTACTGGAATAGTTATGGTATGGAATTTTGTTTCAAGACATTTATTTTTAGAGAAGGGTAAAAAATAAGATGAAATCAAGGAACAAAAAAATATATACGTTGTTTTATAATTTTATAATAGGACTATTTACATTAATGATGATAGGAATTTTGTTTATTAATTTGTTTCTTGCAAATAAACCCAATCGTGTGAAAACAAGAGTTTTCTTGTTATCAAATGTAAAATTACTAACTATAAGTTTAATATTGTTTTTAGTTATTGTTCTTTTTTATATGAAAATAATAAGAAAATATGTAAATAAATTAACAAAAAAACAGTGTAATATACTACTTTTTGTTTATTTTATTATGACTTTTATCATGCAAATTTTCATAATTAAAAAGATATTCTTTTTATCAGGCTGGGATGTTGGTCACTTAAGAGGTGCAACTGATCAAGTAGTGCAAGGGTTAAAATTTAATAGTGGAAATGGATATAATTGGTATTTTTCTCTATATCCTAACAATGTATTTCTTTTATTTGTGTTTACTGTAATTTCTAAATTTGCACACATAATAAATGTAGATTCGCATTTGTTATTGTCTATTGTAGGTGCATTGTCCGTAAATATCTCAATTATATTATTAATAAAGATGATTGGAACAATTACTAAAAACAAGAATTTATGCGTGTTGGGTGTCTTTATAAGTACAATTTTTATTATGTTCACTCCATGGATAGTTATTCCTTATTCGGATACTTATGCCATGTTTTTTACAACAAGTGTACTATATGTATATTTAAATAAAGATAATTTTAATAAATCTCTTTCTATTTTTTTAATGACTTTATTAGCTTTTATTGGCTATAAAATTAAACCAACAGTGATTATTGTTTTAATAGCCATTGTGTTAATTGAAGTATGGAAGATGATTTTTAAAGTTAAAAAAATTGATTTTAAATCTGTATTTAAAATAGCAATACCACTATTAGCTTCCTTAGTATTATTTGGTGCTATAGGATCGGTATCAAATTCTTATTTAGAATATAAAAAGAACACTGATGAAGAAATACCACTAACTCATTTTTTAATGATGGGAATGAATCCGATAGCTAGAGGTGGATATTCACAAGAGGATGTAGACTATACTCAATCTCACAAAGGTTTAGATAATAAGAAACAAGCGAATATTAAAGTAATAAAAAAACGTCTTAATGAATATGGAATATCAGGTTACTGCCAATTGATGATAGACAAATCATTAAGAAATTATAATGATGGTTCTTTTGCTTGGGGTGGAGAGGGTAGTTTTTACCTAGAATTAAGTGAAGAAAATGGAAGAATAGCAACTTTTTTAAGAAATGTTTATTATAATGAAGGAAAATACTATCATTATTTTGAATCATCTTTACAAGGAATATGGTTATTAATTTTATTGTTAAATATTTTCTCATTAGGAAGAATTAAAGACTATAAATTATTGGCTATTCCACTTGGCTTGATAGGTATAACGGTGTTCCTGTTACTATTTGAATCAAGAGCGAGATATTTGTTATTGTATGCGCCATATTATATAATTTTAGCAGTTATGGGATATAATAACGTATTAAAAATAATGAATCATTATATAAAAAAATTTCAAGTGAATAAGATTAACTAGATATGTATTTATTAAAAAACGTGTAAACTTCTCATAGATGTAGTTTGCACGTTTTTTAATCTATATATAGATAGAATATTAGTATTAGTTTATAATTAAGAATATAAATAGTGATGTTTTATAACACAAGGAGGGGAAGAGGATGAAACGTATAATAAGAATTTTTTTAGCGTTCATACTTTCTTTTTCTATGATTGTGCCTATAACAGGTATATCAGCTAAAGAAGAAGTACAAGAAAGTGTGATGCCTAGAAGACAATATGAAAATATGGATGATGTTAATTTTCAAACAAGTACATCGTCTAAATCAAGAGCAAGAGCAGCTATGCCTAGTTCATACAGTTCAGTAGAACAGGGTTATGTAACAAGTGTTAAAAATCAAAATCCTAATGGTAACTGTTGGGCTTTTGCAGCATGTAGTGTGGCAGAAACTTACTTAATTAAAAATAATTTAGCTACTAAAGATATTGATTTATCAGAAGCGCATCTAAATTATTTTACTTATAATAATAAGGGGGATTACTACAACAATACAAACAACGATCAAACTGTTATTGTAAATGGAGAAACATATTATAATAATGGTATTGCTCCTAACATGGTACAAATAGCTTTAAGTAATTTTGGATTGGCAGATGAAGAAGATTATCCAATTAAAAATGTTCAAACAATGAATGGAACTCATGATGATCAAAATAATACAACATACCGTCTTACTAATAGTAATCTTATCTGTGACCGTGTATATAAGACAGATGAAAAGATAACTGTTGATTATGGTGATAAGGTAAAACAGGCAATATTGAAAAATGGAAGTGTTTTTGCGACGTATGATCATCTTAATAACTATTATAATGGTCAAAATAGTAACTACTATAATCCTAACCATGATGTATGGTTAAACCATGCCGTTACCATTGTGGGATGGGATGATAACTATAGTGCTTCTCATTTTTCATATCAGCCATCTAGAAATGGTGCATGGCTTATCAAAAACAGTTGGGGAACTGGTTTTGGAGATGATGGATATTTTTGTCTTATGATGAAAGTTCTTTGGGCTATGTTTATTCCTTTGAATTTGCACCTAGAGACAACATTAATACATACCAATATGATGGAACAGAAAATACAAGTTACACAATGGCAAGTTTTACAAGAACGTATGCTAATGTTTTTCAAGGAAAAAAAGATGTTGAGTGTTTAGAGGCGATAACTCTAGGTTTGCGATCATTAACTCCTTATACCTTAAAAATATATACTGGATTAACAAACCCCAATGATCCTACAACAGGAACAGAAGTATTATCACAAAGTGGTATAAATGAGAATATAGGAAATAATTATATTTCATTAAACGAAAAGGTTTCTATTCATAAAGATGAATACTATGCTATTGTAGTAACTCTAGAAGGAACTACAAAAAATAATGCACAGCTCATGTGTGATCAAACATATACGACTGCTAAAGATATTCATTTTATATGTGATTTTTCTAATGAACATTGTTTGGTAGAGTTATCTCAGGGAACATGGAGTAAAGTAGATAATGTAACTTATCGTATCAAAGGTGTTGTTAAAGATACATCTCCAGTATCCATTAGTTCTGTTTCTTTAAATAAAACCAAACTTGATTTAAATATTGGAACAACAGAAACCTTACAAGCAACAATTCATCCAGAAAATGCAACAGATAATAGAAAACTAACATGGAAATCAAGCAACCCTAGTGTTGCTACAGTAGACCAAAACGGTAAAGTAACACCAATCAAAGAAGGAAGCTGTGAAATAATAGTAACAACTTCAAATGGTAAGACTGCAACGTGTCAAGTAAATGTTACTTTACATATTAATTCAGTAACTTTAAATATAAATAAAAAGGAATTAGACATAAAAGATACTGTTCAATTACAAGCAACAATTGATCCAACTGATACAACAGACAGTAAACAATTAACATGGGAGTCAAGTGATCCTACTATTGCAAAAGTGGATAATACAGGGAAAGTCACAGCAATATCTGAAGGAGAAGCTACAATCACTGTAACAACAAGTAATGGTAAACAAGCAACATGTCAAATTACAGTGATAAAACATATAAAAACAATTACACTCAATAAGTCAGAATTACAATTAAATAAATCTGAAACTGAAACGCTTGTAGCGACAGCAAAACCAGATGATACTATTTATGATAGTTGGACATGGTCTAGCGAAAACACAAATGTTGCTACCGTAACTCAAAAAGGAAAGGTAACAGCAGTAGGTGGAGGAACAACCAGCATTGTTGTTACAACCACTAATGGTAAAGTTGCTAAATGTAAAGTTACTGTAGTAAGTCCGATTATATCAGTTACATTAAATAAAACTAATTTGTTATTGGTACAAGGTAAAACAGAAACCTTACAGGCAATAATCAATCCAAGTGATACAACAGATGATAAGACAATCAAATGGAAATCAAGCAATACAAATGTAGCGACAGTAGATGTAAATGGAAAAGTAACAGGAGTAGATCCAGGGACAGCGACAATCACAGCTACAACAAGTAATAATAAACAGGCAACATGTAAAGTAACGGTCATCAAACAAGTACCGAACGTAACATATAGAACACATGTACAAAATGATGGCTGGCAGACATGGAAAAGCAATGGGGAGATGTCAGGAACGAGCGGGAAGGCAAAGAGACTAGAAGGAATAGAAATCAAGC
>OLOG01001631.1_pt1 | contig 12813 bp, 10 predicted proteins | sample 1672351 | NCBI WGS metagenome assembly OLOG01 (sample SAMEA3136674, study PRJEB25190) | human gut metagenome | biome: human gut; feature: human-associated habitat; material: faeces | place: Austria | collected 2013 | reverse complement strand
ACAATGAAGCAGTAAGAAGTATCCGCAAGGACTTCAATTTCTCGATGTGTTTGAGTATATTTAAACACATTTTGAGTGGCAGATGCTGATATGTGCACCGTGTTTGAAGAGACGAGGCGTGAGGGGATAGCAGAAGGAGAAGCAAAAGGAATTATTGAGACTGGATATGAATTTGGGATTTCAGAAGAAGAGATTCTTGCAAGATTACAGAAAAAGCTGAACATTTCTCTGGCAGAAGCGCAGGAGTATGTAAAAAAGTTCGGCAGGAAAAGTAAATCAGAAGATTCCGATGCAGAAGAAAATGGTTAAAATATAAAATTTTTTTGCATGTGAATAAGAGGAGAAATGAACAAAATTAACTATCAAAAAGAACTGGAACACCTGATCGATAAGCTTCCGGATCATCACCGGCGGCTGTTTTTGCACAGCTGCTGTGCGCCGTGCTCCAGCTACTGTCTGGAATATTTGCGGCAGTATTTCGACGTGACGGTATTTTATTACAATCCAAACATCAGCTTTTTGGAGGAATACCGGCATCGGGTGGAGGAATTAAAACGTCTGGTGAGCACGCTGAATGAAGAGGCGAAAGGGTCTGAAATGCTGAACCAGATCGCACTTTTGGAGGGCGCTTACGAGCCGGAAAAATTTTTCGAGGCGACGAAAGGGCTGGAGGACTGTCCGGAGGGCGGAGAGCGCTGCTTTATCTGCTACGAGCTGCGGCTGCGGGAAGCGGCGAGGTTGGCGGCAGAGGGCGGTTATGATTTTTTTACAACAACGCTGACAATCAGCCCACTGAAAAATGCGCAGAAGCTCAACGAAATCGGCAGCCGACTGGCGGAGGAATATCATGTGGCGTGCCTGCCGTCGGATTTTAAGAAAAAGGGCGGCTATTTAAGGTCCATCGAGTTAAGCCGCCAGTACGACCTGTACCGTCAGGATTATTGCGGTTGCGTTTTTTCAAAGCGGGAACGCGATAAAAGGATTGTACAGGAAAGCTGAAACAGATATACTAAAAAGCAAAGTACGAAACATGGGCTTTCGAAACGCAAGACGATCAGAAACGGTCGATGAGTCCTAAAACAGGGCGCGGATGTCTGTCAGTGCGTTGTCGATGACATCGAACTGCCAGACGCTGTGTCCGGGAATCCTGTGCTCCGTCAGATAATAATGTCCGTCAAAGGAAGAGATATAATAAGGCGTTCCGCCTCCGGCAAAGTTGTCATAAATATCCTCCCAGCTGCCGGAAGAAAGATCGTTTAAATCCTGCACGCGCAGGATCGTCGCATAATCCTGATTGCCGGTAAGGTCGGTGGAAACGGTGATGTAAAACCAGTCCTGAATGTGCGTCAGCTGGATCATGCCGGAGATTTCGGCAGGAACCGGGAACCGTTCCAGGATCTTCAGGTCTTTTTTGCGGGTGCGCAGAATCGACTGATTGCCGGAAACAAAGTACAGGTCGTCGCCGTCGATTGTAAAGGAGCGGACATAAATCTGATCCAGCTCTGGCACAGAGAGGATTTTTTCGAGAGCAACAGAGGGACTGTCCGGATCGGGACGGTAAAAGACGTACAATTGTCCAGTCATGGAACTGAGTACATAAAAACGTTTTCCCGTTTCATCATAGACGACGTAATGCGGGCGAGTGCCGATTTCGTTGAAAAGCTGGGTAAGGTAAAACTGTCCGTCCTGTTTTTCAAAGATGAGGACGCGGTTGTTTTCGGTGTCATCTGCAAGATAAACGGTGCCGTCCCCTGCGATGGTGTGCCCGCGGTTGATCTGATCGGTCATCACATACCAGTCGGTAAGTGGAGCATCCGGCGTTTTCGAGGTCAGAATCTGATTGTGATAGCAGTCCACCAGAAAATAATCGTCACCGATTTTGGTAATCTGCGTGGGGACACTTAAGGATGGCTGTACATTTTTGACAGGTTCTGAGGAAACGGCTTCAACAGCTTCCGACCAGGAGAGCACCTGAGTGGAAGCGTTTTTTATGGTTTTCAGGATCAGGGCTGCCGCTGCAAAAATCAGGACAGCGAGCAGGATCAAAAAGATTGTAAGTTTTAAATGGGATAAATTTCTTCGTTTCATGTCCCAAAGTATAACATAACAAAAGAAAGGATACCACTATGAAAAAACTGTTGCAGGAATTTAAGGAATTTGCGCTGAGAGGAAATGTCATGGATCTGGCAGTCGGCGTTATCATTGGTGCTGCGTTTCAGGCGATCATCAATTCGCTGGTAAACGATGTGATTTCACCGCTGATCGGCCTGTTTGCCAATACGGATCTGACGTATTTGTCTGTGATGGTCGGGGATGTGGAAATCCGCTATGGTGCATTTTTGACCGCAGTGATCAATTTCATCATAATGGCAGTGATTATTTTCCTGATGGTAAAAGGGATGAACGCGCTGGCTGGTCTTGGCAAAAAGAAGGAGCCGGAAAAACCTGCTGTGAAAATGTGCCCTTATTGCAGAAGCAAGGTTGCGGCAGAGGCAACCCGCTGTCCGTACTGTACGTCTATGCTGGAAGTGAAAAAAGAAGAAAAGAAACAATAGAATGCACGCTCTGCGATAAAACCGTGCAGCAGAGCTTGTGTATACAAAGACCGGGAAGAATGCAGTGGATGCGTTCTTCCCGGTTTTTGTATCGCAGGATTCCATTTTACGGTTCCGTCTTCGGAATCTGTACGCCGTCTGCATCCATATAATAGGAGTGCTTCCAGATCAGCTCGGAGATGGGAACTGGCTGATAGCCCTGATCCTCCAGATTGTCGATCAGGTCGGGAAGCGCCTGTGCGGTATAAACAGTTCCGGCATGGAACAGGAGGATAGAGCCGTTTTGGAGTTGGCGACTGTTTAAAATCCGATGGAGGATGTCCTGTGCCCCGTAGTCTTTCCAGTCCATGGAATTGATGTTCCACTGCACCGGATAACCGCCGGATTCCTGGATGAGCCGGATAGCAGAGTTGTCATAGTTTCCATCTTCAAAACGAAACAACGTCGTTTCAGAATCGGTAAGGCGATCAATTCGCTGCGTGAGATTTTCCAGTGTGAGGGTCTGTTCCCGGATGGAAAGAGATGCCTGTGTTGTCCACAGACCGCCGATATCGTGTCCGGCGTTGTGAATCGTACAGAGCAGCTCCGGATAGTTTTTTGCCCAGGCGTCGGAAACGAAAAAGGTGGCGTGCACATTTTTTTCTTTCAGAATTTCCAAAAGCTGATTCAGGTCTTGTGCACTGTAGGTACAGTTGAAGGTCAGCGCGACTTTTTTCTGGTCGGTTTCGACACGGCAAATAGGCATAAATGTGCCGTTTACAGAGGCAGATGCCAGTGTTGTTACAGACGGAGGGGCGAGAAAAATGCACGCGCGGGCAAAGGCGAGGACGCCGAGCAAAAACAGGGCCGTTTGGAATGCAGACGAGCGGGAGAGACTGTGCAGAGAGGGAAAAACGGCATAGTGGCGCAGTTTATTTTGAATCAGATGAACGAAATCTCGGATCATGAAGGCTCCTGCCGGATTTTTGTTACAACTTATGAACGCAGGAAACGGAAAATCTCTATTTCACAAAAATTTCATAACCTTTTCGTGCGCTTTCTGGTACACTATAAGGAAAGACTGCAGGCGTTTGTATGCAGAACAGAAGAGAAATGAAAGGAGACTGTTATGTTTTCCTGTATTTTATTTGACCTGGACGGAACGATCAGCGATCCGAAACAGGGAATTTGCGGCTGTGTGCAGTATGCGCTCAGAAGCTTTGGAATTGAAGAACCGGAGCTGGATCGGCTGGAGCCGTTTATCGGACCGCCGCTTGCAGAGAGCTTTATGAAATATTATAACTTTACGGCGGAGCAGGCGCAGGAGGCAGTTGAGAAGTACCGGGAGCGGTTTTCTGTAACCGGCAAATACGAAAATGTGCTGTATCCCGGAATGGGAGCGCTTTTGCATGATCTGAAGGCATCCGGTGCGACGCTGGCGATTGCATCTAGCAAACCGACCGTTTATGTGGAGGATATTCTGGTGCATTTCGGAATCCGGGAATATTTCGACATCGTGGTCGGAAGCGAGCTGGACGGAAGAAGAGTGCACAAAGAAGAAGTGGTTGCAGAGGTGCTGTCCCAGCTTGCAGCGCGGGGCGAAAGCGATCCGGATAAGATGGTGATGATCGGCGACCGCAGCTTCGATGTGGAGGGTGCGAAAGCGATCGGTGCACACTGCATCGCGGTGTCATATGGGTATGCACAGCCGGGAGAGCTGGAAAATGCCGGTGCGGAGATCATTGTCCGGGATGTGGAAGGACTGCGAAGCGTACTGCTGGGCGGCACACAGGCAGGAAGCAGCGCGCAGGCAGGAACCGGCGCGCAGGCAGGAAGAGACACGCAGACAGGAAACAGAGCGCAGGCAGGAAGAGACACGCAGGCAGGAAACAGCGCGGCGACTGGCTCGAATTCCCTTTCAGAGCGCTACCGCGGCAGCACTGCCAAAATGAAGACCAAATCCGGGCAGTTCTGGAGTGCAGTTGGAACCAGCGCACTGGCGATGTTTGCCTATTATGTAATCAGTCTCCTAATCAGCAGCGTAATTTTGACGGCGGTATCGATTGTGTATGCCATCGGGCTGCAGGAGCTGGAGGGCTCTTCCTACAATTTCTGGCTGAATGTGGCTAGCGCACTCTCGACGTTCGGTGCATTCATAATCTGTTACGGAATCTGGCACAAAAAGATCCAGTTCCATTCGACAAAAGAAATCGATAAACTGTCCATCGTTCCGATGGTGATTTTGGCGGCGGCAATTGCAATCGGCATGAACGGCGTTCTGACATTGACAGAATTGTATCGGTTCTCTCCGACCTTTCAGAGGGTTTCGGAGATGCAGTTCGATACGCCGGTGTGGCTGGGAATCATTTCCTACGGCATTCTTGCGCCGCTGGGCGAAGAGATCGTTTTCCGCGGCGTGGTCTATGGACAGCTGCGCAAGGTGTTGAAAGTGCCGTATGCGGTGGTGCTTTCCGGACTGGCGTTCGGTCTGTTCCATGGAAATCTTGTTCAGGCGGTCTATGCGACCGTAATCGGCTGCCTGCTGGCGCTGGTGTATGAATGGTATGGAACGATTGCAGCGCCGATGCTGTTCCACAGCGTTGCGAACCTGTTTGTGTATGTGATGTTAGAGCTGTTGCCCTTTGGCGGCGTATTTTTAAGCGTTCCGTCCTGTGTGCTGTTTTTGGTGCTGTCAGCAGGAAGCCTGTTTTTATTGTGGATGCTGCAGGGAAAGACGGCATTGCGGCAAAAAGGATGAGCAGAGAAGAAGTTAAGATTAGCTGGTGACAGCGCCTGCATTGCGATGAGAAAAAGATCCTTTGTGAGATGCGCTGCCAAAAAAGAGCGAGGAAGTTGTACGATACAGCTTCCTCGCTCTTTTATGACAATGGAAGGTTCACGGAGCGTGCATTCAATAACAGGACAACGCGCAGCCGTTTATCCTTATTCATGACAATAGAATGCTCGCAGAGCGTACATTCTATTGTTTACAGCAGCTGGATTCCGTGGGCTTCCGCTTCTTTGCGGATTTCCTCTGGCCAGATGGAGCACTGTACTTCTCCGATGTGCGCCTTGCGCAGGAAGAACATACAGATACGGGACTGACCGATACCGCCGCCGATGGTGTAAGGCAGCTCTTCGTTGAGGATTGCTTTCTGGAACGGAAGTTCTGCGCGTTCGGGGCAGCCGGCTTTTTCTAGCTGGGACAGCAGGGCCTCTTTGTCCACGCGGATACCCATAGAGGACAGCTCCAGGGCGATGTCCAGAACAGGATAGTAAACGAGGATGTCGGCGTTCAATGCCCAGTCATCGTAGTCGGGTGCACGACCGTCGTGGGGCTCGCCGTTTTCGAGCTTATCGCCGATCTGCATGATACAGACAGCGCCCTTTGCTTTGGTGATGAAATATTCACGCTCCTTGGGCGTGTTGTCCGGGAACATGTCTGCAAGCTCCTGGGTGGTGATGAAGAAAATCTCACGGGGCAGAATCTCTTCGATGTAATCATACTGGATCGCCATGTACATTTCCGTTTTGCGCAGCGCCTTGTAAACGTCGCGGACGGTTGCCTTTAAGGTTTCCAGGTTGCGGTCCTTTTTGTCGATGACCTTTTCCCAGTCCCACTGATCGACGAAAATGGAATGGATGTTGTCAGTCGTTTCGTCGCGGCGGATGGCGTTCATATCCGTGTAAAGACCTTCGCCAAGAGAAAATCCGTATTCCTTGAGGGCGTAGCGTTTCCATTTTGCAAGGGACTGTACAACCTCTGCGCGGTAATCGTTCTGCTCGAGAATGCCGAAGGAAACCGGGCGCTCATAACCGTTTAAGTTATCGTTCATGCCGGAAGCGGGATCGACGAATAACGGAGCAGAGACACGCAGAAGGTTTAAATGACGGACCAGAAGACTCTGGAAAAAGTCTTTCACCGTCTTAATACCGATCTGGGTATCGTGCAGGTTCAGGGCGGAGGAATAATTCTCCGGGATGATTAAGTGTTCCATATTACCTCTTTTCTGCCGCAGGGCGGCATATTTCAATAATCTTAGGAAGCTGTAAAAAAGTGTAGAGGACGTTGGCATCTGACAGAAGCTCAGGGAATCAGGAATCAAACGTCTTATCGTGCAGGTACGGACAGCTGTAGCTGTTCGTACCTCCGGTTCCAACACTGGTACAGCGTTTTCGAAATAACGATACCACTCACTTGCCTGTGAATCCGATTGCACAGGTATAAAAGCCTCAGCGTAGCCCGCTACGCCTGCGTTTTTATACCTGCACACTCGAATCCACATCCTACGCGATTGGTATAGTTATTTACGAAACGCTGCACCAGTTAAAAATTATAGCATAAAATCAGCCGGGTGTCAGGATTTTTTTCCCAAACGCTTCTGAGCAACTCCGATTCCGATAAACACAAGCAGGCAGATCAGGCTGACGATCAGACCGGTGGTCAGACCTGCAGGGCGGTAGGAAAGCTCAATCGTGTGGCTGCCCTCCGTCAGCGGAACGGATAGAAATACACCATCATACACGTCGTAGTCTGCGGCTTCTCCGTCCACCTTCATCGTCCAGCCGGGTTCGTTTGCGATGGATAAAATCAGCCGACCGGCTTTGGTGACGTCGACATGTCCGGTCACATGGCTGGAATCATAAGAATCTACCGTAAAGGGCTGCTCAGAGAGCGTCTCCAGTGTGCGGGACAAAACTGCTTCATCCAGGCGCACGACAACGGCATTCAGCACGCTATCTCCGTCGTTGGTCAGCGTTACATGGTCGCCGGTTTCGTGACGGCCGAGATCGAGAATATAGTCATATTTGACTTTTTTATACGTTTTGTTGACGCTGGCGGAAGAGATCGAAACGGTATCGATTTTGGAGCTTTTACAGTAAGCGTAGTAATGCCCCTCCGTGTATACATCAAAGAAAGCCTGATTGCCGGATTCCTCTGATTCGATGGGAACAAAGAGCGGATCGGAGGTTGAAACAGAAGCCGCCATCTGATTCTGTACCTCGAACGGGTCGGAGGTCTCTTCAGAAAAATCAGAGGAAGAAAGATCTTGTCCATCCTGCAGGATAAATCCCGCAGGCAGCGTATAGTTGTTTTGGTACAGGTAAACGCCGTCTTGCTCGTCGATCAGCGTGTAGAGGCTGGAATCCTCTGCATCGGAGCGGGAAAACAGGTAGCGGACATTTAAAAGCGCTGCGGAAAGCGGCGTCTGACCGTCAAAGCAGTAAAATACCTTGCTTTCGCTCATGCCCATGCGGTCGTACCAGTCCTGAACCGCCGCGTTGGAGGTGGAAGAAAACAGCGACGCTGTCGGATAGCCTGCCAGCGCACCGTCATTTTTGGTGACGCGGCTGAGCTTTTCGTAGCGGTAAAAATCGGAATCTTTTTCTTCATTACGAGCAACTAACTCCCGGTAGGCGGGAATGCTTTCCAGATAGCTGCTGCGGCTGGTGGTGGAAACGCTCGTCAGCGCCATGTTGTAGGTGGATTCAAAAGCGACCAGCGCCAGCACGGCGATTGCAATCGCGCGCTGATACGGGAGGCTGTCTGCAGGCTGTTTTTCTTTCCCTTTTTTCCAGGCATAGAGCAGCAGCGCGTAGGCAGCAAGCAGGCAGGCGCTCAGCACAAAGGTGCCCTGGGTAAAGGCGTCGTCCTCCACGAGCTTTCCTGCCAGCAAAAGATAACCGAGCCCGCAGGCGAGGGAGACAAACAGCTCGCGCATGGTAAAGCCGTCGAGCTTTGAAAACGCCTCATAGCACATCAGCAGCACGAGCAGGATGTACAAAAAGGACTGACGTGCCGGAAGCGAATCCGGGTAGTTGAAACCGTGCCAGATGAAATTCAGGGTATTGACCGAGAAGCTGACGATGAAAAAGGCGCATAATACCAGTCTGCCGAGCTTTTCCTTCAGAGGGATTTTTCGGTTGACGATATAGAGCGGAATCAGGAAAAAGACTGCGCTGGAGCAGAAAATATTCGGCCAGTGATCCAGACCGGTTTCCCGGGATACACCGGTCGCATGCCGCGCGATTACGTCGAAGAAGGAAAAGTACCAGTTGATCTTTTCCGGAAAGTTGAATTCGGAAAATTCAGTCGCATGCAGGGCAGCGATTTCCGGGATCAGCAGCACAGCGGCGAGACCGCCAGCCAACAGGGAAAATAAAGCAAAACGTCCGATTGCGCCAAGCAGCCTTGCGCGGAACGCTTTCCAGCCATCAGAGCCAAACAGGTTCGGTACGAGCACGAGAAAGTACAGGCACAGGAAGATGCAGACCATGATGGAAAGGTAATAGTTCGATAAAATGCACAGCCCGAGGGTGATGCAGTAGAGGCTGTATTTTTTTTCGAAGACCAGCTTTTCCAGACCGAGAACGATCAACGGAGCGAGGACGAGGGTATCCATCCACATGACGTTCCAGTTATATGCGGCAACGAAGCCGGACATCGCATAAAATGTGGAAAAGAACAGGACAGAAAGGTCGTTTGTGTGGAATTTTTCTGTCAAAAGCCAGGAAAAGGTGAAGCCGCACAGACCGATTTTGAAAACGACCATGTAGCTCATAAATTCGATTAAATATTTTTCGGGCAAAAGGAGCATCAGCCAGTTGAACGGGCTTGCACTGTAGTAGCCGTAAAGAGACAGGTAATTGGAGCCCATACCGATACGCCAGGAGTAGTAGAGCGGTTCGCCGTCGCGCACTTTCCGGACAAATTCTTCCAGAAAGGGGACGTACTGATGGTACATGTCGGAGTGCATGAAGCTCTGATCTCCGAAGGGATAAATGCCGTTGCCGATAAAAATCGCCATCATGGAAAGAAACGGCAGCAGGAAGGAAAAGAAACAGATCTTTTTTTTCATAAAAAAGGAAATCCTCCGCGGTTTAGTCAAAAAGCAGGTAATACTGCAGGGTCTGATAATCATAAAGCAGATCTTTTTGCTTGGATGCAGTGGTAAAGGTTCCGTCGGACAGCGTTACATGGTTGGCTGAAATGACGGGTACTTCCGTGCGCAGCTGCGACAGGAAGTTATCGTAAGCGGATTTTGGAAGCCCGGCGGCGTCCAGCGTCTTTGCCGCAAGATAGTTTGCGCTGATTTCCAGATCTTTTTCCGTTTCGATATTGAAGTTTGCCCAGATAAAGAACGGAACCTTGTAGCGCAGCGCCTCTTCCTCGTCGGTTAAGTCCGCGTCATCTTTGCCGTTTAGCTTCCAGACCGGACGTACGACGGAATCGGCAGGCTGATGATCTCCGAAAAAGACGATCATGGTAGGTTCCTCCTGTGCTTCAAAGTAGGAAACCAGGTTCTGGATGGCGCTGTCAGACAGCCTGATCAAGGACAGGTACGCCGGAAGCAGCTTGGAATCCGAGCCTTCTACCGTGATATCGGGAGAAAAGTTGTCGTAATCCGCCCAGTCACTGTAGGAGGAATGGTTCTGCATCGTCACGTTGAATAAAAACAGCGGCGTGTCCGCATCTTTTTCCTCGTAGAGCTTTATGATCTTTTCATAGTTGCCCTCGTCACTGACATATTTGCGCACAAGCGGAGAATCTGTGAAAAACTCCTGAAAGTGCATCTCGTCGAAGCCGAGCTTGGGATAAACGAGATTTCTGTCCCAGCCGGCGGCGCGGTACGGGTGCATCGCAATCGTGTAGTAGCCGAGGGAGGAAAGATAGGAGGCCATCGAAGGCGTCTCTTTTTTCACATACTGCTGATACGGGATACTTCCATAAGGAAGAAACGCCATTGAAGCGCCGGTCAGGTATTCAAATTCTGTGTTGGCAGTGTTGCCGCCCTTGACGGAGACATTTAAGTGACCGGAAATCGTGTTATCCGCGCCGTCGAGCAGGCTGTGCACGAAGGGCATATAATCCTCGTTCGTTGTAAAATCGCCGAGCACGCACGGATCGGAAAACGCCTCGTTCATGATGACGATAATGTTCGGTTTTTGTGCATTGTCCGAGGATGTTCCAGCGGCTTCCTGAGAGCCGGTATCATAGGATGCCAGCAGCTCCTTGGCGTTTTCTGCGCTGTAACCGGAGGGCTTATCAACAGAAATGTACTGAAGCTCCATTAAAAACGCAGTTACAGTACCATTTTTAAATTGAATCGTCGTCGGAGTGAAAAGCTTGTTGTAAAGGTGAAGCTTCTGCTCGACGATGTCCTCGCTGTGCAGCATTTTCGTGTAGCCAAAGCATAAAAGACCGCAGGAAAGCGCGAGGCAGACGCGGGCAATCCGGGCTTTTTTATTTTTTTTCGGAAAGCCTTTTTTCAGGAAAAATTCCAGAACCAGAAGCAGGACAAAACAGATCAGCACGATTACTGCGGTGCGGTTCAATTTGTATTCGTAGTTGTCCGCGACGCTGGCAGCGGTCGAGATCGAAAGAATGTCCCACGGCTGGATGGGCGCGCCGCGAAATTCCAGGACGAAATAGTTTGCAAGACCGTAAACGGCGCAGAAGGCGGTTTCGATGCCGAGTGCGCGGCTGATCCTGCCGGTCAGCGCAAATAAAAACAGTGCTGCAAATTCAAACAGTGCCAGATTCATTCCCTGTATATACGGTTTCATGGTCTGGAACGGATTATGCGTGTACCATTCCAGCAGATAAAAATTCAGAACAGGGCCGATCAGCAGAAAAATCCAGGGACTGTTTTTTTTCAGCCAGACAATCCATTTTTTCATAAAACTCCTCTTTTCGTGTAAGGTAAATTCGTTTTCTGTTCCATAATAGTCAGGACTTTGAGGGATGTCAAGGGAGGAAAACGCATATATATAAGAAACAGAAAAAGCTTTCGTTTTTCTTAATAAAGTTTAAATAGGAAAAAAAGAAAGCCTATGTTACAATAAACCAACTGGAGGAAATGCGGACATGGACGATAAAAAAAGGGATCTGATCCCGGTGGCGGCGATTGCTCTTTTTCTGGTAATTATCATCGCGCTGTGCGCAGTACGGCTGCATCAGCGCAGGGAGACACGGACAGAGATCGCAGAAACGGAAAGCACGCAGATATGGTACAGCGAGGAACAGGCAGAGTCTGCAGAATCAGAGACAAAGGACGCAGCGGATCAGACGGAAGAAACAACAGCGGGGAAAAAGCAGACGGCGGAAAGGGGACAGCAGAAGGATGAGACGCTGACAGAGCATCCGGACAGCAAACTTCCCGCAGGCAAAGGGAAGGAAAGTCAGGGTGCCAAGCAGGAGGGCACCCCCCGGACGGTGAGCGGAAACGATCCGTTATCCGGCGCGGAGAGTGCGAACAAGACAAACGAAGAGATGCTTCTGGAGATGTCCGGTTACTGGGAACAGGATAATATGGACGCGGTGGAGGATCTGGCGATGCTGCCCTGGTATATGAGGATGTCGTCGGATATTTCGGATGCAAACAGTTTTTATTATTATGGCGAGCGCAGCAGCGCAGGACAGCCGGACGGAACCGGAATCGCCTGCTATGCGGATAACGCCTATTACTACGGCGAGTGGTCGAATGGCAAACGCGAAGGCAACGGCAAGTGGGTGCGCTTTTACGTTTATTATGACGATGACACCACGTCGGACCGCGCGTACCGCGAGCATATGTATGCCGGAGAATGGAAAAACGACCTGCCGGACGGTGAAGGACAGGAGCATTACGAGCTGGATATGAGCAAGGCTGCCAAAAAGGAGCGTTACATCCAGAATGTGATCGGAACGTTCCGCAGCGGCTTCTACAGCGGAGAAATGTACCTGACGACGTTAAATTGGGACGGCAATCAGGAAGAGTGGAACGGCTTTGCGGACGCGGGAATCTGGAGCCCCTACGGAGCCGGTTCGAACCGCAAGGAGGTACCGGTCTGCCAGGATGTGGACGATGATAACAATTACCTTTGGCTGTCCGTGCGCGACAACAAGAATCGTGGAATCTATGAGCTGATGCCGTAAAATGCTTGACAGAAGTTTCAAAAGTTCGATATAATAATTAAGTTATACGAAAGAGAAGCGTTCGGCAGTCGAAACAACCGGCTGCCGAAGGGGTGAGCGGTCATGGCGGAATTGGCAGACGCGTTGGTTTTAGGTGCCAATGGGCAACCGTGTGGGTTCGAGTCCCACTGACCGCATGCAAAGAAAAGGATGCCGCCCGGTAATCAGAGCCTTTGAGCTGATTGATCGGGCGGCATCCTTTTTTGGCAACGAAAGGAGTAAATATCATGGAGGGGACTTTAGATTACAGATGGCAGAAAAACGGTATGGCGCTGGGGGGAATCGGCGCGGGAAGCGTGGAAATCTGCCAGAACGGAGAGC
>OLOG01001630.1_pt1 | contig 12818 bp, 12 predicted proteins | sample 1672351 | NCBI WGS metagenome assembly OLOG01 (sample SAMEA3136674, study PRJEB25190) | human gut metagenome | biome: human gut; feature: human-associated habitat; material: faeces | place: Austria | collected 2013 | reverse complement strand
TAGCCATAATAAAAAGTGAACCTCCTAAGTTGTCCAACTTTTTCGGTTCACTTCATATTTCCTGATCATTTTATTTACTCTCTTATTTTTCACCAAAATATCTAGCTAGTAATCCAGCAAATGCTTTTCCATGTCTTGCTTCATCTCTAGCCATTTCATGAACTGTATCATGAATTGCATCTAAGTTTAATGCTTTTGCTTTTTTTGCTAATTCAGTTTTTCCAGCTGTTGCTCCATTTTCAGCTTCAACTCTCATTTGTAAGTTTTTCTTAGTTGAATCAGTTACAACTTCACCTAATAATTCTGCAAATTTAGCTGCATGTTCTGCTTCTTCATAGGCAGCTTTTTCCCAATATAATCCAATTTCAGGATATCCTTCACGATGAGCAACTCTAGCCATTGCAAGATACATACCTACTTCAGAACATTCTCCTTCAAAGTTAGCTCTTAAATCCGCCTTAATATCTTCATCTACATCTTTAGCTACACCAACTACGTGTTCAGCAGCCCAAGCCATTTCTCCTTCTTCTTGTTTAACAAATTTATCTGCTGGTGCCTTACATACTGGACAAGTATATCCTTCTGGTAACGCATCTCCTTCATAAACAAATCCACATACTGTACATACAAATTTTGCCATATTTCATTTCTCCTTTTCATTTCCTTAATAGGAATCATTACTACTTAAGTATAGCTCCTATTAATTAATTTGTCAATAAAGAAGGTATAAAAAAAAGATAAATCATGATGATTTATCTAAAATGATGTCACAAACTCCATTGCACCATATAATACAATAAAAGATATGCTTAAAGACAAAATAATATATAGGCAAGATTGAAACCAATATCCTTTTTGCATTAACGTAATGCAATCTAAAGAAAATGAGGAAAAAGTTGTAAATCCTCCACAAAATCCCACTTTAAAAAAAGAAATCAAAAAAGTTGAATCTTGATGATTTTTCAAAATAAAACCAGTTATCACACCTATCAATAAAGAACCTACTATATTGATACACATTGTTTGTATTGGAAATAAACTATCAAATTTAATTTTACCAAAGGCGTAACGTAAAACACTTCCTAAAGCACCACCTAATGCAACATACAAATAGCTCATTATTTATCCCTCGATTCAATGAGTAATATTGGACAATTATTTTGAATATAAGCTCCGCCCTCTAATATTTGATTAGATACACAGAGTGGATCATTATTTTTTAAAAGATAATGTTTCAATGGATATTGAGCATTTTCAATATCTATGTATGTATCTTCAAATGCAAAAAGCGAAAAATATTTATATTGTCTATTATTAATACAATACCTTCCGGGCATAAGAATTTTAATACTGTTATAGCGATCATAAACAACAATTTCTTTATCCTGATATTGTTTCAATAAAGCAATAATTGCCATAAAATGATCGATTCTTTTTCCAGTTACACCATATAATTGTATCTCATCATAATTCTTTCCTAATGCATATTCAATCGCCGCATGTGTATCTGTTACATCTTTTCTTTGAGGAAGTGTCTTGATCTTTAACGTTTCTAATATTTTTTTATCTTCAAGAGAATCAAAATCACCAATAGCCATGATTGGCGTTATTCCCTGATGAACTAAATGTAATGTTCCTTGATCAACGCCAATATAACTTATTGTTTGATCAAAAGGAACACCATCATATACTGAACCACAAATACCTATTTTCATTTTAATGAATCTATTTTTTCTTTATAATTATCACTATTAAAGATATAGCTTCCGGCAACAAGTACATCTACGCCTTTTTCTTTACACATTAATCCGGTTTCTTCATTAATTCCACCATCTACTTCAATTAAATAATGATAGTTTTGATTTTCTTTCATATTTTTTAATTTTTCAATTTTATCTAATGCACTTGGATTAAATTTTTGACCACCAAATCCCGGTTCTACAGACATGACTAAAACTAAATCTAAATCTTGTAAGTAAGGAAGAAGAGCTTCAACAGGCGTAAATGGTTTAATACTTACTCCAACCTGTACATTTTGTTTATGAACATAATCAATTAATTCTTTAACATCATTTTCATTATTCATTGCTTCTAAATGAAAAACAATAAGTGATGCACCACTTTTAATAAATTGGTCAACATAAAGACGAGGCTGACTAATCATTAAATGAACATCTAAAAACAAGTCCGTTACTTTAGAAATATCATTTAAAATACTATATCCAAAAGAAATATTTGGAACAAAATGTCCGTCCATCACATCATAATGAACCCATGATGCTCCTGCCTCTTTAATTGAATCAAGTTCTTCCTTTAATTTCGTAAAATCTGCTGATAAAACAGATGGTGCAATTTTAACCATATCGTTTCTCCTTCTTTTTCTTTAATTCTTGTAAATAAATTAAATAGTGTTCGTATCTTTCTTTAGATATAAGACCTTCTTCAACAGCTTGCTTAACCCCACATTGTGGTTCACTATCATGAAGACACCCTCTAAATTTACAATTTTGACTATATTCATCAAAATCGTGATAAGCTCTAGCTGCATCTGTTGGTTCCATATATAATTCCAATGATGAAAATCCAGGAGTATCGGCAACATAACCATCATACATTTTCAACAATTCAACATGTCTAGTTGTATGTTTTCCTCTGCCTAGAGCCTTTGAGATTTGATTTGTTTCTAGATTCAAATGTATATCTAAAGCATTAAGCAAACTGGACTTCCCCACTCCGCTTTGACCTGTAATAACAGTTACTTTATCCTTAAACACTGCTTTTATTTCTTCAAGTCCAACATTATTTTTTGAACTCGTTTTAATAACTTGGTATCCTGCTTTTTGATAAGCATTAATAGTTTCTTCTATATGATCATCACATTCTAAATCCATTTTAGATACAACAATAATAGGTTTAATATGATGATATTCAATCAGCAACAAAAATTTATCTAATAACATTGTTGAAAATTCTGGCTCTTGTCTAGAAAAAACCAATAATGCCTGATCTACATTAGCAACAGGTGGACGTACTAAAAAATTATAACGTTCACCTATTTTCATAATGTAACCATCTCCGTCATGTTGATCTTCAAAATCAACATAATCTCCAACCACTGGCTTTATATCATCCTTACGGAATTTTCCACGGGCTCGGCATTGAATCACTTCTTTTCCATCATCTATATAATAAAACCCCGCTAATGCTTTAACTATTCGTCCTTTTTTCATATTTATTCTTGATAATAGTAGATAGTAATTGTTGTTCCTTTCTTATCTACTTTCGTACCTGCTGATACGCTTTGTTTATATACCTTTCCTTTCATTGTTTCATCAACACTGCCATCATCCGGGAACTGTGTTGGTGATAATGTAACCACAAAACCTAAATTTTCAAGATTACTTTTTGCATCACTATAAGAAAGCCCATTAACCGAAGGAACCGTTTGACTATAACCACTTGATACAGTTAACGTAATATGACGATTTTTATCTGACGGATCTACACGATAACCAGCAGCAAGATTTTGGTTAATAACTGTTCCTGCTGTTTCATCAGAAACTTCATCTCTTCTTGAAACAACAAAACCTAGTGCTTCTAATTTTGCCTTTGCACCATCATAAGTCATACCTGTATAGTCATCCAATACGGTATATTGTCCTTTTGATACCGTTAAAACAATTGTACGATCTTTTTCGGTTGGATCTTGTTTATAACTGCTTTTCAAACTTTGTCCGATAACTGTTCCTGCTTTTTGGCTAGAAACAGCTTCTTCTTTTTCTACATTAAAATGTTTTTTTAGTTTTATCTTTGCTTCATCATAAGTCATTCCTATATAATTACCAACAACAATATACTTTCCTTTAGATACTGTTAAAGTAACAGTATCCCCCTTATTAATTGTCGTTCCTGACTTTGGATTTGTCGCAATAATCTTTCCTTTTGTATATTTATCTGATAATTCTTTATAAACAGTATCACTAATTTTAACATCGTATTCACTTAATATCTTTTGTGCTTTTTCTTTCGTATATCCTGTCAAATCAGGCATAACTGTATTATCATTGCCCCCGGCAAATAAAATAAAATACATAAGCAAACATAATACTGCAATTATTCCGGCTGCTAAAGGAATGATCACTTTTAAATCTTTCTCTTTAATTCTTTGAAGTAAAGATTTTTTCTTTTTATTTTTTTTATCTTCTGACTTTTCTCTTTGAAGATGTTCTGGTTCTTCTTCTTGATCAAATATTTCATTTTGACCAACTACAATTGTTGGTTCATCATTGATATCATGATAAAATTCTAGCTTTTCTTCATTTTTTCTTGATAAACAAGTTTGTAAATCAGCCAGCATTTCTTTTGCACTATGATATCGATCGTTTAAATTCTTAGCTGTCGCTTTAATAATAATATTTTCAACAGATTGTAAAATACTTGGATTAAATTCTCTTAATGAAGGTAAATCTTCTTGCATATGTTTAAGTGCAATATTAACTGGTGATTCACCATTAAATGGGACCTCACCCCTTAACAATTCATAAAAAACTATTCCTAAAGCATAAATATCACTTTGCGCTGTTGCTTTTTCACCACGAGCCAATTCTGGTGCTAAGTAATGTAAAGAACCCATAATCACATCAGTTTGAGTTACATGTGTCAACGATTGAATTGATGCAATACCAAAATCAGCAATTTTTGCCGTACCCGTATCCGTTACTAAAATATTTTGAGGTTTTAAATCACGATGAATAATACCCAGTTGATGAGCCTTAGCTACACCACTTACAACTTGCTTCATAATATCTACTGCTTCTACCATATGTAAAGCACCACGTTTTAAAATCAATTCTTTTAAAGTTGTTCCCGGAACATATTCCATCACAATATAATATTGATTACCTTCTTCACCTACATCGTAGATTTCAACAATATTCTTATCTGATAATGCAGCAGCTGCACTTGCTTCTCTTTGAAAACGAGTAATATATACAGGATCTTTAGCTAGTGATGTTCTTAATATTTTAATAGCAATAGTACGATTTAAAATCGTATCTTTAGCTAAATAAACATCAGCCATGCCCCCTTGACCTATTAAATCAATAATCTCATATCGGTCTGCAATGATTTTATTCATTTACCTTTCCTCCTCTATGTTCCACAATAACAACCGCAATATTATCATGTCCACCATTTTGATTAGCACGGTCAATTAATTCATTCACTTTGGCTTGTACCGAAATTTTTTGATTTAAGATTTCATGAATAACACTATCATCAATAGCATTATACAATCCATCACTACAAATCATTAAATCATAGTGACTAATATCAATGGTAGAAATTGTTGGTTTAATTTCCATATCAACACCAATAGCCTGAGTTAAAACATTTTTTTGACTATGATGTTTTGCTTCTTCTAAACTAATAGCTCCTCGATCAACGAGTTCATTAACAAAAGTATGGTCCTTTGTTACCTGTTTGATTTCTTCTTGATTATTAATATAAATACGACTATCTCCTACATGACAAAGATAAGCTTGATTTTCATCAATGACCGCCATCGCAATAGTTGTTCCCATTCCTTTGGTATCTTCATCCATATCAGCCATACGTTTAACAATTTGATGTGCTTCATAAACCGTGTCTTGCATCCATTCTAACACTTCTTCTCTTGAAATAAATGGCGGATTACAACGAAAGCATGAAAGAACATGTTCTTTCACTACATAACTTGCAATCTCTCCCGCTTTATGACCTCCCATACCATCACACACTAAAGCTAAAATCTGATCTTTATAATTGTGAATAACTACTGCTTGATCTTGATTTTTTACTCTCATTTTTCCAATATCGGTATTAGCATAAAATTCCATTATTTCACCCCACTTCGTTTAGCTCTAAGTTGACCACACGCTCCATCAATATCTTGTCCGTGTTCTTTCCTTACAGTTACATTAATTCCTAATCTCAATAATTCACTTTTAAATTCTTCAACCGTATCATGAAGACTTGGCTGATAACCATTTTCATCTACACTATTATATGGAATTAAATTAACATAAGCATTAAGCCCCTTCATATAATGAGCCAATTGACGTGCATAAACTAATGTATCATTGACATCTTTTAACATAATATACTCAAAAGTGACCCGTCGATTCGTTTCTTTAATATAATCTTTAACTGCTTGTCTTAATTGATCCATTGGATAAGCTTTATTAATTGGCATAAGTTGATCACGAATTTCATCATTAGGTGCATGTAAAGATATCGCTAAATTAGTTTGAATTCCCTCATGACTGTATTGTTCAATTTTAGGAACTAAACCACATGTTGAAATGGTAATATGACGTGCTCCAATAGCTAATCCTTGAGGATGATTAATAATTCTTACAAACTTCATCACTTCATCATAATTATCAAACGGTTCCCCTGTTCCCATAACAACAACATGCGATACTCTTTGATTTGTATCTTTCATGACCGCCATAATCTGGTTAACCATCTCTCCAGCAGTGAGATTTCTTTGTTTCTTTAACAAACCACTTGCACAAAAGCGACATTGCATGTTACATCCAACTTGACTAGTCACACACAATGAACGACCATAATCATGAATCATAAGTACCGATTCAATTAAACTCCCATCAGCTAATTTAAATAAATATTTAATCGTTCCATCTTTCGATACTTGTTTTTCACTAATTAAACATGTATCAATAACACATTCTTGTTTTAATTGTTCTCTTAAATCTTTAGAAAGATCACTCATATCATCAAAATCAAATGCCATTTTCGTGTATAACCATTTGAAAACTTGTTTAGCACGAAATGGTTTTTGATTAATTGTTTGAAAATACTCTGTTAACTCTTCTAATGAATGATTATATAAATGTTTCATTTTTTCTATTCCTTTATCATCTTACACATATAAAATCCATCACTATGATATTGATAATTGAGAATTAATTTTTCCTCAATTACTTTCATATTGGGATGTTTTTTTACGAACTGTGCAATCATCTTTTCATTTTCTTTTTTATTGATTGTACAGGTACTGTAAACCATTTTACCATTATTTTTCAACAAATAATATGCCTTTTCTAATAATTTTCTTTGCAATACAATAATCTCATCCATAGCATCACTAGGATGATATTTAATCTCTGGCTTTCTTTTTAAAACACCTAACCCTGAACAAGGGGCATCCAACAAAACAGCATCAAATGAAGCTTCTGGCTCATCAATTTCTAAAGCATCTTGTATGTGTAAATGCACATTGTTTACCCCTAATCTTTGACAATTCTTTTTAACGAGTTCAATTTTATGTGCAAACAAATCATAAGCTTCAATATCACCCGTATTTTCCATAATTGCACTTAAATGTGTCGTTTTGCTTCCAGGAGCACAGCACATGTCTAATACTCGACTTCCTTTTTCGGGATTCAACAAAGTCCCTACCAGCTGACTTGATTCGTCTTGTACAGTAATCAAACCATCTTGATACTCTTTAGTATTAGCGATATTACCATGACGATAAAGTACACCTACATTTGATAAGTTACCTTTTTGGTAATCTTCATTTTCTAAAATCTGATCAACCGAAGTTTTCAATGTATTGACTCTTGCCATACGTTGAGGTGTTCCATTATCTTCAATACATATTTTTTTTGCTGTTTTGTAGTCATATTGACTCACTAGCATCTTAACTAACCAAAGAGGATGGCTTGTCTCAATTGAAAGTCGTTGTAAAGGTTCTAATCCTTCTAGTGTTGGTTTAGGTTGACGAAGATAATTTCTTAATACCGCATTAACAAAATCTCCGGCATGATAATTTTCTTTTTTTGCTATCATGACCGCTTCATCAATAATAGCGTAATGAGGTATCTTTGTTAAAAATTCTAGTTGATATATAGACATATAAAGTATTGTCTTGATTTTTCTTTTTACTCTTTTTCCCTTAATAAAAGGTTTTAATAAATACTCTATATATAATTGATTTTGAATTGTCCCATAAACAATATGAGTACATAAATCTTTATCTTTTCTTGATAGTTTACTATCACTTAACACATGATTTAAAGTGATGTTCAAATAACTTTGATCAATATAATATTGATTTAAAATTTCAAATGCATGAATTCTTGCCATAACTATAACATTGTATATGGATTAAAATCACATATAACTCTAACCTTTCTTTTATTTTTATTATAAAAATCATTAACCCTTGATAATACCGGATAAAGCATCTGACTCTTTGTCGTCTTAATCATTAATCGCATACGATATTCATCACTCATACGATAAATCATACAAGGAGCAGGTCCTAACACCGTTTCTGTTAATTCTTTTTCTAAATAAGTTTTAATTCTTTGACTACTTTGTTTGACCTCATTTTCATCTTTACCTTCTATCGTTAAAGTAACTAAATGAGCAAATGGAGGATAATGACTTAATTTTCTTATTTTCATTTCCTTTTGATAAAATTTTTGATAATCATGTTCTTTAACGCACTGTAAAACAAAATGTTCAGGATTATAAGTTTGGATCATCACTGTTCCTTGCTTACTTCCTCTACCACTTCTACCCGATACTTGTTCTAATAATTGAAACGTTCTTTCATTCGCTCTAAAATCAGGAATATTAAGCGAAATATCAGCATTTAATACACCTACAAAAGTCACATTAGGAAAATCTAATCCCTTAGCAATCATTTGTGTTCCTACTAACACATTCGCTTTATTTTCTTCAAATTCTTTCAATAAACGATGATGTCCGTTTTTCTTACGCGTTGTATCTACATCATATCTCAGCACTCTTGCAAGTGGAAATAATTGACTTATCTGTTCTTCAATCTTTTCAGTACCATAACCCACCATCTTCACTTGCTTACTGTGACAATGAGGGCAAGTATGACTAACAGGCATAGAATAATCACAATAATGACATGTCAGCCTTTGAGTAGCTTTATGATATGTTAAAGTTACATCACAATGAGGACATTTAACAACTTCGCCACAATCTAAACAACGCATATAACTGGCATAGCCTCTTTTATTTAATAAAAGAACAACTTGTTCCCCTTTTTCCAAGCATGATTGAATCGCTGTTTTCATTTTTGATGAAAACAAAGAATAATTATGTTTTCTTATTTCTTGAGCCATATCAATCAATTCTACTTCTGGTAAAGGATTTTGATTAATGCGGTGTGGTAGTTCACATAAATCATAGACCCCTTTTAAAGCGCGACTATAGGTTTCTAAAGAAGGAGTTGCACTTCCTAAAACAAGGGGGCAGTGATGATATAATGCTCTTTTTCTTGCTACTTGGCTAGTCAAATAACGCGGTGTACTTTCTTGTTTATAACTGGCATCATGTTCTTCATCCATAATAATCAAACCAATATTTTTTAGTGGTGCAAATACGGCGCTTCTTGCACCTACTACGACCATCACTTGACCTTCTTCAATTCTTCGGTATTCATCATAACGTTCACCCGAACTTAATTTAGAATGAATAATAGCTACTTTTTTACCAAATCTTTGTTTAAAAGCAGTAACCATCATCGGTGTTAAAGCAATTTCAGGAACCATCATTAAAACTGATTGTTGTCTTTCTATCACTTGACTTGCAAGTTGAAGGTAAACTTCAGTTTTACCTGAACCCGTTACCCCATGAATTAAACAAGTAAAATAAGTTCCTAGTTTTTGACTTATATGAAATAATACCTTTTGTTGATCATCACTTAATTTTAATGCCTGACTCATTTCAATATCATCTTGAAAAGGATCACGTTTAACTTCTTCTTGAATATATTCAATTACAGCTTGTTCAACCAACTTATCTAAAATAGCCTTACTATATGGACTATCTTTAACTTTCACTTTTTTATGTTCTTTCATATACGCTAAAGCTTCTTGCTGTTTTACAGTTTTAACTAATTTATCTCGTTTAAAAACAGCATATTTTTCATATCGAATCCCACTACCTTGCGTACTATTAGGTTTTAATTGAATTGGTAACATTGCTTGTAATACAGCAATTTTAGGTGAAAGTGTTAATTTAGCAAGGTAATCGGCTAACTGTAATAATTCTTCATTTAATAACGGCTTTTGGTCAATAACACTTTTAATATACTGATATTTAAAGCCCTGACTTTTTTCTAACTCATCTTGTGTAAGCGAAGTTTCACTACACATTTCTACATAACCAACAATTGAACGATGACGAAAAGATATTTCTACGCGACATCCTGTTTCTACATATTGGTTGGATAAATAATCAAAAGTTGTATCTAAACTTTGATTAGCATATTCAACTAATACTTTCAAAATATACATTTCATCACCTTCTTTTTCTCTATTTTAACATAAAAAAAGCACAAGTTAATGCTTATGCTTTGTGCTCTTTAATTATTTTAGCAATCTTTTCTTTAGCCGCCATAATATCATCATTTTCTACTACATATTTATATTGATCTTTAGTTGCAATCTCTTTACGCGCTTTATTCAAACGCTCCATAACAATATCTTCACTTTCAGTACGACGTCCACGAATTCTTCTTTCTAATTCTTCCATTGAAGGTGGTACTAAGAAAATAGTAAGCGCATCAGGACATTTTTTCATCACTTGTAAAGCACCCTGTACTTCTATTTCTAATACTACATTTTTTCCTTCATCTAATAATTTTTCAACATAGTCTTTAGGAGTTCCATAATAATTTCCTACAAACTTAGCCCATTCAATTAAGCCCCCATCAGCAATCTTTTGAGTAAATGTCTTTTCATCAACAAAGAAATAATCAACCCCTTCTTTTTCTGCAGGACGTGGTTTTCTTGTTGTCATCGAAATTGAATAAGCTAGATTTAAACTTTCATCTTTAAATAACTCTTCTCTTACAGTCCCTTTTCCTACCCCGCTAGGACCACTTAAGATAATTAGCATGCCTCTTTTCACTATGTTCACTCCCTCTTTTTATAAAACTTATCCTACAATATCAAAGAGATAATGTCAATTAAATTCATAATATGTTATAGTTACATGGGGTGAGAAAATATGGCTTATGACGGAATTATGATGCATCGCATTATCGATGATTTAAATACAACCATTATAACCGGCAGAATTAATAAAATATATCAAATATCTAAATACGAATTACTTTTTACAATTCGTGCTAATAGACAAAACTATAAATTACTGATTTCATGTCATCCGATGTATGCTCGTGTTCAATTAACTGAATTAGAATACCCAACTCCTGAATCACCTAATACCTTAACTATGCTCTTTAGAAAATATTTAGAAGGTGGTTATGTTAAAGCGATTGAACAAATCGAATTAGACCGAATCATGAAAATAACCTTACATTGTCATAACGAATTAGGAGATCTTGATGAATACTATCTCTATATTGAAGTTATGGGAAAGCATTCCAATATTATTTTATGTCGACAAAACGGAAAGATTGTTGATTGTATCAAACGTATTACACCAAGCATGAATAGTGAACGTTTTTTACAACCAGGAGCCACATATCAATTACCTCCTGTTATTCAACATAAATTAAATCCTTTTTCAAGTGATTTTATAGAAGACAATAATTTAACACGTGTGTACCAAGGGATGTCACCTATTCTTTCTAGAGAAATACTCTATCGTCATGATCAAGGTGCTGATTTTAAAGATATTATGAATGAAATCAAAAATTCACAAACAATATATCTAAGCAACGTCAACGATAAAGAATATTTTCATTTAATTGAATTAACTCATTTAAATGGTAAAACAACAGCATATCCTTTATTTAAAGGTTTAGATCAACATTTTAATCTCATTGATCAAAAAGAAAGGATTAAACAACAAACAAGTAATTTATATAAAATTATCTCGAATGAATATCAAAAAAATGTCACAAAACTAAAAAAACTAGAAAGTACCTTAGAAGACTCTTGTAATAGTGATGAATATCGTATAAAAGGAGATTTGCTTTATAGTTCATTACATCTTATTAAAAAAGGAATGTCACAAATAGAAGTAGATAACTATTACGATAATACCAAAATACTGATTGATTTAGATCCTAAACTAGATCCTAAAGCCAATGCGCAAAAGTATTATAATCGTTATCAAAAAGCAAAAAATTCTATTCAAGTCCTTCATGAACAAATTGATTTAACTAAAAAAGAAATTGATTACTTTGATTCATTACTTACAGCCATGGATCACGCTTCTTATTATGATGCCTTAGAAATAAAAGAAGAATTAGAAAACGAGGGGTATTTAAAAAAGAAAAAGAAGAAAAATACGATTCGTAAAAAGGGCATTCCTCATTTTGAAAGTTATCTTACTAAAGATAATATCGAAATCTGTATTGGAAAAAATAATCTCCAAAATGATTATTTAACTTTTAAATATGCTCATCGCTATGATACGTGGTTTCATGTTAAAGATATGCCTGGAAGTCATGTTATCGTAAGAAAACAAGATTTAGATGAATATACAATTCGTCTTGCTGCTAATATTGCTGCCTTATTTTCAAAAGGAAAGAATTCAAGCAGTGTTCCTGTCAATTACACACTTATTAAAACATTAAAAAAACCAGCTGCCAGTAAACCTGGTAAAGTCATCTTAGATCACTATAAAACAATATATATTGATCCAGATCCAAATATTTTAAATGAATTAAAACAAAAATAGATGCAAAGCATCTATTTCAGATTGTTGACAAACCTATACCTTTACATAAAGATATAGGTTTTTTATCTTATACAGGCAATTTCAAAAATAAAATTGTCTTTTTTTCTATATTT
>OLOG01001624.1_pt1 | contig 12850 bp, 13 predicted proteins | sample 1672351 | NCBI WGS metagenome assembly OLOG01 (sample SAMEA3136674, study PRJEB25190) | human gut metagenome | biome: human gut; feature: human-associated habitat; material: faeces | place: Austria | collected 2013 | reverse complement strand
GGTAGAACACTAGCCTTCCAAGCTAGATACGTGGGTTCGATTCCCATCACCCGCTCTATTTTTTTGTCTAGCAGCAGACAAAAGCATGAATGAAAAAGACGCCAGAAAAGGCGTCTTTTTTGCTATAAAATAATAAATCTTAATTTTTATTCTACGAAGTGCCAGATAAGAGAATCCAGATCATCATTCTTAATACCACATTCTTTTAGATAACCTCTTGCTCCGCCGTATCGAAGACGAAGATGTGAGAGAGCGGCTTCAATATTCTGTGGTTCCGACAGAAGCACTCGTTCAGGAACTGAGATGCCCTGCTGCTCCAGAAATTCGAGCTGTTGTATCCTTAAATCTTCCTGAAATACTTGGGTAGCGGCATAATCTTCAATAATAATATCATCATCCACATTGGCAAGTTCAAGAAGAAGCATGGAAACAAGTCCGGTACGGTCCTTTCCGGCCATACAGTGAAACAGACAGGTACCATTATGCATATGGGCAGTAAACAGCTGAAAAACACGTCCAAAACGAATCTTAGATGTTTCTAGAAGATCAATATACATATCTCCCATTGTATCTGGAAAAACTCCGAGAAATTCATTGGAATTCATTTCGTCAGCCATTGTTACATTTTTATAATGAATATCCGGCACCTTCTCAAGAAGAGAAGGTGCTTTTAGGAGTTCGCCGGCGCTTCTTAAGTCAACAGCAAGAACAACCGGATATCCGCGCAGGAAATCGATGTCTGATTGGGTAAGATGATTTGTGTTGTCTCCTCGAAGAAAACAGCCTTTTTTAGTAAAGCGTCCATCCCGGGTTGGATAACCGCCAAGTTCCCTCGTATTGTGAGCGCCTGTAAGGGGGAGAAGATGTTTTTCGATATCATATTTCATAGTGTTACCTCCCTAATGGAGAATTTATTTTGTGAGGATTTCTGCTCCGTCCTCTGTGATCAGAACCATATATTCAATCTGAGCAGAAAGTCCATCGTCTTCTGTATAAACAGTCCATCCATTGTCTTCGTCTACAAAGAAGTCAGGGGAACCTTCGTTGATCATAGGTTCGATTGTAAACATCATTCCAGGGACGAGAACCATCTCAGAGCCTTTTGGAGTGACATAGCTGACAAATGGATCTTCGTGGAATTCCAGTCCGATTCCGTGGCCTCCAATATCTTCTACGACAGAATAGCCGTTAGCCTGTGCATGAGTGTTGATTGCATCTGCAATATCTCCGAGGTGATTCCATGGTTTTGCCTGTGCAAGTCCAAGTTCCACACATTCTTCTACTACACGTACAATCTTTTTTGCGCGTTCAGATACGCTGCCGATGCAGAACATTCGAGATGCGTCTGAAAAATAACCATTCAGAATCGTGGAAACGTCTACATTAATGATATCGCCTTCCTGAAGGATGATATTTTCGTCAGGAATTCCATGACAGATCTCATTGTTGATAGAAGTGCAGACACTTTTTGGAAATCCCTCGTATCCAAGCGGCGCGGGGATTCCGCCGTGTGCGGTAGTAAAATCATACACAAGTTTATCGATATCTTCTGTAGACATTCCCGCGTGGATATGAGCTGCAACGTGATCGAGTACTGCTGTATTTAAGTCTGCGCTTTTGCGGATTGCTTCAATCTGAGCAGGAGTTTTGATGATGGATCGTGTTGGGACGATATGTCCCTGTTCTTCCAAAATGGCAAGCCGTTCTTCCATTGCCATGTGACATTTTTTATATTTTTTGCCGCTTCCGCACCAGCATAAATCGTTTCGTTCCATAATAATACGAAGCCTCCTTACGAAATACATGTTATTTCTTCCTTTTGTTTATAAAATGAATATATGACAACATTATACCACAAAGTCATAGTGTTGGGCAAATCGATCTACTTTACATTCAATAGTAAAATAGGATATAATAAAAAAATCAAAACAAGTGAATTGTTAGTGGAAGGGATGTGCAGATATGTTGCGTATAGGAATGTTAACAAGCGGTGGAGATTGTCAGGCGCTTAATGCAGCGATGCGTGGAGTTGTAAAGTCACTCTGCTCAGTTGTAGATGAGATAGAAATTTATGGATTTAAAGAAGGATATAAAGGATTGATGTACTCTAACTTTGAGATGTTGACTTCAAAGGATTTTTCTGGAATCCTGACACTTGGAGGAACAATACTGGGAACATCAAGACAGCCGTTTAAACTGATGAGAGTTCCGGATGCGAATGGGCTTGATAAGGTAGAAGCGATGAAACATACTTATCATAAACTGAATCTGGATTGTCTTGTAATTCTTGGGGGGAATGGAACTCATAAGACAGCGAATATGCTTCGGGAAGAAGGATTGAATATTATTACACTGCCAAAGACAATTGATAACGACCTCTGGGGAACAGATATGACATTTGGATTTCAGAGCGCGGTAGGTATTGCTACGAATACAATTGACTGTATCCATACAACGGCAACATCTCACAGCCGTGTATTTATTGTAGAAGTAATGGGACATAAAGTTGGTTGGGTAACATTGCATGCAGGAATTGCCGGAGGTGCAGATATTATTTTGCTTCCGGAGATACCGTATGATCCGGATGTAATCGCTAAGGCTATTAATAAACGGGCTAAGGCGGGAAAACGTTTTACGATACTTGCGGTAGCGGAAGGAGCCATTTCCAAGAAAGAAGCTCAGATGTCTAAGAAAGAGCTGAAAGAAAAACAGGCGAAGAAGAAATACCCATCTGTCGCATACAAAATTGCAGAAGAAATATCGGCAAGATGTGAAAATGAAGTTCGTGTGACGGTTCCTGGACATACGCAGAGAGGCGGATCCCCTTGTGCTTATGATCGTGTTTTGGCAACGCGGCTTGGTGCAGTTGCCGCGCAGCTGATTTTGAAGAAGGAATTTGGTTATATGGTAGGTATCCGTAATGGAGAGATCGGTAAAGTTCCACTTCAGGAAGTTGCGGGCAAGCTTAAGACTGTTGATCCAAATGCGGCAATCATTAAAGAGGCAAAGATGACCGGCATCAGCTTTGGAGATGAGTAGAGAAGAGCAATAACAAAAAGAGACGGAGGTTTGAGAAATGTCATATACTGCCTTATACAGAAAGTTCCGTCCGGCGGAATTCGAAGATGTAAAAGGACAGGATCATATCGTGACAACGCTGAAAAACCAGATTAGGGCAGAACGGATTGGACATGCCTATCTGTTCTGCGGAACAAGAGGTACCGGAAAGACAACAGTGGCAAAAATATTTGCAAGGGCTGTGAACTGTCAGCACCCGGTAGATGGAAGTCCCTGCGGCGAATGTGAAATGTGCAGAGCGATCGCGGCCGGGACTTCTATGAATGTGATTGAAATTGACGCGGCGTCTAACAATGGTGTAGATAATATCAGAGAGATTCGGGAGGAAGTCGCTTATCGGCCAACGGAGGGGAGATATAAAGTCTATATCATTGATGAAGTGCATATGCTTTCCATTGGTGCGTTTAATGCACTTCTAAAAACCTTGGAAGAGCCGCCGGAATATGTGATTTTTATTTTGGCAACGACAGAGGCTCATAAGATTCCGATCACGATATTGTCAAGATGTCAGAGATATGATTTTAAGAGAATTACGATTGATACAATAGCAGCGCGGATGAATGACCTGATGCAGCAGGAGCAAGTAGAAGTTGAGGAGAAGGCGATACGCTATATTGCGAAAGCGGCAGATGGATCTATGCGGGATGCGCTTAGCCTTCTTGATCAGTGTATTGCTTTTTATCTTGGACAGAAGTTAACATATGACCATGTGCTTGAGGTGCTTGGAGCGGTGGATACAGATGTATTTAGTATGCTCCTTCGGAATGTATTAAAAAGAGACGTATCTGCAGTGATGCACAGTGTAGAAGAACTGGTAATGCAAGGAAGGGAACTTGGACAGTTGACTGCTGATTTTACGTGGTATTTAAGAAACTTGCTATTCATAAAGAGTTCTGATAATATGGAAGACGTGTTGGATGTTTCTACGGAAAATCTTGCACAGTTGAAAGAAGAGGCAGAGATGATTGAAGATGATACACTTCTTCGATATATTCGTATTTTTTCAGAATTGAGCGGTCAAATGAAATATGCAACACAGAAAAGAGTAATGCTTGAGGTGGCGCTTATTAAGATGTGCCGGCCGCAGATGGAAGTGCGGGATGATAGTCTTCTGGAGCGGATACGAGCTGTGGAAGAGAAGCTTGAGCGTGGTGATTTTACAGCAATGATCCCAGAAAATGCATATCAGCATCATCAGTTGGAGGGGATTCCGTCTAAGAAGGAAACGCCTAAACTGGAGAAAGCGCTGAAAGAGGAAGTGCGTAATGTGGCGTCAAACTTCCGATCTATCAGTAGCGAAGCATCTCCAATGCTTCGGAATTATTTGAAGCAGGCAAGACTTAGCGTTGGCAGTATGGATCAGCTTATGATTGTAATGCCGGATGAGATTTCTGCCAGTATTGTGGGATCGGAAGAACATAAAGAAGAGCTGCGTCAGCTTATCGAGGCAAAGACCGATAAAACAGTCGAGATTGAAGTACGAAAGATGGAAGATGGACGTCGGTTTGACGACTGCTTTGTAGATATTGAGAAAGTAGTTCACATGGATATTACTGTGGAAGATTAATGAGAAAACAGATTGTTTAAAAGAATTGTGAATGGAGGATGTAACTATGGCAAAAAGAGGTGGATTTCCAGGAGGCGGAATGCCGGGGAATATGGCTAATTTAATGAAACAGGCACAGAAAATGCAGCGTCAGATGGAAGAGCAGGCAAAAGAGCTTGAAACAAAGGAATTTTCAGCAACGGCAGGAGGCGGTGCAGTTGAAGTAACAGTTTCCGGAAAACGCGAAGTGCTCCGTGTGAAACTGGAAGAAGAAATTGTAGATCCGGATGATATCGAAATGCTTCAGGATCTGATCGTAGCTGCCACAAATGAAGCGCTCAGACAGGTGGAGGCAGAATCTTCTTCCGCAATGTCTAAACTGACAGGCGGATTTGGCGGCGGAATGCCGGGATTATTCTAATCCGAAAGAAGGAGAAGAAAGATGGATTACTATGGAAGCCAGATAGGAAAGCTAATTGAGGAATTGTCAAGACTTCCAGGAATCGGCCCGAAATCGGCTCAGCGTTTAGCATTTCATATGATTAATATGCCGGAGGAACAGGTTGATAAGTTGGCAGAAACAATGGTTAGTGCAAGGCATAATGTGCGTTATTGCAAGACATGTTATACATTAACGGATCAGGAAGAATGCCCGGTTTGCAGGAATAGTGAAAGAGATCATAAGACGATTATGGTAGTGGAAACGACAAGAGATCTGGCGGCGTATGAGAAAACAGGTAAGTACAATGGAGTATATCATGTACTGCATGGTGCAATATCTCCAATGCTTGGAATCGGGCCTGGGGATATTAAACTAAAAGAATTGATGGAACGGCTTCAGGGAGATGTGGATGAAGTAATTATTGCAACGAATTCCAGTCTGGAAGGAGAAACAACGGCAATGTATATTAGTAAACTGATTAAACCGACCGGTATTAAAGTCAGCCGGATTGCCAGTGGAGTTCCGGTTGGAGGAGATTTGGAATATATTGATGAAGTAACGCTTCTTAGGGCTTTAGAGGGGCGGACTCAGTTATAAGACTATTGACCTGGGGAGAGGGCATCGCTATAATCAAGATAGAAACAAAATACTCATTGATAAGGAGGAAACGTCATGAGATTTTTTATTGATACGGCAAATGTTGAAGAAATTAAAAAAGCAAATGATATGGGAGTTATTTGCGGTGTAACAACAAACCCGTCCCTCATTGCGAAAGAAGGGCGTATCTTTGAGGAAGTGATCGCAGAAATTGCATCTATTGTAGATGGTCCGATCAGCGGAGAAGTAAAAGCTACGACAGTAGATGCGGAAGGAATGATTGCAGAAGGACGCGAGATTGCAAAGATTCATCCGAATATGGTTGTAAAGATTCCAATGACACCGGAAGGGCTGAAAGCTGTGAAAGTACTTTCGGCAGAAGGAATCAAAACGAATGTGACATTGATTTTTTCAGCAAACCAGGCGCTGCTTGCAGCAAGAGCAGGAGCGACGTATGTATCACCGTTTGTAGGACGGCTTGATGATATCAATATGGCAGGAGCAGAGTTGATTGCGGAGATTGCAGAAATTTTTGATGTTCACGAGATTGAAACAGAGATTATTGCGGCAAGCATTCGCACAACAGTGCATGTGACGGAATGTGCTCTTGCGGGAGCTGACATTGCAACGGTTCCATATAAGGTAATTGAGCAGATGACAAAACATCCGCTGACAACACAGGGGATTGAGAAGTTCCAAGCAGATTATAAGGCTGTTTTCGGTGAGTAGAAGACAGTAGATTCAGGAGGAGAATATGAATAAGCCAGAATTAATGAAGGCTGCAAATGAAATTCGTAAAGGAGCAGTGACCGGTGTATTTCACGCGAAATCAGGTCATCCGGGCGGATCTTTATCTGCAGCAGATATTTATGCGTATTTGTTTTTTGAAGAGATGAATATTGATCCGAAAGATCCAAAGAAAGCAGACAGAGATCGTTTTGTATTGTCTAAAGGACATACAGCTCCGGGATATTATGCAGCGCTTGCAAACCGCGGATTTTTCCCAGTAGAAGATTTGACAACACTTCGTCATGTGGGTTCTTATCTTCAGGGTCATCCGGATATGAAGCATATTCCGGGAGTAGATATGTCAAGTGGATCTCTTGGGCAGGGCATTTCAGCAGCAGTAGGAATGGCAATCTCTGCCAAATTATCCGGAGAGGATTATCGTGTATATACACTTCTGGGAGATGGAGAAATCCAGGAAGGACAGGTATGGGAAGCTTCTATGCTTGCCGGTCACAGACATCTGGATAACCTTGTTGTAATTGTTGATAACAACGGATTGCAGATTGACGGAAAAATTGAAGATGTCAATTCACCTTATCCGATCGATAAGAAATTTGAGGCGTTTAATTTCCATGTAATCAATGTAGATGGACATGATTTTGACGCGCTGGATGCGGCATTTAAAGAAGCACGCATGACAAAAGGACAGCCAACAGCCATTATCGCAAAAACTGTAAAAGGAAAAGGTGTTTCCTTTATGGAGAATAAAGCATCTTGGCATGGTGTAGCTCCGAATGCAGAACAGTATGAAGCCGCAATGGAAGAACTTGAGAAAGAAGGTGCCGCACTATGTCAGAAGTAAAGAAGATTGCAACACGAGAAAGCTACGGAAATGCGCTTGTGGAACTTGGAAAAGAGCATCCGGAGGTTGTCGTACTGGATGCGGACCTTGCGGGAGCAACAAAAACATCTATTTTCATGAAGGAATTTCCGGAACGTCATATTGACTGTGGAATTGCAGAAGGAAATATGATGGGGGTAGCAGCAGGACTTGCAGCAGCAGGAAAGGTACCATTTGCCAGTTCTTTTGCGATGTTTGCAGCAGGACGTGCATTTGAGCAGGTCAGAAACTCTATTGGATATCCTCATTTGAATGTGAAGATTGGTGCGACACACGCAGGAATCTCTGTAGGAGAAGATGGTGCAACACATCAGTGTAATGAAGACATTGCTCTTATGCGTACGATTCCGGGAATGGTTGTGATTAACCCGTCTGATGATGTAGAGGCAAGAGCGGCTGTGAAAGCTGCATACGAACATGTAGGGCCGGTGTACATGAGATTTGGAAGACTGGCAGTGCCGGTAATTAATGATCAGCCGGATTATCATTTTGAACTTGGTAAGGGAATTGTTCTGCGAGAGGGAAAAGATGCAGTTATTTTTGCGACAGGACTTGAAGTAAATGAAGCTCTTCAGGCAGCAAAACTTTTGGAGGAAGATGGTATTCAGGTAAAAGTAGTCAATATTCATACAATCAAACCGATAGATGAAGAATTGATCATTTCTTCTGCGAAAGAATGTGGCAAAGTGATTACCGTGGAAGAACATTCTGTTATTGGAGGACTTGGAAGTGCTGTCTGCGATGTACTTGCAGAGAATTACCCGGTACCGGTAAAGAAAATTGGGGTAAACGATACTTTTGGAGAGTCAGGTCCGGCGCTTGAATTGATTAAGAAGTTTGAACTGGACGGAGAAAGTATTTACTGCAAAGTAAAAGCATTTCTTGCATAACATAAATGGAAAAGATTAAGATTACGGGCCTGGACATTCGGGATATGTATCCGCTACAGTTTAGACGCAGGGCAGCGAGAAAACTTCACAGCTGCAGACGTGAGTGGAAAGAGGAATTTTGGGAGAGTGTTAAAGATGTTGCAATGCATCCGGTCGTGCTTAGAATGAAACTTTATCCGCATCATGGTTCTACAAATTGTTATCAGCATTGTATGAATGTTGCATATTATAACTATCACTGGTGCAGATTCTTTCATCTGGATGCCAGATCTGCGGCGAGAGCCGGGATGCTTCATGATCTCTTTTTGTATGATTGGCATACGCATACAAAAGAAACGGGAGATCATTTTCATGGGTTGACGCATCCGAAAGTTGCACTGAAAAATGCTTCTAAGTTTTTTGAGTTGAATCATATTGAGAAAGATGTGATTTTAAATCATATGTGGCCGGTAACGGTGCTGCATATTCCAAAGACAAAAGAAGGATGGATTACAACGCTGACAGATAAATACTGCGGAGCTTGTGAGACGAGCAGACGTTATAAAAAGAAAGGCCATAAAGTAGTATAGAAAGAAAGATGCTGTGACAGGATTGAATGGAAGTGAGTTCTGTCGCAGCTTTTTTGTCGAAAACTTTTTGATTTCTGCGACAGGATTTGCTAAAATCATCTCTTTTCCAGTGGTATGATTAGCAAAAAATATATCAGATGGGGTGAGGATTTTATGGAACAGCAATTTCCGAAAAATGTAAGGCAGATCGGCAACGTGAGTGATAATCCGAAAATCTACGTGGAAGATTATGTAGATACGTTTCTGAATCAGCTATGTGATTACAACGAAGAAAATGCAGTGGGAGCATTTCTTGTAGGTACACAGATAATGATCGAGGATCAGCCGTGTGTCTATATTTCGGGAGTAGTACAGATGGACGAGCTGACTTTGAAAGATGGTGAACCGCTGGTGGATGATACATATGTGAAAAAAATGAGAGAAGAGAAAGAAAAATATTTCCACGACGGAGAATTAGTTGGCTGGTTTCTGGCACTGCCGGGACGGAAGGCAGAAACAAATGAGAATATTATAAAAATACACGAGAAAACATTTCCTAAGACGAATACGGTATTTATTATACGGGATACCGCAGCGAAAGAGGAAATGTTTTTTGCTTATAAATATCATGATCTTTTAGAAATCGGCGGGCATTATATTTATTATGAGAAAAATCCAGATATGCAGAATTATATGATTACAAAACGAAGACAGACAGGAATGACTCCCAGTGAAACTGTTGAAGATCAGGCTGCAAAGAATTTTCGTAGTATTGTAAGAGAAAAAATGGGAGAAAATACGCGAACAAAGCCGCGCAGATGGGCGACAGCAGTAACTACTCTTATAATTGTTGTGGCGCTCGTGATGGGAGTAACACTTTTGAATAATTATGATCGCATGAAAACAGCGCAGAAGTCTTTGGAGCTTCTGGCAAAAGGAGAGATGCGAGAAGATGCGATAGAGGCGGTTGGAGAAGGTGTGATAGAAAATCCAAATTTTTCCGAGGCGGAAGCGGTGGATGTGACAGCAGAAACTTCATCTGAAATCGAACAGAAAGATATGTTAGAAGATGGACAAGATGATATAGAAGAGAAGAATATTAATGATACCGGGCAAATGGAACTCGAGGGGAGCATTCTTCAAGAAGAGGCTGTGGAAGTTTCGTCCGGTGCTGTGCTTTGTGAGGATGATTTTTATGTTGTGCAAAAAGGGGATACACTTGACAGTATTAGTAAAAAAGTGTACGGTGACATTTCGCATGTAGATGCAATTTGTCGAATGAACGGATTGCAGGATGGTAATCTGATTTTTATCGGTCAGAAAATATTACTACCGTAGAAAGTGCTTTCTGTGGTATAATGAAAAAGATTACATGTAGAAAAGTATTTGGCAGAAAAGGAATACGCATGAAAAAAAAAGAAAACAATAATCTGCATGTCGTCCAGCAAGAGGAAGATACAGCCGGGAAGATTGTCAATGAAGTAATCACAGAGCTGCATGAATCAGATGCTGAGATGCAGGAAATGCAGGAAAAAATCAAACGACATAGAAGAAATCATAGGATTTGTGTAACGGTCATTGCGGCGGCTATTGTCCTTGTGGTTTCATTCAGTTATTGGTATATAACATATCATACGTTTACAAAGACGAGAATCGTGCAGAAATATCAGGAAGAACAGTATCATAACAGTGGTTATGAGGTATTTGCGGATTCTGTTATTAAGTATAGCAAGGATGGAATTTCTCTACTGAATCAAAGGGGACAAGAGAAATGGAACCAGTCGTATCAGATGGCGACCCCTATACTTGTGCTGAGAGAAAAGACAGGAGTGATTGCAGACAATGGGGGCAATCATATGATTGTTTTTCAGGAAACAGGAGTAAAAGGTGAAATTCAGACAAATTTGCCAATTGAAAAGATAGATGTTTCTGAACAGGGAATTGTAGCTGCAATTTTGAAAGAGGAATTCAGTCCTAAAGTAGTCTGTTACGATGCGGAAGGAAATCTTCTTGCAGAGCATAAAATTGCGGTCAGTACAAGCGGTTATCCAGTGGAAGTATCGATTTCGGATGACGGTAAACTCTTAATGGTGTCATATCTCAAAGTTGAGAACAGTCAGATTAGCACCAACGTAGTTTATTACAATTTTGGAGGAAAAGACATAAATAACTATGAAGTGTTTTCGCAATCATATCCGAACGAGATCATTCCGGAAGGGTATTTCATAGGCAATGAAACGTCTGTTTTAGTCGGCAGCAGTTCTATGATGATTTTTCATGGTAAAGATAAGCCTCAGCCGGGAGAGACAATTACCATTGAGAAGAAAATTAAAAGTGTATTCCGACATGATAAATATATCGGAATGCTTTTAAAAAATGAGGGAAAAGAGGGGTATGAACTCCGTGTATATACGATTTATGGAAAACAGGTATTTTCAGAAAATTTAACAAAAGAATATTCTCATGTGACAATGTCAGGACGGGAAATTCTTCTTTATAACAATAATCAGCTCTGTATTTACCAGCTTAATGGTTCAAAGCGGTTTGAAGGAGAGTTAGCAGAAAATATCTCAAATATTACACCTGTTTTTGGAATCAATAAATACTTAGTGATGAATGCAAACGGTATGGAGGAAATACAGTTTGTAAAATAGGAGAGATTATGGATAATTGGTTATTAGTATTTGTCGGATGTCTGTTTTTGATTTTTATGATCATTGGATTTATCCGGGGGGCTATTAAGATTGTTGTGTCATTGGCGGCAACCATTGTGACACTGATCATAGTTGTGATTGCTACACCGTATGTAAGCGAGGTTATGTATAAAGTGCTTCCGGTAAAGGATATGGTGCAAAGTGAATGCAGATCTTTTCTGATCCAGGAAGCGAAAGAGGGGTTATCATCTGGATTAGTGCAAAAAGTCGCAGAACTTACGGGGATTAATTTACAGGAAGTCGGGATTGCACCGGAGAATTTTAACTGGGAAAATTATGGAATTTCAGATCAGCAAGTAGAGGAAATGCTCGGAAAGCTTGAACTGCCGCGGGAACTTCAGATTCAGACGATTGAGAAGGCGGGATTTCCAGAGTATTTAACGGAAAAACTTCTTGAAAATAATAACAGCGAAGTATATAAGCAGCTTGGCGTGGAGAGTTTTGTAGATTACATTGGTGCATATCTTGCTAAAGTTATTGTAGATATTCTTGCATTTCTGATTACATTTTTAGTTGTGACGATACTTGTAAGAACAATTATGTATGCATTAAATATCATTGGAGATCTTCCGGTACTTCATGGACTGAACCGTGTGGCAGGTGCATTTCTTGGTATGGGTACAGCGCTTGTGATCGTATGGGTGTTTTTTATGATTATTACATTGTCATATCGGACAGGATTTGGAAAAGCAAGTATGGGTATGATTGATAAAAGTCCGCTGCTGACATTTTTGTATGATCATAATTATATTATGAACGCAATTATAAAATTCCATTAATCAAAAAAATTATAATTTGGGACTTCAAAGAGCCAGAAAATACAGATAATAGAAAAGGATTCGCTTAAATGCAGTTATGCATTCGGCGAATCCTTTTTGACAGAATTTTGTTTTAGACAAAGATAAAGGAACGTGCAAAATAAAAGTAAAATAGAAGTATAAAAAAATGTAAAATTCAGATTGACATAAAATATTGCTTGTGTTAAAATAGAATCACTGTAGACGTGACAGAATCTGCCAATATTTATAAAGATTTCGTTTGAGTAGCGAATTAAAAAATATTAAAAAAGATGTTGACATGCAAACAGTGATATGATATTATAAATGAGCTGTCGCAAAGACAACAAGAACTTGAAAAAATAAAATAAAAAAGTTCTTGACAAAGCGAATCAGTTATGATAAACTGGATGAGCTGTCAAACGACAGAGAACCTTGATAACTAAACAATAGACAACAACCCTGAAAATTTCTTTAAAGAGATTTCAGAACGAGTTGGACACAAAAGTCTAACGACCTAAAAACAGTAATTATGGATGAATTAGCTAGCAGTTGATTCGCCAAGAACAAACACTTTTAACGAGAGTTTGATCCTGGCTCAGGATGAACGCTGGCGGCGTGCTTAACAC
>OLOG01001623.1_pt1 | contig 12851 bp, 8 predicted proteins | sample 1672351 | NCBI WGS metagenome assembly OLOG01 (sample SAMEA3136674, study PRJEB25190) | human gut metagenome | biome: human gut; feature: human-associated habitat; material: faeces | place: Austria | collected 2013 | reverse complement strand
ATCAGGCTATTACCGTTCTGCAGACTCTCGTTGTTGCCATCGGCGCGGGCCTTGGTGTTTGGGGCGTTGTGAACCTCATGGAAGGGTACGGAAACGACAACCCCGGCGCAAAGTCGCAGGGCATGAAGCAGCTGATGTCTGGCGGCGGTGTCATCCTCATCGGCACCCAGCTGATCCCGCTGCTTTCTGGTCTGTTCGGCTGATCAACAAGCGATAGGAGGAAAACCCGCCATTGTTCGATAATATTTTCGCAGCAATCGAAAAATGGATGAGGGAACTTCTTTCCGGCATGGTGGAGTCCAACCTGAGTACGATGTTCACAGCGGTCAACCAACAGACCAGTGAAATCGCTGCTCAGGTCGGGCAGACACCGCAAGGGTGGAACAGCAGCATTTTCAGCATGATCCGTAACATTTCGGATTCGGTGGTGATCCCTATTGCGGGAATCATCATTACGCTGATCCTCTGCTACGAACTGATCTCGATGCTGACAGAGCGGAACAATCTGCACGATGTGGACACATGGATGTTCTTCAAGTATTTCGTGAAGATGTGGATCGCGGTCTATCTCGTCAGTCATACGTTCGATATTGCAATGGCGGTATTTGACATTGGGCAGTCGGTGGTAAATTCTTCCTCCGGCATTATCCGTGGCAATACCGCCATTGATATTAGTTCTCTTTCCATGCAGATGCAGGCGGCAATGGCAACAATGGCGATTGGCGAACTGGTGACGCTGGCATTGGAAACCCTTGTTGTAAGCTGGTGTCTAAAAATTCTGTCGGTGGTTATCACGGTAATTATGTACGGCAGAATGATAGAAATATACCTCTACACTTCGCTTGCTCCGATTCCATTTGCAACCATGAGCAACCGTGAATGGGGCCATGTGGGTACAAACTACTTCCGAGGGCTCTTCGCGCTGGCATTCCAAGCGTTCCTGATGATGGTCTGCGTGGCAATTTATGCAGCCCTTATCGGCAGCATCCGGGTATCTTCGGATATTCACTCGGCATTGTTCGGCACAATGGCCTACACGGTGATTCTTTGTTTCTCGCTGCTCAAAACGGGAAGTCTGTCCAAACAGATCTTCGGCAGTCACTAAATCCGGGAAAATCCAATGAAAGGAAAAGACAGCAGACAACGCCGTTTCCCGGCGGCGGTCTGGCTGTTCTGGTGATAAATGGCCTATGTAACGATTCCCAAAGACCTTTCCAAAGTAAAGAATAAGGTCTTTCTGAACCTGACGAAACGCCAGCTAGTGTGTATGGGGTTTGCAGCAGGCATTGGCGTTCCGTTCTATTTTCTTATGCGCGACACGCTGGGAACCAGCAATGCAGCGGCAGGCATGGTGCTCCTGATGCTGCCGGAATTTTTCTTTGCGCTGTACGAGAAAAACGGGATGCACCTTGAAACCATCCTGACGAATTTTATCAGTGTCCGATTCAAACGCCCATCGGTACGCCGCTATGAGGTTGAAAACCTGTATGACAGGGAACTGGAAAACGCAGCACCGATCCAGAAGAAAGGAGGCATTCTTGGTAAAAAGTGAACCGAAGAAGAAACCGCAACTCGGCGGCTTCTTCCAGAAGTTCTTTCGTAAACCCGAAAGGAACGAAAAGGAACAACGGTTGACCGTGCAGCGTTCCATTCCGTATCTGGAAATGGGGCGCGATGGTATCTGCCGGGTGGAGGAACATCTGTATTCCAAAACCGTCCGATTCTACGACATTAACTACCAGCTGGCACAGAACGAGGATAAGAACACCATCTTTGAAAGCTGGTGCGACTTCCTCAACTATTTCGATGCCAGCATCCGCTTTCAGCTTTCGTTCATCAACCACAAGAGCGATATGAGCGAGTACAACAAGGTTATCCAGATCGAACCGCAGCACGACCAGTTCGATGATGTGCGTATGGAATATGCGCAGATGCTGAAACAGCAGCTTGCCAAGGGCAACAACGGTCTGGTTCGGACGAAGTACATCACGTTCAGCATCGAAGCAAAGAGTGTCCGGGAAGCAAAGCCCCGGCTGGAGCGTATTGAAACCGATATTCTCAATAATTTCAAGGTGCTGGGCGTGAAAGCCTACCCGCTGAACGGCGTGGAACGCCTTCAGATTATGTACGAAACCTTTCATCAGGAAGAACAGCAGAAGTTCGATTTCAGTTATGATCGCATCCTGCAGAGCGGCATGACCACCAAGGACTTCATTGCGCCGACCAGTTTTCTGTTCAAGAGCGGCAAGGATTTTATGATGGGCGATACCTATGGTGCTGCATCATATCTGAACATCCTTGCCCCGGAACTGACGGATAAGGTGCTGGCCGAATTTCTGGACATGGACAAAAATCTGGTGGTCAGCATTCATGTGCAGTCGGTAGATCAGCTGAAAGCTATCAAACTTATCAAAGGCAAAATTACCGACCTGGATCGTATGAAAATCGAGGAACAGAAGAAAGCTGTGAGGTCTGGTTATGATATGGAAATTATTCCGAGCGACCTTGCAACTTATGGTGGCGAGGCCAAGAAGATTCTGGATGATCTGCAGAGCCGTAATGAGCGTATGTTCCTTGTTACGGTGCTTTTCCTCAATACGGCCAAGACCAAGCAGGAGTTGGATAGTGCTGTGTTTCAGACTGCTGGTATCGCGCAGAAGTTCAACTGCACACTGAACCGTCTGGATTATTTGCAGGAGCAGGGCCTTATGAGCAGCCTGCCGCTGGCAAATAACCTCGTTCCCATCAAGCGCGCACTGACCACAACTTCCACTGCCATCTTCGTTCCCTTCACCACGCAGGAGCTTTTTATGGAGGGCGATTCCCTCTATTACGGCTTGAACGCGGTATCCAACAACATGATTATGGCAGACCGGAAGCAGCTGAAAAACCCGAACGGTCTGATCCTCGGCACACCGGGAAGCGGTAAGTCGTTCAGTGCAAAGCGTGAAATCACGAACGTATTCTTTACCACAACGGACGATATTATCGTCGCAGATCCTGAAGGAGAGTATTATCCGCTGGTGGAAGCGTTGGGCGGTCAGGTTATCCATATCTCGTCCACCAGTAAGGACTACATCAACCCGATGGACATCAACCTCAACTATGCGGACGATGATAACCCGCTGGGCATGAAATCGGACTTTATTCTTTCCCTGTGCGAACTGATTATGGGCGCACGGGATGGCATGGAGCCGGAAGAAAAGTCGGTCATAGACCGCTGCCTGCCGCTGGTCTATCAGAAGTATCTGAACGATCCGAAGCCGGAGAATATGCCGACGCTCGGTGATCTGTACGACTGCCTGCGGGAGCAGAAGGAACGGCAGGCGCAGCGTATCGCCACGGCACTGGAAATCTACGTCAATGGTTCGCTGCGTGTGTTCAACCATCAGACGAATGTGGAACTGGATAACCGCATTATCTGTTTCGATATCAAAGAGTTGGGCAAGCAGCTGAAAAAGCTGGGGATGCTCATTGTTCAGGATCAGGTCTGGAACCGTGTCACCATCAACCGTAACAGCAAAAAGAACACCCGGTACTATATAGACGAGTTCCACCTCCTGCTGAAAGAGGAACAGACCGCAGCATACAGCGTCGAGATCTGGAAGCGGTTCCGAAAATGGGGCGGCGTACCCACAGGCATCACCCAGAACATCAAGGATTTGCTCGCAAGCCGGGAAATCGAGAACATCTTCGAGAACAGCGATTTTATTTATATGCTCAACCAGGCATCCGGCGACCGACAAATCCTTGCCAAGCAGCTGAATATTTCACCGTTCCAGCTGTCGTATGTGACGAACAGCAACGAGGGCGAGGGGCTGCTGTTCTACGGCAATACGATTATCCCGTTCAAGGATAAGTTCGATACTTCGCTGAAACTGTACAGTCTGATGACAACGAAGCCCAACGAAATGGGAAAATATAAGGAGAAAAAAGAAGCATGAACACATCGAATATTTTTGACCGACTGAGCCGCAAGATTCATCATCATTCTGACATGGAGCCGCACGAAAGCGATTCCGGCCCGCCCTTTGGTGAGGTGGAGCCGCTCAACTTCCACGATGAAGAATCGGTGGTGCATACGGTGCTGGAAGATTTCTATGCCGTTGGCACACTGGCCGATGAACTGACTGACGGCTTTCACATGGAAGCCCACGGTTATCTTGACCGTGAGGAAGTGAACGCCCGTCTGATCGCCTTTGCTCGGAAGCTAGAACAGGTGCTTGATAAGTGGGAAACCCACGCAGCCTTGATCGCATGACGGTTCCAGCCGGAAGGAGGTGATTTCCATAGCAGACAAAAAGTTTCGGGGCAGAGATAAAATCGTCCAGAAAATGACCAAGGATGGTCTGGTGGATGAAAACCTCCGCACCGGGGAACAGAAGTCCGCGACCGCAGCAGAAAAGCCGGAGCAGGAAGATTCGGCAGAAGAAACTGCGGAAAAAGAAACAGATAAAAAACCTATCGTGGAAGAAGAACGGTGCATGGATGCTGAGGATGGGGAGGATGCACCCCGGCATCACAGTACCGCCAAGCAGAGCGCAGACTATTATAAAGCCCATCAGGAGGATGGGAAGCCGAAGGATGCGCCTGCGGAATCGGATGCAGAGCCGCCCACAAAGAAAGGCCGACTTTCTTTTGAAGATGAAAAAGGCGGCATTGTCCGTGGCGTAGGAATGGGTGTTAAGAAGGTGGCCAAGAAAGGAGTGGATACTGCCACCGGGTTCGCCCATCAGAAAGTACATCAGGTAGAAAAGGACAATTCCGGCGTGGAAGCTGCTCACAAGTCGGAAGAAGCCGCCGAACGCCTGCACCACTTTGTCAAAGGCAGAAAAAAGCCCAAAGACAAATCTGCCAGAGCAGAGAAAAGAGGTGGCGAGAATCAGAAGTCCAGCCGCCTGAAATTTTCCGAGAGCGAGGGTGGTACGGCGGAAAATGCAGCAGAACCGTCGCTGAAAAAGAAACAGCCCCAGCCACCGCCGACTGCCGCAGGAGGTGAATCAAAAACAGTCGGTGCGAAGTTTTACCAGAAAAAGCAGTATAAGGATGCCTATGCAGCCGCCAAGCGCGGCCAGAAAGCCGGAACTGCCGCCAGCAAGCAGGCAGCAGCGGCAACAAACACCATTACGGAGAAAGCAAAAGCGGCGGTGCAGGAGATCATCGTGCAGCATAAAACTTTGTGGGTTGGTATTGGTGTGGGTATTCTGCTGGTGATGGTCATGTTGGGAGCCTTTTCGAGCTGTGGTGCGGCAATTCAGGGAACGGGCAGTACCTTTGTGGGAACGACCTACCCCAGCAAAGATGCCGACATGAAAGGTGCGGAAGAAGATTATCTGGAACTGGAAAAAGAACTGGATCAGCAGATTCGGCAGATGGAATCCACCCATCCGGGCTATGATGAATACCGTTATCAGCTGGATGAGATCGGGCATGACCCGTATCAGCTTATTTCCCATCTGACTGCGGTTTATGAGCAGTTCACCAGAGGACAGGTCAAGCCTGTTATCAAAGAACTGTTCAAGCAGCAGTATCTCCTGAAAGTGTGGGAAACCATTGAGATTCGCACTCGCATGGAAACCAGAGTAGGAATTCGGCCAACGATTGACGCTTTTGGAAATGTCAGTATGGAAACCTATACCTATCAGGAAGAAGTGGAGTACGAGTATAAAATCCTCAATGTCCTGCTGAAAAATAAGGGCTTCGATACCATCGCGCGGAAGAACATGAACCGGAAGCAGACCGGACGGTACGATGCCTATAACCTGACCTACGGCAACCGCCCCGAACTGTTCGGCGCAGGCTCCCCGACATACAGCGGCGGCACAACGGGCAGTATCGGCACGGGCGGCGGTACTGGTGGTTCCGGCGGTGGTTTCAAGTATGATATTCCATCGGAAGCCCTTTCGGATGAAAAGTTCGCAAGGATGATTGAGGAAGCCGAAAAGTATCTAGGTATGCCGTATGTGTGGGGCGGAAGTTCCCCAAGCACCAGTTTTGACTGTTCCGGCTTCGTTTGCTGGGTCATCAATAACAGCGGCAATGGGTGGAGCGTTGGGCGTACAACGGCCAACGGTCTGCGCGGGAAATGCAGCTATGTTTCCCCTGCGGATGCAAAGCCTGGTGACTTGATCTTCTTTGAGAAAACCTATAACACCGTTGGCGCGTCGCACGTTGGAATCTACGTCGGCAATGGCATGATGATCCACTGCGGCGACCCCATTTCCTACACCAGTATCAATTCGACCTACTGGCAGAGCCACTTTTTGGGCTTTGGTCGTATCAACTGAGAGGAGGGCCGATGGGCAAAAAATTACAGAAATATCTGGATGAAGCCGAAAAGACGGAACAGCAGATCGCGGAACTGGAAGAACGGCTGAGAACCATCCGGGCAGCACAGAAAAAAGAAGAGGACAGCGAGATCATTCGTGCCATCCGCAGCACCAAGATGGGCGGGCGCGAACTGCTGGCTCTGCTGGACAACATTCAGGCGGGCAATGTGACGTTCCTAACCGCTGTAAACAACGCTTCGGAAGAAGCAGAAATGGAGGAAGCGATTGAAAAAGATGCTTAAACGGCTGGGAGTTGTTATCCCCAGCACAATTCTGACCCTGCTGATGGCAGTGGGCTTTTCGACCCCGGCCTTTGCCTTTGTGGACACCACTGAAGTGATGGAGGAACCGACACAGGTGATCGAGGAAGAGGAACCGACCGAGGAAGAAAAAATCCCGTTCACCATCGCAGGCAACGGCGAGGTGGAGGACAACATGGTGGATGACCCCAGCAAGGAGTTCTTCACGGTCAAGACGAAGGGCGGCAACACGTTCTTTTTGGTGATCGACCGGGCGAGGAACAGCGAAAACGTCTATATGCTCTCGATGATCGACGAGTACGATTTGCAGGAGTTTCTGGACGATGAAGAGCGGAACGGCCAGCAGGAAGAAGAAACGCCTGCGGTAGTTCTGCCCGAAACCAAACCCGAACCCACCCCGGACGTAGAAATCGAAGAACCGAAAGAGGAATCGAGCGGCGGCATGAATAAGATTCTGCTGCTGGTGTTCGTGGCTGCACTGGGCGGTGCAGGTGCTTTCTTCTACTTCTACATTTATAAGCCGAAGCCGAAAGAAGAAACGCCGCAGAGTGAAAATCTGGAAACCGACCAGAGCCTTGCGACTGTGAACGAGGATAATCAGTCCGGCAACGAAAATGGCACATAAGAAAACCGTAACATAAGGATGCAGGGGTAGTCGAAAGGCTATCCCTGCTTTTTTCAAAAAGGAGAAAGCGTTGAAATATCTGGTGATTGCAGAAAAACCGAGCGTATCGAAATCCATTGCAAAAGTGATCGGTGCATATCGGCAGGAGGACGGGTATCTGGAGGGTGGGGATTGCGTGGTAAGCTGGTGTCTGGGGCATCTGGCAGAGTATGCAGCCCCGGAACATTACGATGAACGCTATGAAAACTGGCGTTTTGAGGATTTGCCGATTCTCCCTGTTGAGTGGAAACTGCTGGTACACAATACCAAGAAGCCGCAGTTCAATGTTCTGCGCAAACTGCTCCGCAGCAAGAAATTCGATTATGTGGTGAACGCCTGCGACGCAGGGCGCGAGGGCGAAGCAATTTTCCGCCGTGTGTATGCTCTTGCCGGAAGCAAACTCCCCATCAAGCGGTTGTGGATCAGCAGCATGGAGGATGCCGCCATCCAGCAGGGCTTTGAAAACCTGAAAGATGGTGCGGCGTATGATAATCTGTTTGCAGCGTCCGAGTGCAGGGCAAAATCGGACTGGCTGATCGGCATGAACGGAACCCGTGCTTTTACGAAAAAGTACGGCAGAAAACAGACCATTGGCCGTGTGCAGACCCCGACGCTGGCGATGCTGACCGAACGGCAGACCAAAATCCAGAACTTTGTAAAGGAACCCTATTATAAAGTGGAACTGTCCGGTGGGGGCATGGTCGCAGTATCGGAACAGATGGCGCAGGAGCAGGATGCCGATACCATGCGGGCTGCCTGTGACGGGCAGTGCGCGGTGGTCGGCAGCATCGAGCGAAAGAGGGTAGAAAAGAAGCCCCCGAAGCTGTATGACCTGACAACTTTGCAGCGAGAAGCAAACCGCTATTACGGTCTGACCGCCAGCCAGACCTTGCAGGCGGCACAGGAACTGTATGAAGAAAAGCTGGTGACGTATCCCAGAACGGACAGCCAGTTCGTGACCGAGGATATGCGCAAGACGGTGGAATCTCTGGTGCTAGCCTTAGATGACGCGGCGGCAGACGTAAGCTGCGTTATTGACAACAGCAAGGTCACAGACCATCATGCGATCCTGCCGACTATGCAGGGTGCAAAGTGTGATAAGGAAAAGCTGTCCGAAACCAAGCAGAAGATTCTTTCGCTTATCATCTGGAAACTGGTGCAGGCTGTGCAGCCGCCGTTCATCTATGAGGATGTGCTGGTAACAGTGTGCTGCCAGGGCAGAAACTTCACGGCAAAATATAAGGATGTTCTGCAGCCCGGTTATACGGCAAAACCTGTTCCGCTTGTGGAGCCGGAGGAGAACAAGGATGCGTCACTTCCGAACAATCTGGAACAGGGGATGGTTATTCCGGTAGTACGGGCAGAGAAAAAGCAGGGCTTTACTTCACCGCCGAAAGTCTACACCGAAGATACCCTGCTGTCGGCCATGGAAACAGCAGGCAACAAGGAATTTGAAAAGGACACTGAGAAGAAAGGTCTGGGAACCCCTGCAACGCGCACTGCGATTCTGGAAAAGCTGGTATCCTCCGGCTATGTGCAGCGTAAAGGCAAGCAGATGATTCCCACGGAGGACGGTGTAGCCGCAATCCGCAATATCCCGGACTACCTGAAATCTGCCAGTATGACAGCCGAATGGGAAAATGACCTGCTGCGGATGGAGCGCGGTGAGATCAAGCCCCATGATTTTATGCAGGGCATCCATGGACTGCTCGATAAGATGCTGGCTGACCTCCGGCAGATTCCTACCGTCGCGGCAGCTCCCCATCATAATAAGGTAAGCGTAGGAAACTGCCCGGTCTGCGGAAACCCTGTACATGAGAGTAAGCTCAGCTTTTGTTGTGCAGACCGCAGCTGTAAATTCGTCCTTTGGAAAGAAAGCAGATACTTGTCCAACATGAGAAAAACGCTGGACAAGAAGATGGCGGTAGACCTTTTGAAGAAAGGCCGCACCCACGTAAAAGACTTTTATTCCGCGAAAAAAGATAAGACATTCGCCGCTGACCTTGTGATGCGCGTCGAAGATGGCCACGCACAGTACAGCCTGGAATTTCCTAAAACACCGATGAAAACGAAAACGTAAAGGAGGTTTGACCCTTGCCACAGATTAACGATATTCGAGAATTGGCGCAGCAGAACGCCCGGTATGTCAGTAATTCGCCACAGGACTGGATGAGCTATCTGGATGTGGCGGCGCGGCTGTACCGCTATTCGTTCACCGATACGCTCCTGATCCACGCGCAGCGGCCCGATGCAACCGCCTGCGCAGAAATGGAACTCTGGAATCAGAAAATGAGCCGATGGGTCAACCGTGGCGCAAAAGGCATCGCGCTTCTGGATGATACCGGACCGCGTACCAAGCTGCGGTATGTGTTCGATATTGCTGACACTCATCTGGTGCGCGGCGGAAAAACACCGCTTTTATGGAATCTGGATAGCCACGAGCATGAGCAGATTATCCTAGACCATTTGGCAGATATCTATGGTTTATCCCAGACAGTCAGTATGAACGCTGCCCTGCTGGAACTGGCGCAGCAGTTGACCGCCGACAATCTGGATGAAGCGATGGACGGTTTGGCCTATGAGGTGGCGGATACGTTTCTGGAAGAACTGGACGAAGATAACATCCGCGTCCGCTTCCGGGAATTGATGACCAACAGTATTTTCTATACGCTTTCCCGACGTTGCGGGCAGGAGCCTATGGATGTGCTGGACGATGATGACTTTATCCGCATCGTGGATTTCAACAAGCTGCCGGTGCTGTCGTTCCTTGGCAACACGGTTTCCGAACAGTGCGAAGCGGTTCTTTTTGACATTGGCCGAGAGATGCGGAAAATTTACAAAAAAGAAATCACGCAGCAGCTTGAAAAATCCGTTGACAGCTTGTATAATACCAATACGGACTTTAATGCATTAAAGCACGAAACTGAAGAAAACACGACCAAAGGAGGACAAGAAAATGGAGTTGACGTATTACCGCAAGGGAGATTATCTGTTCCCGAATCTGGCCGTGAAGGACGAGCCGCAGACCATCGGGAAGTACGGGATGCTGCGCAGGACGTACCTGAAAGAGAACCGCAAGAACTGGTATCAGAGTATGCTGATGAGCGGCAGGCTGAACCAGCATCTGGCGCAGATCGAGGAAGCAGCGGAGAGCCGGGTGGAATCCCTGTTGGACAGCCTGAACGAGAAGTTTCCGGCACCGAGCAAGGAGAAGGACCCGCTGGCATGGGCAGCACATCAGAACAGCCTGACGGCGATGGCAGAAGAGATCGTCTTGAAGGAATTGGTATACAATTAACCGAACCGACAACAGAACAGGATTTGAGCGAAGCAGAGGAAGAAATTGCCTCTGCTTTTTCTTTTCCTGATTTGCCGACCGTGGAACAGCAGATCCGTGCCATCGAAGAACCGATTCGGGCGCGGTATGCGGACGAGATTGCGCTTGATCCCGAAGTGGTCGATGAAATTCTGCGCACGGGCAGCAACCGCAGCAAGGGCCAGCTGCGCCTGATCTACAATTTCATGGTTGAGAAAACCCCGGAAGAATACACAGAGTTCGTGAAAAATGAATATGGTACGGGCGGCAAAGGCTTTGAAATTGGCGGTGCAAAGTATGCCGTCTGGTTCGATGATTTAGGGCTGCGCATTGCGGCAGGCAGCACGGCAAAGGGCGGTACGATTGCCAATGCGTCTTTATCCTGGGAGGATGTCAGCAACCGCATCCATGAACTGCTCCGGCAGGGCGAGTATGCGCCGCAGGCGGTTCTGGACGCTGCACGGCAGAATGCTTTGCAGGAACACGCGCAGACGTTGGCTTATATGGAACGTGACTTGGCAGACGGTGTTGCCGAAGCAGTGTTTCAGGATACAGAAATCTTCAGGGGTGGTTTCCCGGAACTGACAGACAGGCTGGCAGGCTTGCTGGATGATACGGATTTTCTGACTGACCTAAACGACAGATTATCTGCGCTGGGGGAAGCCTACGCCGAAGATAAAGACCTGATGCGGATGCACTTTTATAAGCCGGATAAAGTAGCGGCTCTGTTCCAGCAGTTTGCGAAAACCTATCAGAACTACTCGGCGCGGGATGGTTTTCACTGGAATGAGTACAAACGATTCATCACGGAAGATGAAATCAATGGATATTTTACGCGGGGCAGCAATTATTCGGACAGTCGGCTGGCAATCTATTCGTTTTTCCTGAATCATGAGGACAAAAAAGAGCGGGCTGACTTCCTGAAAGACCATTACGGAATCGGTGGCAGCAGCCATGCACTCTGTGGGGCAGACGATTCTCACGAAGATCACGATGGCAGAGGCATTGCTTTGGAGCGCGGCCCATACGGGAACCCGTATGCCAACGTTCATCTGAACTGGAATCAGGCCGCAGGCCGGATCGACCGGCTTATCCGTGACAGTGAGTACCTGAAACCGGCGGATTACTCCCGGATGCCTGTCTATGAACGGGAACAGATGGCAATGCGGGTGATGGGCTTCTATCACCATCTGTCGAATAACGTGGAGCGACCTTATCCGCAAGACCTTTACCATGAAGAAGGACGAAAGGCTCTCGTCGAAAAACTGGCCGACACCGAACAGTCGGCTGAACTGCTGGAGCAGATGGACACTGCACTGCTGTCTGTGCCACTGGATTCCGAAGAATATGAGCGCAAGGCAGAATCCCTCGCTATCCTGCACCAGTATGTTGAGGGAGCGTACACGATTTTCCCGGAAAAGAAGAGGGCTGTTGAGATTGCGGTTCCTGAACAGGGGCAAATGTCCATATTCGACTTTATGGAGCAGGAGCCGCAATCGAAAGAGCAGTCAACCGCCGCAGCGGTTGAGAACTCCCAAAAGGCAAAAGTTGTTGCGCGGTATCAGTCAACGGTGATGATGCAGGCAGGATATATCGAGGATATTGCAATTCTGCAATATCCCGATGGCAAGTTCTATAACCATTACAATTATGACGAAGAAACGGGAACAGGTACAGCAGAAACAGGGCCGTTTAACAGTCTGAATGATGCAAAGGCGGTTGTTCGTCAAACGAGAGAAGATGCAAAAGCAGTAGAATCGTTTGAAAATCAGCCCAAGCAAATGTACAGCAGAGAAAACGGCAGTTTTCTGTATTTGGACAATAACCATCTGTACCGCATTGAGCGTTCCAACGCTCATGACGTTTATCTGAAAGATATGGAAAATTCGGCGGTGGCTGGCCGGGTCATTCCGTTACCGTCATATAGCGAAACGCTGGCGAAGAATCCGCTGAACGATTTCCTGAAACTGGATGCGGACCACACCCAGAAAGACAGCCGCAGCATCTATAAAGAATGTCTGTACACGCTGTTGGAAAAGGTAGAGCGCAGCGAAATCTATCCGTTGCTGCGTGACCGCGATACCACCGAGGAAGAAGCGGAAAATCTGATCCGTGAGAAAATTGAGGATTTGTTTGCTTCCAGTGAGGTGAAAAATGCCGCTTATTCTGAGGCATTTGACACATGGGCGCACTTCGGAGAGTGGATTCAGGAAGATATTTTCCAGCGCACCTATCAGGACGTTATTACGGACAGACGGGATGCCGTTGCACTGTATCAGGAT
>OLOG01001608.1_pt1 | contig 12951 bp, 13 predicted proteins | sample 1672351 | NCBI WGS metagenome assembly OLOG01 (sample SAMEA3136674, study PRJEB25190) | human gut metagenome | biome: human gut; feature: human-associated habitat; material: faeces | place: Austria | collected 2013 | reverse complement strand
TAACCTTCTCTGGTTTCTTAGCCATCATCTCTGCTAATGTAGTCTCTTTCATTCCTCCTACATACTCAGAGTGATTGTAATAAATCTTCTGGTTCATCTTCTTACCTGTTACGTTAATCTTCTCAGCGTTAACAACGATTACATAATCACCTGTGTCAACGTGTGGTGTGAACTGAGGTTTGTTCTTACCTCTTAAAACCTTAGCAACTTCTGATGCAAGGCGTCCTAATGTATATCCTGTAGCGTCAACTACATACCATTTTCTTTCAATCTTATCTGGATTAGCCATATAAGTCTTCATGGAATTCCCTCCTGTAATTCTTTAACGTTTATTTTTTTTGCTTCTCTATCGAAATCAACATGATTCCGGGGCTTTGGCCTCATGCTGTTTCTTCTTTTGCCATACTGTCATATTATATTATACTGACCCGTGTGTGTCAACCATTTTCAATACTTTTTCCGAACTTTTTCCGAACTTTTTTTACACCTCTTTTCTCATGTTTTCAGTCTCTGATTCTATCTTTTTCTTTATTTTCTGATATTTCTTTCTATTACTTCTATATCTTTCTTTTCGCATTCATGGTATCATAGTTGGGAGGTTTTGACTCAAATCATAACTTATGATTGATAAAATGATGTTGGGGGAATTATTGATATGCAAAAGAAAATTGACCTGATAAATGGTCCTATTTTATCTTCACTTACCAAACTAGCTCTTCCTATCATGGCAACTTCGCTGATCCAGATGGCTTATAATATGATCGACATGATCTGGATCGGACGCCTGGGAAGTTCCGCTGTCGCTTCTGTCGGTGCTGCCGGCATGTATATGTGGCTTTCTAACGGACTTGTTACTTTAGCAAGAATGGGAGGTCAGGTTCACGTTGGTCATGCAGTTGGTGCCGGGCGCACAGACTCTGCGGGGCGTTATGCCGCCACTACATTTCAGTTGACGCTTCTTCTCGGCGTTTTGTATGGACTGGTATGTACGATTTTTTCCAAACCTTTGATTGCTTTCTTTCACTTGACAAGCACATCGGTTATAAATGATGCTGTCAGCTACCTGATGATTACATGTGGGCTTGTAATATTTTCATTCTTAAATCAGATATTTACCGGACTGTTTACTGCTATCGGAAATAGTCATCCCGCCTTTCTTTCTACCAGCGTAGGACTTGTTATCAACATCATTCTGGATCCGCTTCTGATTTTCGGGATTGGTCCATTTCCTGCATTAAAAGTTACGGGAGCAGCCATTGCGACGATCATTGCACAAATGGTTGTTACACTACTTTTTTTATTTTTTGCAAGCCAAGACCAGATTCTGTTTCACCATATTCATTTACTGCAAGCTCCAGATTCTAAGAAAGCTTCAGAAATTTTCCGGCTCGGGCTTCCTTCCTGTCTGCAGAGTCTTGTATTTACTGGCATTTCCATGACCATAGCAAGACTGGTTGCCGGATATGGTGATGCTGCAGTTGCCGTACAAAAAGTCGGCGCGCAGATTGAATCGATTTCCTGGATGACTTCAGATGGTTTTGCCTCTGCCGTCAATTCCTTCATTGCTCAGAATCACGGTGCCGGAAAAGAAGACAGGATCCATGCCGGATATCGGTCCGCTCTGAAAATCGTACTTCCGTGGGGTCTTTTCTGCACCATACTTTTGGTATGCTTTCCGACTCCGATTTTTAAGATTTTCATCACAGAACCTGATGTTATCCCGATGGGAATCAGCTACTTGATAATCCTTGGTTTTTCTCAATTATTTACCAGCCTGGAGATTACAACCTCCGGTGCATTTTGTGGTTATGGCAGGACACTGCCGCCTTCCATTACCGGAATTACTTTGAATCTGCTTCGAATCCCGATGGCACTTGCACTGACTGCAACGCCACTGGCACTTAGCGGAATCTGGTGGAGCATTTCCATCACTTCTATTTTAAAGGGCTTGATTCTATTTATCTGGTTCCAAATTACTATAAAAAAGAAATAATATTACATAAAGAAAGAAGGCATAGTTATGTGGACTTATAACAGTGTATTTTATCAAATTTATCCGATTGGATTCTGTGGTGCTCCGGTGCACAATGATGGTGTAACGGTTCCCCGCATCCGCAAGATTATGGAGTGGTCCGATTATCTAAAAGACCTCGGTGTAGATTCCATTTTATTAAATCCAATCTTTGATTCCGACAATCATGGATATGACACAAGAGATTTTCGAAAAATCGACTGCCGGCTTGGCACGAACGAAGATTTTTCAGATGTCTGCAAGGATTTGCATGATCACGATATCAAGATTGTACTGGACGGTGTGTTTAATCATGTCGGCCGTGGCTTTTGGGCATTTCGTGATGTCCAGGAAAAGAAATGGGACTCTCCATATAAGGATTGGTTCCACATTAGTTTTGATGGTAACAGTTGTTATAACGATGGGTTCTGGTATGAAGGATGGGAAGGACATTTTGAACTGGTCAAATTGAATCTCCAAAATCCGACAGTGGTCGATTATCTTTTGGACTGTGTCCGCTTCTGGATTGATACTTTTGACATCGATGGACTCAGGCTTGATGTTGCATACTGCCTGGACCGCGAATTTATGAAACGTCTGCGACAGTTCACTCAGGAATTAAAGCCCGATTTTGCCTTGATTGGAGAAGTTCTTTTCGGAGATTATAACCAGATTGTCAATGATGAAATGCTTCACAGTTGCACGAATTACGAATGTTATAAAGGACTTTATTCCAGCTTCAATTGCATGAATCTTTTTGAAATCGCACATTCCCTGAACCGCCAGTTTGGACCAGAGGATTGGTGCATTTACCGCGGAAAGCATCTTATGACTTTTGCTGACAACCACGATGTTACAAGACTCGCCAGCATCCTGACTAACCCGGCACATATTCCGCTGGTATACGGTCTGCTTCTTGGTATGCCAGGCATACCATGCCTTTATTATGGAAGTGAATGGGGCGAAAAAGGCGAGAAAGCACCAGACAATGATTATGCACTTCGCCCATGTTTTGATGCACCAAAACCAAATGAACTCACAAAATTCATTAAAAAATTAATCCAGATCCGTCAAAACAGTGATGCACTCTGCAATGGCTCTTACCGAAATGTAGTGATCCAGAATCATCAACTCATATTCGAGCGTTGCTCAGAAAAAGAACGTATACTGGTCACTGTCAATGCATCTGACTCACCCCATACCGCATGGCATCAGGAATTGAATGGAACGGTCCATGACCTGATCAGTAATACAGAAATTCATATGGACGGAAAATTAGAAATTCCACCATATAGTACGATGTACTTGAAATTTTAATAAGTTCTGCCCTGCGTAAAATCGAATTGGGGATGTAGTCAATCATTGATTAGCTACATCCCCAATTCATGTGAGATAGGGTTATTTTACTGCCTTGAATGCTTCATCAAGGTCTTGGATAATGTCGTCAATATTTTCAGTACCGATAGAAAGTCTGATAGTGTTTGGTTTGATTCCCTGGTCTAACAGTTCTTCTTCCGTGCACTGGCTATGTGTTGTTGTTGCCGGATGGATTACAAGTGATTTAACATCGGCTACATTTGCAAGGAGTGAGAAGAGCTCCAAATTATCGATAAAGTCTTTTGCTTTCTGTGCATCTCCTTTGATTTCGAATGTGAAGATAGATCCTCCACCGTTCGGGAAATATTTCTTGTAAAGTTCCTGCTGCTCTGGATCTGTGGATACAGATGGGTGATTTACATGCTCTACCTGTGGATGGTTGTTCAAGTATTCTACAACTTTCAGTGCATTCTGCACATGACGCTCTACACGAAGTGAAAGTGTCTCAAGTCCCTGCAAGAACAGGAATGAATGGAATGGTGAAATTGTTGCACCTGTATCACGAAGCAGGATTGCACGGATCTTTGTAACAAATGCTGCGGCTCCAACTGCTTTTGTGAAGCTGATTCCGTGATAACTTGGGTTTGGTTCTGTCAGTGAAGGGAATTTTCCCGATGCTTCCCAGTCAAATTTTCCTCCGTCTACAATGACTCCACCGATTGTTGTTCCGTGTCCACCGATGAATTTTGTTGCGGAATGTACAACGATGTCAGCACCGTACTCGATTGGTCTTACAAGATAAGGTGTTGCAAATGTGTTGTCTACTACCAACGGTACTTTATGTGCATGTGCAATTTTTGCATATTTTTCTACATCTACTACATCTGAGTTCGGATTTCCAAGTGTCTCAATGAATAATGCTTTTGTATTTTCCTGGAATGCTGCCTCAACCTCTTCCTCATTAAAAATGTCAACAAATGTTGTTGTGATTCCATACTGTGGAAGTGTGTGCTCTAATAAGTTGAAGGATCCACCATAAATATTTTTAGCTGCTACGATGTGATCACCGTTCTGTGCCAGGTTCTCGATTGTGTATGAAATTGCGGCAGCTCCGGAAGCAACTGCAAGTGCTGCAACTCCACCTTCCAGTGCTGCGATTCTCTTTTCGAATACATCTTCCGTTGGGTTTGTCAGACGTCCGTAAATGTTACCAGCATCTGCCAGACCAAATCTTGCTGCTGCATGATCGCTGTTGCGGAATACATAAGATGATGTCTGGTAAATCGGAACTGCTCTTGCATCTGTAACCGGGTCCGGCTGCTCCTGTCCTACATGTAACTGCAATGTCTCAAATTTAAATTTTCTGTTCTCTCTTGTAATTTTTTCACTCATAATCCCTATCTCCTTTTCTTCTACTAAATCTCTATTCACCTTGCCAACAATCTCACTTGTTTTTTGGGTGTGTTTTTTGCAGATTGCTCTGCTATTTTCATTGTTTCTATCAAACACATTTCCTATCTGTTTGATAGGTATATAATAGCATGACAATTCCTACCTGTCTAATATGTAAAAGAGAAAGCTGGCTATAAGTAATTCCTATAGTCAGCTTCCTGTATCTTTCTCATATTTTCATTTTCACTTCTAGCTCTGCTTTTGATCCGCTTTTATATCTTCCACGCCACGGATGTCCATGCCCATAGCTTTGTATTTTCGGATTTCTTCCAGATATTTCTGTCCCAAAGGACTAAGCGCCACACCCTTTCGCTTCAGATAACCAATCGTCATATGCTCATTGGATTTCAGCTTCACTGCACAGTAATCTTCACCGTTGAGTCCCTCACATATAATGCCACAGCAAAGTGTGTATGCATTCAACCCTACCATGAGATTTAAAAGGGTCGCCCGGTCATTCGCCCGGATCAGGCGCTTGTATTCGTAAGTACTTAACACTTCCTCTGCAAAATAGAACGAATTATAATTCCCCTGCTCAAATGCAAGACACGGGTATTCTTCCAGTTCTTCTATGGAAATCTCTTCCTTATTTGCAAGAGGATGCCCTTTCCAAAGATAAACATAGACACCACAGTCCAAAATTGGATGAAATTCCAGATCAGACTCCTTAATCATCTTCGTCAATACCTTCTGATTAAAATCATTGATATAAATAATTCCTATCTCGCTGCGAAATTCCTTTACATCTTCAATGACTTCATATGTTTTCGTCTCACGGACCGCAAACTCGTACTCATCCATGCCAAACTGTCTGACCATTTCCACAAATGCATTAACTGCAAATGTATAATGCTGCATAGACACTCCGAATTTTTTCTTTACATTTTTACGTTCGATATAATGAGACTCAATCAGTTCATATTGTTCTACAACTTGTCTTGCGTATCCCAGAAATTCGATTCCTTCCTGGGTAACCGACACCCCTCGGTTGCTTCGCTTGAATAACTCTACTCCAATCTCTGTCTCCAACTCTTTGACTGCCTGCGACAAACTTGGCTGCGAGATAAAAAGTGCTTTTGATGCCTCATTCATAGACCCGGTATCTGCAATTGTAATCACGTATCTTAACTGTGTCAGTGTCATATCTTACACTCCTGTCTTACGTTTTAGCCTTCTTTGCATATTGGGTTTTCAATGTCTTCATTTTTCATCAGATCCGCAAGAGTAAATCGATCCGTGTACTCTATGATCACATCCCAAAGACCTTCCCAAAACTTCACTGTCCTACACTGTTCATAATGTCCGCATGCATTTGGCTCATCTTCAATGCAGCCTACCGGAGCCAGACTGCCTTCTGCTGCCCGTAAAATCTCTCCAGCTGTATATTCTTCTGGTTTTTTTGCCAGCATATAACCACCGTTATTTCCACGAAAGCTCTTTACATATCCTGATTTCGTGAGAATCGGCATGATCTGCTCCATATATTTCAGTGTAATCCCCTGTCGCTTTGAAATATCTTTTAAGCGAATATATTCACCTGTGTTATGCTCTGCAAGATCGATCATGATCCGAAGTGCATACCTTCCTTTTGTTGAAACTTTCATTATTTCACCAGTACTTTCTCGATTTCTGCCATGTACATTATGTGATAATCTTTCTCCGGATACCATCTCTCATCGTTTTCCGGTGCATCAAAGCACTCTGGTTTCATTTCCTGATGATATAACTTCTTACATACAAAAATCATCTCTGCTTCTTCCACTCCTGTTGTTCCGTCGACCGGATAAGGATGAAGTCCGGCTGCCGCCCACTTATCCTCCACATCACGTCCACTGACTGTTCCACAGTAGTTCAGTGCTTTACGCTCCTCCTCCGGGAGAAATGATAACGTAAAGTGATCCGTCTGATCTACAAATTCTTTTGTATAACGGTTTGGGCGGATGTATGCGGTTGCAACATTCTTTCCCCACATAATACCAAGACCTCCCCAGCTTGCTGTCATCGTGTTTGACTTCTTCTCATCTCCTGCTGTAATCAGCATCCACTGTTTACTTATCTTCTTAAATGGGTTAAATTCAAGACTTTCAATTGGTACTTCATGAAATGCCATATTTCATTCACTCCTTTTATTCTTCAGTTCCATAAACCTGCACTTCCGCAATACATGTGTCATTCCAGCTCGTCTTGAGACCTCTGTATACCTGCTCAATAATCAGCTTAAGTTCAGAGGTTTTACATGTATCTGAAAATGTGACCCAGTATTCTTTTTTTTCATCTGAAAATGTAACTTTCCGAATTAAATGGTCGGTCTGAATATCCAGTTCTTTCGGTCTGTTATTCTGCTCATACGCAGCATCATCTTTCCAGCTTCCAAGTTTCAGTGCAAGATACTTTACCGTATATGTTTTTTCAAATTTAAGTGTAAGATTTTCACCCTGTCCGTATCCTGCTACATCTTCCTGCCACGACGTCACTTCCTGACCGTCAATTGCTTTCTCGGCTGTGTTATCATCAAGTTCTGAACTCGCCTTGGAAGATACAGGCTGAATCTGTACATAAGAATCAAGATCCACAGGAGTTGCTTCGTCTACAGAAATTGTAATCTCAGCTTCTTTTTTATCTTCCTGTTCCTGCTGTTCTTCCTGCTTTCGTTCTGTCTCGTTTTTCTTCTTATTTGCCTCTATTGTCTTCTGATCCGGCAGTGCATCTTTCGAATCTGCAGTCAGCTCACCTTGCGTCTCACTGACCTGTTTTTCGAACGCATGGTAACCGGTCTGTGCAACAACAGAGCCAAGCACGACTCCAGCCAGCACAACGCCGCCTATCATGATCCATGTCCTTGATTTCTTTTTTTCCAGTTTGTACCCACAATGTGGGCAGTAAGATTCTCCATCGTTAATCGGTTTGTCACATCTTGGACACTTCATAGGTTCCACCCTCTACTTATGATAATATTTACCTTTATAATGTTGGGGCAAAAGTCCCCAACATCATTTTATATAATTATATTTTATTTTACAATGACCTTGCGGAAATTTTTCTTTCCTTTTTTCAGAACGATTCCTTCTCCGCCAAAATCTTCTCCGGCAAATGTGTGGGCAATATCTGTGATTTTCTCTCCATCTACAGACACTCCACCTTGCTGTACTGCACGGCGTGCTTCAGATTTGGAAGCTGTCAGACCGCATTTTACAAGCAGTGTCATAATATCAATGTTGCCATCTGTAAGATCAGCCTCTGTAAGTTCTGTCTTAGGCATATCTGCTGCAGCACCTGTACTAAATAATGCCTTTGCAGCCTCCTGTGCTTTTTTAGCCTCTTCTTCACCATGAACAAGACTTGTTAGCTCAAATGCAAGGATTTCTTTCGCTTTGTTAAGCTCTGCTCCTTCCCATTTATCCATTGCGTCAATCTCTTCTAACGGAAGAAATGTCAGCATACGGATACATTTGAGAACGTCAGCATCTCCTACATTTCTCCAATACTGGTAAAACTCAAATGGGGAAGTCTTGTTTGGATCAAGCCATACCGCACCGCTCTGTGTTTTGCCCATCTTCTTTCCTTCGGAGTTCAGAAGCAGTGTAATTGTCATAGCAGAAGCATCTTTTCCAAGTTTACGACGAATCAACTCTGTACCTGCAAGCATATTGCTCCACTGATCATCTCCGCCAAATTCCAGATTACAGCCGTATTTTTGGAACAACTCATAGAAATCATACGCCTGCATGATCATGTAGTTGAACTCGAGGAAGCTAAGTCCTTTTTCCATTCTCTGCTTGTAACACTCTGCTGTCAGCATACGGTTTACAGAAAAATGCGGACCAATTTCGCGAAGGACTTCTATATAGTTCAGCCCAAGAAGCCAGTCTGCATTATTAACCATAAGTGCTTTTCCATCTGAGAAATCGATGAAACGGCTCATCTGCTTTTTAAAGCAATCACAGTTATGCTGGATCTGCTCTGGAGTCATCATACTTCTCATATCTGTTCTTCCAGATGGATCTCCGATGTATCCTGTTCCCCCACCGATCAGAGCAATTGGTTTATTGCCTGCTTCCTGCAGACGCTTCATCAGACACAGTGCCATAAAATGTCCTACGTGAAGACTGTCCGCCGTCGGATCAAATCCAATATAAAATGTTGCTTTTCCATTGTTTACTAAATCTCTGATTCTTTCTTCATCTGTTACCTGAGCGATCAGACCTCTCGCCTGTAACTCTTCATAAATTCCCATGATTTTCTCTCCTTTATCTCATTCATATTTTTATAAGGACGATATGTTGGTTCTTATTCGCGCGAGTGCGCATCCTGCCGGAGGCTTTTTTATATAATAGGAAACGCAATTTCCTATTATATAAAAACGTCCTTGTCCGCTACCGGACAAGGACGACATATATCGTGGTACCACCTTATTTTACTGACAGCTTACGCCTGCCAGCCTCATTAAGCCGCATTCACAGCTTAAGCACGTTAACGGGTGCTTCTCGTCACAGCCTACTCGTCCCTGCCTTAGAATACATTTCTCTTACGTTCTTTTTGATTGTACGTCTCCTCATTCTGCATGGTTCTGGATTTCGGTGTGCAGCTTTGGGATGTATTCGTAGTCTCTTCCTTCGTGCGCCTCTCACCTGCCGGCTGCTCTCTGTACGGGTGTATCCACCACTACTTCTTCCCTTCATTGCCTTTGCATATTGGTTATATTTTCTTTACCTGCTGTTATGCTAACTGATTTGACATGCTTTGTCAAGCAGATTGTGTAATACATTTATCCAAGATATACATAATCCTGTTCCGGTGCCTCGGCCGGTTCAATGTGCATCAGATACAGTACCGGCTGCTCTGGTGCAAATGGCTCTGTCGGCTCAAAGGAATATCTTACACGAACACGATACCATTTCTGCATCTGGATATTTGTAACTTTTGGAATCTTACACGGATATCCATACAGACGGACGTCATCTGCACAGCAGGTCATAATTTTTCTGACAGGAACGAACATATCATTCTTCATTCCTTTCGGACGAAATGCCTGTGCGACAAACTCAATCTCTTTATCCATATACTGGTCTGGATGATCATATGCATCTACATACCAGATTCCAAAGTCTTCATCTTCAACTTTAATTGGATTTTCCTTAATATCAAATGGCAGGTCTTCCGCTGTCGGCTGAATGATCTTGCCGTCCATTCCTTCAAATATCAACTGTGCCATTGGATTCTGTACCTTAAGTGCACGTCTGAATCCGGAACGATCCACACCTTCCGGGCAACGGTTGATAATAATAAGCTCTGACTCGGTAAGCTGCTCCATCAACATATTTCTCATGTTTTTCAGGTACATATCCAGTGTCGTTCCATTAACAGTAGAATAAATTCCCTGAATCTGCCATTTGCGTGGGTACTTAAGCTGTAACAAATCTTCCAGCTTCCACATTCCATTGTATTCAATGACAACCTGCGCCGGATGATAGTTCTTCTCGCAGTTTGTAAAAAATGCTGCATTTAACTGCTCAAATTTATCTATCTTTAAAAGCACCATATCATTTTCTTCCAGATATTCCTTGGAATATTCCTCTTCACCTTCTTCACAAAGAATCAGAAGTGTAAGTCCCGGTTCGATCCATTCCTGCTCCATCAAAGTGTCTTTGACAAGCAATGTCTTTCCACTGTCCAGAAATCCGGTACATATATATACTGGTGTTGGTTCCATCATTGTTTTTGCTGCTCCTTTATATCTTTACTATTGTACATGGAATAATTTAGTCAGTTCGTCTTCTTTGAGATCTGTTCCAATTACAACCATACGTCCTGCATAATCAGCATTTCCATCTCTGACCTCATACTCCTGCGGAACAAGATCAAACTGCTTCCAGTTACCGTCTGTCATCTGGATAATTCCTTTGGAACGAAGGATTGTTCCATAAGCATCTGTCTCAGACAATGCTTTCAATAAGTAATCCAGCTCTTCCTCTGTGTACTTGTGCGCAGTTTCCTTACCCCAGCTTGTGAACACTTCATCCGCATGGTGATGATGGTGATGACCGCATCCACACTCCTCGTCATGATCGTGATGATGCTCATGGTGATGGCCGCATGTACACTCCTCATCATGGTCGTGATGATGCTCATGGTGATGACCGCATCCACACTCCTCGTCATGATCGTGATGATGCTCATGGTGATGACCGCATGTGCACTCCTCGTCATGATCGTGATGATGCTCGAATAATCCTTCGATCTCTGCACCGTGCTCGAGAGCGTGACGGATTGCGTCTCCGCTCAGCTGATCCCACGGTGTGGAAATGATTGTAGCCTTGTCATTCTTCTCTCTTAAAAGATGTACACAAGCCTCTATCTTCTCGTCTGTCATATTCTGAGTTCTGCTGATTACGATTGTCGATGCATGCTCTACCTGGTTCTCGAAAAATTCTCCAAAGTTGTCCAGATACATTTTCGCTTTCTTTCCATCTACAACTGTAATTCTTCCTTCTATTTCAATGTCTGCATCTTCTTTTACATTTTCAATCGCTGCTGCAACATCAGAAAGTTTGCCGACTCCTGATGGCTCAATAATTACGTGATCCGGGTGATACTCATCCAGTACTTTTTTAAGTGCTACACTAAAATCTCCGACCAGTGTACAGCAGATGCAGCCTGAGTTCATTTCAGTAATCTCGATTCCTGCATCCTGAAGAAATCCACCGTCAATACCAATCTCACCAAATTCATTTTCAATCAGCACAAGCTTCTCGCCTGCGAAAACTTTTTCAATCAGTTCTTTAATAAATGTAGTCTTTCCGGCTCCAAGGAATCCAGATATAATGTCAACTTTTGTCACGTTTATTACCTCTCTTCGATATTAAATACAAAAATATGTTCCGTTTTTTATATTAACACAAAAAATGTTGTGTTTCAAGGCTATGTAAGCCAAAGCTAACCTATTTATTTTTTCTATAAAAATTCATTGTTTATAGTTATTTTGCACAATCTTACGTATGCATTGACTAACCTATTCGTTATTTCTTACAATAATCACATAGGATTAATCGCAATGAATGTTTGATTCTAACAATCAAAGAGTCAATGTCAAAGAGGAGGAATAATAACATGGCTGATTATGTAAAAATGTGGGAAGACCTTGGAATGGATATCAAGAATCATGACAATCTCTCTTGCAGTTCCAAACTGGAAATTACACAATATCATTGAGACAAGCGGCGCTGCTGTTGTCTGTGAAGAGATGTGTACCGGAACAAGATACTTCGAAAACCTTGTTGATGAATCTGGCGAGACACTGGACGAGCAGTTCATGAATCTGTCCAGACGTTACATGAAGACAAACTGTGCTTGCTTTACACCGAACACCGGACGTATCGATGACATTCTCCGCATGGTAGATGAATACCAGGTAGATGGAGTCATCGACTGCAGCCTCATGTTCTGCTGCCTGTATGATACAGAGAAACGTGCAGTTGCTGAAGCATTAAAAGAAAAGAACATTCCGGTTCTCTCTCTGGAAACAGATTACACCGATACAGATGCTGAACAGCTCCGTACAAGAATCGGTGCATTTGTGGAGATGTTAAGCAAATAATGGAAGATAAAAACGAACACATCCGCTATTACATACTCTTTGATAATCACACTCAGGGGATGATGCTCCACGAGCTTCTGTGCGATCACGATATCCCGAATCGTATCGCACCAGCCCCTCGGGCGACAGATGGCAAAGCCGCCTGTGGAATGGCGCTTCTGATACATCCTGATGATATTGAAGCTGCCAGAACATGCATCGAAGAGAACAACGCAGAATATGTCAGCATCGTTCCATTAGAGAACCAACTTCATAAAAAGAGAGACCGATATTGTTAATTGGGGACACCCTTAATCAATGATGGGGACGTAGTATTTTAACAAAATACTACGTCCCCAATTGCTTAAAAACGAGACATTTTTCAATGCCTCGTTTCTTTAATCTCATAATATGTATTACAGTAATCCACCAATTGATAAGAATAATGGTGCGAATACGAGAGATACTACTGTCATAAGTTTGATCAGGATGTTGATTGACGGTCCTGAAGTATCCTTGAATGGATCTCCTACTGTATCACCAACAACGGCTGCTTTGTGAGCCTCGCTTCCTTTTCCGCCGTGATGTCCTGTCTCGA
>OLOG01001599.1_pt1 | contig 13032 bp, 9 predicted proteins | sample 1672351 | NCBI WGS metagenome assembly OLOG01 (sample SAMEA3136674, study PRJEB25190) | human gut metagenome | biome: human gut; feature: human-associated habitat; material: faeces | place: Austria | collected 2013 | reverse complement strand
CTTCCGGACAATCGGGCAAATAATTGGCACAATTCGGGAACAAAATTGGCATGGTTCTGCTCTTTCAGTGTAAATACCGATGTGTTAAACTGAATATGCTCAAACTTGCACCCAAAACCGAACAGGACAGTAACGGCACCTTTCATCAGGGTGCTTTTTTGCTGCCCAGATGGCCGCCCGGCCATTTGAAAGCCCACATTTGTTTTGACAGGTGTGGGTTTTTCTGTTCCCTATTGAGCATCAAAAAATCATTCAGAATTGGAGGATCGCAAATTGAAGAAAACGAAAACCCCTCAAACTCCGCAGCTTCAGGAGCCGGATACCCAGTTCAAGCGCAGGCTTTCGCTGCCCAAAGTGGCTTACAGCGCCTTCCTGTGTGTGATAATGTCCATGATATTCTGCCAGCCGGCTTATGCGGCAACAGATGTATGGACCAAGGCCAAAGAGATCATGCAGGATGTATACACCCAAATCCTTGCCATCTCCACTATCGCCGCCATCGTCACTGCTTCGGTAGCCTTGCTGCTCATGAACTTCTCCCGTTCCGGACGGACGGTGGATGAAAGCCGCGCCTGGCTCAAACGAATCTGTATCACCTGGGCTATCCTCAATGGCTTGGGCTTTATCATGGCGTATGTGACGCCGCTCTTTAGTGGCGGACAATGGACAGGCTGATTGACCGTCTGACTGCTCGCTGGAAAGGAGGCTTGCATTTATGGGCATTTTAGACGGCATAGTGGAATGGATCGCAGAACAGGTAATGGCCGGTCTTGATCTGGTGACCACATCGGTTTTGGGTGCGCTGGGCTGTGATATGGCTGTATTTCTGCGTTATTTTCCCGCTGCAGAGACTATGTACTCTGTTTTCGTGGCTCTGGCAATCGGGATCATCCTGCTCAACTGGGTCTGGCAGTTATTCAAAAACTTCGGTCTTGGCGCAGGTGTGGAAGCAGAAGACCCGGTAAAGCTGAGTATCCGTTCCGTTATTTTTATCCTGCTGACGCTCTTTTCAGATGAAATCGTCAATATTGTTCTTACCATCGGCGGCACCCCCTACCACTGGATCATGGAGTCCGACCTTCCTGCATTAAGCTTTGCAGACTTCAATTCCGTGATGCTGGTCATCATCGGTGTGTGTGCCAATGGGGCTGTGGCGCTGATTACCTTGATTTTGGTTCTCATCCTGGCCTGGAACTACCTAAAACTTCTGTTCGAGGCAGCCGAACGGTATGTGCTGCTCGGTGTACTGGTCTACACGGCTCCTGTGGCTTTTTCTATGGGCGCCAGCCAGACCACAGCAAACATCTGGAAATCCTGGTGCCGGATGCTTGGCGGTCAAATTTTCCTATTGGTCATGAACGCCTGGTGCCTGCGCCTGTTCACAAGCATGGTGGGGTCCTTCCTTGCGAACCCGCTTTCGTTGTAAGGAGGTCTTATCCTTGAAGAAACTCAAAAAATTTTTGTTTGCGGCCTTTACAGTCGCAATTCTCTCCTGCCTGCTCTGCCAGCCGGCTTTTGCCGCTATCTCCGAAAGCGATGTGCAGGCTCAGGTAGACGCTGTGGGAAAAGAAGCCGTTTCCGGCAATGTGTTTATCTGGTTTCTCTGTGCTATCGGCTTTCTCAAAGTCGGCCAGAAAATCGATTCCTTCCTCTCCAGTCTTGGTGTCAATGTAGGACATACCGGCGGCAGCATGCTGGCTGAGGCTATGATTGCTGCCAGAGGCATCGGCGGCATCAAGAACTTTTCCAGTCACCACTTTGGCGGCGGGAGAAACAGCAGTTCCACCAATGTCAACACAAACGGTGGTAAAGGCAGCGGCGGCTTTGGAGCAGGGTTTGCCAGCGGCGGTCTTGCTGGAGTGGTGAGCCGAAAAGTCACAAACAGCGCCATCACAACAGCCACCACAACTCCCGGCTCCAAGCCTTCCGGTCTTGGCAGTCTTTTAGGCGATGCTGCAGCCGGAGGGATCGGCGGCCATATGTACGCTTCTTCCGTCAGTAAGGGCGGCTATTTTGCCAACAATGTAATCGGCAGCGTAGCCACGGGCAGTATCAGCCAGATGGGTTCCATTTCCGGTGAAAAAGCCGCCGAAGCCCTGCACTCTTACATGGGATATGCGGCACTGGAATCCGGAGCTGAAAATGTTCCGACCTTCCAAAATGTCGAAATTGGCGGCGGCCGCATCACCGGCACAGAAGTGACTGCGGAACATCCCGAAGGCATCTCCTTTGGTATGTACCACGCAGACCAATATGTTGCCCCGGAAGGCCAGTACACCACCGTTCATGCCGTGGATGGCACAGCATGGTATAAACAGTACGCTGTGGATGCTGTTGACAAATCGCCCTATATGGCTCCTGACGGTTCTATCGCCTTCAACGAATCCATTGTCAAAAAACTGCCTCCAGCCCCGAGGAGAAAGGACAAGATATAAATGCCAGAAGATCAAAAAAGCGGTTTTTCCGAAGCTGTGGAGACCGGCGCCTCCGCAGCGCATACCATCCGCGGCGCAATCAAAACAGGAAAGGCTATTTCCTCCGCTGCCAAAGGCGCTGCCGCAGGCGGTCCTTACGGTGCAGTTGCAGGCGCAGTGTGGGCAGGTCGGAAGCATATCGGAAAAATCATTGTGGCAGTCATTGCCCTGCTTATGCTGCCGGTATTATTTGTTCTCATGCTCCCCGGTCTTATTTTCGGCGGACTGACCAATGCCTTTTCGCCATCTGACCCCGAAATTCCGATTTTGAATAGCGAAACAGCGATTATTGAGAACGCCAACGAGATCACCTTTACCCTCAACGGCATCTTGGGCGAGGCACTGGATGATGTACTTGCCCGGATCGAAGCTGACTTTGCGGCATCGGGAGCCGACCATATGGAGGTCAAAAATGCTTATTCCGGCGGGCCTATTTATAACGCCAACCTGTTTATTTCTCAGTATTGTGCAGCCAAAGACAAGGATTTTGAAAGCATTTCTCTAAATGACCTTGCCGCCACCCTGCGGGAAAACAAGCAGCATCTATATTCCTACACCAGCAAGCAAGAGATTCGTGAGAGCACCGTGACCGATCCGGAGACTGGGGAAGAAACAACAGAGCCAGAAACATGGATGGTCTATACTGTCCGTTACAACGGTGAGTCCTATTTTTCTGATGTTGTATTCCAGCTTACCGATGACCAAAAGGAGCTTGCAGCCGATTATGCCTCCAACCTAAGCCTGTTCTTGGGCGATGGTCTGCTGCAGAATCTGGAAGCGTGGACCGGAAACAGCATCACCTCTCTGGGCGATGTTACTTTCACCGATGGGATCACACCTGTTGTTTACTACAATCAGCTGGATGAACGCTATGCCGGTAAAGCCTATGGCACGGACAATATTGGCGGTTATGGCTGCGGCCCTACCGCTATGGCAATCGTGGTGTCCTCTCTGACAGACGATATGGTTGACCCTGTGGAGATGGCCGAGTGGTCTTACAACAACGGCTACTGGTGTAAAAGCAGTGGTTCTTACCATGCACTGATACCTGCCGCCGCTGGGGAATGGGGGCTTCCGGTTTCCGGCTGTACCACTGCGGAACCACAGCGCATCACAGACGCACTGGCTAATGGTAAACTGGTAGTAGCAATCATGTCTGAAGGCCACTTTACCTCATCCGGTCACTTCATTGTCCTGCGTGGCGTAAAAGACGGCAAGATCATGGTGGCTGACCCTGCCAGTTACACACGGAGCGAACAGCTCTGGGATCTGTCCATTATCTTAAATGAGGCCAGCCGGCGCGCTGGAGCTGGCGGTCCGTTCTGGATTATCGGCTGATGTGCCCGCCCGGCTTCGGAAACGAGGTTAATCATGAATCATAAAATCGACCGAGATACCTACATAATACCACCGAATTTCATCGAGTCAGGCACCTTCTTCGGTGGTATGTTCAAAGCCCGAAATGTGATTGAAGCCGGCATCCTGGCATTTGCCATTGGTGTGCCGGTTTTTTCATTGCTCCCTCTTAGCCTGACTGCCCGTATCATCGCTTTGTGCCTGACCGCACTGCCAGCAGCATTGGTGGCGCTTATCGGAATTTCCGGTGAGAGCCTTTCCTCTTTTCTGCTGATTTTCATAAAGTACCTGCGAAACCGCCGCATTATAGGCGGTAACAGCGCAGAAGATGCGGTTCCGGCGGCAGAGCATGGCGGCAAGCATATTAAAAAGAAGGTACACAAGCCCGACAAGGCTTCCAGACGGTCACGGCGCTCCGGCAGAGAGGATTTCCCAGCGGAGTTTGATGAAGTTCGTGGCTACGAGATCCGCCAAAAACTCCGTCCTGTGAAAAAGCAGAAGCCTGCCAAGGAGAAGAAAGCCGCCAAGCAAAAAAAGAAGGTCTCCAAGGAGCGCAAAGTAAAACGCCCTATCCGCACCCAGGAGCCGAAGCCCGCCTGCCTTAACCCGGTAGCAGATTATCTGCCGATTTCCAAAATTGAAAACGGCATCATCTACACGAAGGACCACCGCTATGTCAAGGTCGTCGAGGTAGTACCCATCAATTTTATGCTGCGCAGCGCCCAGGAACAGCGGAACATCATCTATTCCTTTGTATCCTACTTGAAAATCAGCCCCATCAAGCTGCAAATCAAGGTACTGACACGTCGGGCAGAGATCAACCGCCATCTGGATACCGTTCGGAAGGAGATGGAACAGGAAACCAATGAACAGTGCCTGCTCATGCAGGAAGACTACCTCCAGTTCGTTCAGCAGATCGGTTCCCGTGAGGCAATTACCCGACGTTTCTTCCTGATTTTTGAATATGAGCCGTGGAGCAACACCAAGCGCTCTGATGAAGAAGGCGAGGCAATCAATGCCCTGCAAAGTGCAGTCCATACTGCTACCAACTACCTCCGTCAGTGCGGTAACGAGGTCATCGTTCCGGAAAACTGGGATGAGTTTACCGTAGATGTCCTCTATAACCTGCTCTGCAGAAATGAAAGTGCTGTAAAGCCGCTCTCCGTCCGGGCACAGGAGGTTGTGGCTGAGTACCTTGCCAAAGGGCGCGACAGTGAGATCGACCATATCCCTGCCACCGAATTCTGTGCGCCAAAAAGCATTGACTTCACGCATGGTCACCATATCTGCATTGACGGTCTGTATTATGCTTATTTGCTGGTGCCCTCTGACGGCTACAAAACGCAGGTTCCAGCCGGCTGGCTCAGTCTTATCGTCAATGCCGGTGACGGGATCGATATGGATATGTTCCTCTCCCGTCAGCCCAAAGAAACCATCATCCAGAAAGTCGGACAGCAGCTGCGTATCAACCATTCCAAAATCAAGGACGCCAGCGACACCAACACCGACTTTGATGACATTGATGGCGCTATCCGAAGCGGGTACTTTCTCAAAGAGGGCCTTGCCAACAACGAGGACTTCTACTACTTGAATCTGCTGATTACCATTACTGCCTCCAACGAGGAAGACTTGGAATGGAAGGTCAGCGAAATGAAAAAGCTCCTGCTCTCACAGGACATGAACGCCTGCACCTGCCATTTTCGGGAGGAACAGGCGTTTTTATCTGCCCTGCCATTGGTGGCAATGGAAAAGAAACTGTATGAGCGGGGTAAGCGCAACCTGCTGACAGGCGGTGCGGCAAGCTGTTATCCCTTTACATCCTATGAGATGTGTGATGATAACGGTATCCTGCTGGGCGTCAACAAGTACAACAGTTCCCTTATTATCGTGGACATCTTCAATTCTGCGGTCTATAAGAACGCCAATATGTCGATCCTTGGCACGAGCGGAGCCGGCAAAACCTTTACCATGCAGTTGATGGCGCTGCGAATGAGGCGGAAAAATATCCCCATTTTCATTGTTGCGCCCCTAAAAGGCCATGAATTCCATCGCGCCTGCTCCAATGTGGGCGGCTCCTTTATCCAGATTTCACCGGCCAGTCCCCACTGCATCAATGTTATGGAGATTCGGCGGGTAGACCGCTCGGTGAATGAAATTCTGGACGGTCCAGGCATCCAGTTATCTGAACTTGCAGCAAAGATCCAGCAGCTCCACATATTTTTCAGTCTGCTGATCCCCGATATGTCTCACGAAGAACGACAGCTTTTGGACGAAGCCCTTGTTCGTACCTATAACACAAAAGGCATCACTCATGATAACGCCTCTTTGGAAGACCCTGCACAGCCCGGCCAGTACCGTGAAATGCCGGTGCTTGGTGACCTGTACGAAATTTTGAAAACCTCCAAGGAAACGATGCGCATGGCCCACATCCTAAACCGTCTGGTAAACGGCAGCGCCAGCACCTTCAATAAGCAGACCAATGTTCGGCTCGACAACAAGTACACTGTTTTGGATATTTCCTCCCTCACCGGAGACCTGCTCACCGTAGGTATGTTTGTGGCGCTGGACTTTGTTTGGGACAGAGCCAAAGCCGACCGTACAGAAGAAAAAGCCATCTTCATCGACGAGTGCTGGCAGCTTCTATCCGGTGCCGGTGCTGCTGGTGTAAGATTGGCTGGCGATTTCCTTTTGGAAATTGCCAAAACCATACGCGGTTACGGCGGCGCCTCGATTTTTGCAAGCCAGGATCTTGCCGATTTCTTTGACCTTGACGGCGGCAGATTTGGTAAGGGCATCATCAACAACTCCAAGACCAAGATTATTCTGAATCTGGAGGACGACGAAGCCCAGCGGGTACAGGAAGCCCTGCACCTGTCCGATGCTGAAACAATGGAGATCACTCACTTTGAAAGAGGTCACGGTCTGATTTCTACCAATAACAACAATATTATGGTGGAATTCAAAGCCAGCCCTCTGGAAAAGGATCTGATTACTACCGACCGCCGCGAGCTGCGTGAAATCGTAGAGCGAAAACGCCGTGAACAATCCACATCTGCCGAACAGCAGATATAACAATTTGAAAAGCGAGGTGATTCCCATGTGCAACTTTCCTGCCAGACGCCGCTATGCGTCTGCTTTGCGTCTGTATTACGCCTAAAAGCCAGTTTTGCCAACCAGATCATCTTTTGGCTTACACTGACTGGCTTTCCTTCCTATTTTAATGCGTCTTGAATACGCCTATATTACGCCATTGGAGGTGATACCCATGAAGACCAGGGCTGAAATCTATGGAAATGAAGCTGCGGCTCTGCTGCGGATCGTCACGATGTATCCCGGTCTCAATATGCAGCAGCTTCTTTGCTTTCACCCTGGCAAAGAAGAAATCATCAAGACCCTGCTCTCCCATCTGCAAAAGCAGGGCCGTATTTTTCAAACTGATACAGGCGGTTACTTTCCGTCTGGTTGGGCAGCAAAATCAGACAACTCCCTGATACGGGCTGCCTGGGTACTCTTGGATTTTATCGGGCAGGTGGAATACCATGCTCCCGGTGATTTTCCGGTCAAGCTTATCTTCTTTGCAAACGGTGAACTATACGAAATCGTCTACGCAGCTTCCGGCCAGGAGGCCCTGATCAACCATGCGCTTCGGGATGACCGCAGCGGTGGACGCCGCATCATTTTGGTCGATAATCCGGAAGACATTCGCCGCATTGACTGCCCTGGCATTTCCGGTTTCTGCACCGTGGATGCAGCGGGCCAGGTGCATTACTTTAAGAAAACAGGAGGAACTTGATTGGAACGAAAAATCATCTCACACCGAATCGGAAGCATTCTTGATGATATATCCCGTTTGAGCAATGCTCTTTACGCGATGGATACCACGGATATTCAGCGCTATCCGGACAACTATGAAGTCTTATCCACTGATGCCGCCCTGCGGGCAGAGAAAATTGCCTGCAGGCTGCGGCATTTGATATATTCCAGCACCACCATCCGCAAAGGCGATTACCTGACATCCGCCGGTATTGTACACGGAATTGAGGTTGTCTATGAGGACGGTGTACTGGAGGTCACCCTGCCTGGTCTGCTCCCAAAACGCAAGCAGAGGCAAAACACTGAGTTTCTGCTCGACCCGTTCTACTTCTCATTGGAGCAATACGCCAAAGAGCATCCCATGCCCCACTTCAGCGATTGTGTGGTGTGCTTTACGCAGGTTTATGACCAGTGCCTTCCCACCCGGCGTATCCGTGACTACGACAATCTGGAAGAAAAGCAGCTTCTGGATGTCCTCTCCACCTTCGTCATGGCTGACGATACCGGCCTGCTCTGCGATGCCTACAACACCGCTGCGCTGGGCGAAAAGGACTGTACCAGAATCAGTGTCATGGAAAAAAAGCGGTTTCCCGCCTGGCTTGCTGAGCATGAAAACACCCTAAAATCCATCTCGGATTTTTGAGCATTTTCAGCCATTGCTTGTCCGACCTGCCGCAACATCGTATTTAGCCCCGGATTTCGGGGCTTTTTTCTGTCGTTACACCACGGATTTTTACCGAAGTTCCTTGCAGTCTCGGTAAAAGCCACACACCACAAGGAGGTGATCACTTGGGAAATTCCCACAGCCAGACACGATGGCGTACAGGCTTCTCTCTCTGACTGCCATCTCCGGCGAGTTCCCCACAGACCAGCTTAACAGACTTCCCGGCAGTCCATATTATCTGGAGTCTGTTGTCACTGCACTGAAAAAAGACGGGCTGCTGCGTACCTATTACCGGGATAAACTGCGCGGCTACCGTCTGGGGCCGCGAGCCAAAGCCACTCTGCTGGAAAGCCGGCCGGACAGGTTTGCCAGCTACCTGACAGGAGATACCGACACCAACCGTTTGAAATGCGAAATTGACCGAAGACTCCGGCTACACCGCCTGGCAGAAACCTATGTGACCATGGATAATGCGGGTGTATGTGTGTATCGGGATGAAAAACCGGCAATTTTTGCGCCGGATGGTTACGCTGGCGGCAGGATTGTCTATCCTGCTTTTTTCAGTTCCAGAGAAGTGAAAGAAATGGGGATCGACACCACGAAGATCCGCAGTTCCCGCTCCACTGGAATACTCCTTGCGCCCTCCGGCATCTTCGTGACCTACAACAGCAGCAGCGCCCTGATGAAGTGGCGCTACAAATCGGAAATGCGGGTCAAGGCATTGATTTGGAGCGTAATCTGCCAACAGCGCCTGGCCCCACAGTTTCGCCATGAGGATGTTCATGGACTGATTCTGGGCAACAGCATGGATCTGGCTTACCAGATTTTGACCAGCACCGGAGGACGCAAACATGATTTCTTCATGCTGGATGGCAGCTATGAGCATTTTCTTTATCTTACCAACAACCATCAGGGGGAGGTGATACTTGCACTGCTGTGCGACCCTGTGAAAACTGCGGAGCTGGACCGCATTCTGCTCCAAGGTCTTACTGCGAGGCAGCCCGGACTGGCTATTGAGCATGACGGCGTTTCACCGGATGGCTCACCAGTCCTGTTTGGCTATTTCTGCGATCTGCCCCGTATCGCACGCTTCAACACCTCCCTCGAACTATCCGAGCGCCCAGGCACACTGATCTGTTTTGACTTCCAGGCAGAGGTACTTCGCAGCTACTGTGGTTCCCGGGTGCGCTTCCAGACCATTGATTTCACAAAATTCGAGGGGAGGTTGTTCCCATAAACAAGAAAAAACTGATCGTAAGCCTGATTGCAGCGCCCTTTGCCATTCTTGCGATTCTATACGCAGGCGGCTTTCTGGCACAGCTTTTGGGTAACTATGCAACCTGGAAACAGGGCGGCGGTATTCCCGGCGACGGTACTTCACCGCTGGCCGCTTCGCCCGACTTCCTTCTCTGCCTTTCCTCTGTGCTCAGACCGCCTTATGGCGTGTATGGCATTTTGATCTGCATTGGCTTGTTAGCAGTGCTGCTCATCATGGTCATGCGCATGGGATATGGTGATGCCGGTGAGTATGATGAAGACCGCAATTTCTCCTACTCCGCCAAAGGCACTTATGGCACCTCCGGCTGGATGTCCCGCAAAGAAATGTCCGGCGTACTGGATCTGGTGCCCGATCTGCGCAAACACAAGGGTGTTGTACTGGGTATGCTGGATGGCAAAGCAGTCTGCATACCGGAAGATACCAGAATCAACAGTAATCTGGCAGTCTACGGCGCCAGTGGTTCCATGAAAACCCGTTCGTTTTGTATGAACCGTATCCTTCAGGCCACTGTCCGAGGTGAAAATGGCGCCGGAGAATCGTTGATCATCTGCGATCCCAAATCGGAATTGTACGAGAAGTCAAGCGAATTTCTCCGCAGCCGGGGCTATTGTGTCAAGGTATTCAACCTCGTTTCGCCTGAAAACTCAGATTCCTGGTGTTGCCTTGCCGAAGTTGAGGGACAGGAACTAATGGCCCAGCTTTTTGTAGATGTCATCATCAAGAACACCACGAACAACGGCAAGAGCGACCATTTCTGGGATGCCTGTGAGATGAATCTGCTCAAGGCCTTGGTACTGTATGTGGATCAAGGCTATGCGGAAGAAAACCGCAACATTGGCGAAGTCTACCGGCTGCTGACTCTCAATGGGGAATCCCAACTTGACACATTGTTCGAGGCGCTTCCTTCCACGCACCCTGCCAAAGCACCCTACAGCCTGTTCAAGCAGGCCAGCGACACAGTGCGAAGCGGCGTGATTATCGGTCTGGGCAGCCGCCTGCAGGTATTCCAGTCTGAGCTGATCAAAAAAATTACCGCTAAGAATGAGATCGATCTGGAGCTTCCGGGTCAGCAGCCCTGTGCCTACTTCCTCGTTACCAGCGACCAGGACAGCACCTTTGATTTTCTGGCCTCGCTGTTTCTATCTTTCTGCTTCATCAAACTGGTGCGATATGCAGACCACAACTGCGAGGGCGGCAAACTGCCTGTGCCTGTCCATATCCTTGGGGAAGAACTGACAGCGTGCGGCACGATCCCCGACCTCTCCCGCCGGCTCAGCGTAATACGCTCCCGGAATATCTCCATGTCCTGTGTGTTCCAAAATCTCGCAGGATTGCAGAACCGATACCCGCAGAATTTGTGGCAGGAGATCATTGGAAACTGTGACGCGCAGTTGTTTTTAGGCTGTACAGACCAGCTTACTGCCGAATTTATTTCTGCCAGGACAGGGCTTGCCTCCGTAGCAGTATCCAGTAAGTCCAAACAGCTGGGCACCTGGCGTATCTCCAACTATACACCGGAGTTTCGTGAGACCTCTAGTGTTGGAAAACGCCCTGTACTTACTCCTGATGAAGTCCTGCGGCTCCCGCTGGATCAGGCGCTCATCATCATCCGTGGCAAGAAGGTTCTGCAGGTAGACAAAATGGATTACTCCAAACACCCGGAAGCCAAGTACCTGCGTTCCTGCAAAGCATCTGCCCATGTACCGGAATGGCGCCGCTTGGAAGAAGAAGCCGCCAAAACACCGCAGCCCGCGCCGAAACCGGCTCCTGCAGCAAAGAAGCCGGCAAAGCGCAAAGCCACCAAACCGGCATCCCCCACGGATAAATCACCCAAAGAGGCTCCGGCCCCCAAATCTGCCGGTACGCCGGAAGGCATTATCACCACAGACAAGGATTCCATCCTGTCTTAAACAAAACTATCAAATTCATAGGAGGTTTTAATCTATGGCAACCAAGAAAAAAGAACTTCTGGAACAGGAGGCTCCTGTTCCAGAAACCGTTATGTCGGAAGGCGAAACTCTGCCGGCCGATACTGCTCAACCTGAATCCCTTCCTGCTGATACTGGCAATAGTCTGGATTTGAACGAACTGCTGGGGCAGATGGATCAGCCCCTGGAGGACACCTCTGCCGAAGATATGGCTGAAGATCCCCTTCCTGAACTCACCGAGGAGGAAATGTTCGGAGATACGCCTGCTGAAACAGACGATCAAAGCGCTGCTCCCACTGATATGCCGGAAGACTTTGATGTGCAGCCGCCTGATGTTTACGAAGATAACGCCGACGCTGTGCAGGAACCCCCTGCATCTCCCAAGCCCAAGCGTACCAGCCGAAAGAAGAAAGAAGCTGCTGCTCCTGAAGAAACTGTCACAGAGGAAGTCCCTGCCGAAACAACAGAGTCGGCGGATACAGCCAACTCTATTCTTGATACGGAGGAACCTGCTGTGGAGCCTGATGTTCCTGTCGTGGAAGAAGCTGCCGCTCCTGCCCCTACTCCTTCTCCTCCCCAGCGCCAGCCCCGCCCCCAGCGCAGCGAGGCTCCCGTCCTTACTATCCGCAACCGGGATGATGTCGAGACTGCCGAAGACCGTGATGATGTAATCTGGCATGAAATTCATAATGCCTACCGCACCCGCAAGATCATCACCGGCAAGCTGGGCGGCATTGAACAGCTGGACAACCGCAAGACGGTGGCAGTTGTGGATTACAAGGGGTTCCGTGTCATTATCCCTATCAAGGAAATGATGATCAATCTGGGCCGCAGCCCTTCCGGTCAGGAATACGCCGACCTTATGCTGCGCCAAAATAAGATTCTTGGCAACATGCTCGGCGCTGACATTGACTTCATCGTGCGTGGTATCGACTCCAAAACCCGCAGCGTAGTTGCCAGCCGCAAGGAGGCCATGCTGCGCAAACGCCAGATTTTTTATCTGGATACGGATGCTGCCGGTATGTACCGTGTCTATGAGGGCCGCATCGTCCAGGCGCGTGTGATTGCAGTGGCCGAAAAGGTTGTGCGCGTGGAAGTTTTCGGCGTTGAAACCTCCATTCTTGCCCGTGACCTTGCCTGGGACTGGATCGGTGACGCCCATGAGCGTTTTTCCGTAGGCGACGAGGTGCTGGTCCGTATTCTCAGCGTGCGGCGCAACAGTCTGGAGGACTTGGGCATCAAGGCTGACATCAAGAGTATTTCCGAGAACACCGACAGGGACAACCTGCAGAAGTGCCGTATCCAGGGCAAGTATGCCGGCCGTGTCACAGATGTCCACAAGGGCGTTGTCTATGTGCGTCTCTCCAATGGTGTCAATGCGGTAGCCCATTCCTGCTATGACTACCGGATGCCCGGCAAAAAGGACGATGTATCTTTTGCCGTCACCCGTCTGGATATGGAGCGGGGTGTGGCCGTAGGTATTATCACTCGGATCATCCGTCAGAACCTGTAAGCAAA
>OLOG01001598.1_pt1 | contig 13055 bp, 9 predicted proteins | sample 1672351 | NCBI WGS metagenome assembly OLOG01 (sample SAMEA3136674, study PRJEB25190) | human gut metagenome | biome: human gut; feature: human-associated habitat; material: faeces | place: Austria | collected 2013 | reverse complement strand
CAGCTGCCGCACCTCGCTCGCCGTATCGGCACTTAGAATTGTGCGGTATTGCCCTTACACATTTTTATATCAAAATCAAACACCCCGCAGCTTTGCTTTTGCTTGGCAAGGCCGCGGGGCGTTTTCGGTTTACTTTTAGTTCTGACAGAAAATGTTCTGCTTTTGGATGATGGGATAATGCACGAGGGCCACACCGTCCAAATCTTCGTGGTGCATGGAGACAGCGGTGATCTGGTTGTTATCGTAGGTCGTGTAGTAATAGACACCTGTATCGGCGTTGCAGCAGCTTGTGTAGAGGGTGATCTCGTACTTGCCGTCATCCAGCTCACAGCAGCCGCGCTGCTGCTCTACCGAGCCGAGGATGTGGAAGAACTGGCTGACACTGCTCATCTCGTCGTCGGCCGATTTCGAGTTACCCCGGGTAAAGGCCACTTTGACAAAGCGGGACATCGAGGAAAGATCGCCCGGCAGGCCGATGCCGCCCATGCCGCGGCTGAGTTCCGGCAGATCCACGCCGGGAGCGAAAGTGTTTTTCGGGGTCCGGGGGCTGAGGGCGCGGTAGTTGGCCAGCATGGCCATCTGCTGCGGGAACGGCGGGTTGTTGGTCAGCACCTCTACAGGATTCTCGTACACATGCAGGCCGTCGGCCACGGCCTCCACCGTGATGCTGCCGGTGCGATCAGTGATGAGCCAGTGCAGCTTTGCCGTGGGCAGCTGGGCGTTAAATGGGATGTCCACAAGGTTCAGCTTAGCCAACAGGGCGCGTACCTCATTCAAGTCGGCGCACTGGCCCAGCAGCCAGGGGATCAGTTCAAACACCGAGATGTTGTCCTTTCCGTCCGTTTCCGACTGGCAGGCGGCGTTGCCCACAAAGTTCAGCCCTGCAATGCACAGGCCTTTCTCGTTGACAGCATCGTAGTAGAGCGGATACTCCTCGGCCACATAGGCCATACCGATCATGGCGTAGTGGGTGCGCATCTCCCCCGCCCGACGAAACGTGAACGGGTAGTTGCGCGGGGTGATGGTCACCTCATCCCCGTAAGAAAATTCATAATCCAAGTTGCGGCCAAAGTACAGGTCTTTGGTCCGGTAGGATGCTGCCGTACACATAAGCGTTGGCTCCCTTCTTATTTTTGAATAGTATAGCACAGCAGTGGGGCGGTATCCATTGCCAAATTGTAAACAAATGCTGGTACGCAAAAAGCACGGTGCTCTGCGTGGAGCACCGTGCTTTCATTATGTCCGTATTTTACGCCAGGACGAAATGATAGACCAGCGAGACCGCAATGATCAGCGCACAGACAATGGCAGTGATCGGCGGGGCCCAGTGGATGATACGCTCGGCCATCTCATCGTCTTCGCTCACCTCGTCATCGTCGGCATAGCGGCCGCGCTTTTTGCGAGGGGCGTAATCCTCGTCATCATCGTCGTCCAGATCGTCATCTAGCTCGTCGGTGTCGTACATCTGGGTGCCCTCGTCATCGTCGTCATCATCGGCAAACAGACGGCCCTTGGGGGCGTAGCGGCGGACGCGCTCGTCCTCCTCGTCCTGTTCCTCGCCGTGGGCGGCGAAGCTCTTGGGGTCGTAGGCGGCGGTAGCACCGGCGTCATCCTCGATCTGGCTGTTGATGGCAGCCTGGGCAGCGGCAGCGGTGGCGGCGGGATCAGCCTTGGAGGCCACAGGCTGCTGCGGGGCAGCCTGCTGGGCCACGGCATTGATTTCCTGCTGCTGGCGCTCGGCCGCACGGCGGGCATCCTCCAGGATGTTGGTCAAGGTCGCTTTGATCTGGGCACGGTCGCCGCCGCACTCCGAGCAGACCGAGGAGTTTTCCTCATTGGGATGGAATGCACCGCAGGCGCAGAACCAGCCGTACTCGTTATCCTGCGGCACGCAGGTCAGCTGAGCGTTGCCGGTGCGGTTCTGCAGGGTGCGGGCGATGGAGGCGGGCAGCACGCGGGGCAGCTGCAGGCGCACACGCTTGTAGGCGCGCAGATCGACGCCGCGGCCGTTCAGGAACGCACGGTCCTGCTCGACCTCCACGCTGGAGACCGGCGTATCGCTGACATAGACAGCATCGTCACTGCCAAAGACCTCGCCGGGCTGGGCATTGAGCTGCTCGTAATAGAAATCATCCTCGCACAGGACCTGGCCTGCGGCGTCCTTACATTTGAAATGGACGACCAGACCGGTCAGCGGCTCAGTGCCGACGTTTTTGAAGGTCAGGCAAACCGCAACTTCGCCGGTGACGTCACCTTTCAGCAGTTCTACGCGAACAAACTGGACCGGGCTGCCGGCCGTATAATAGTTGGCGCGGGACTGCGCCATCAAGGAAAAATTCTGATCCATGGTTCACACCTACTTTTTACTGTTGCACGTCGGGCTGGTCCGTAACCTGCTCGGCATCCGTATCGGATTTCGGCTGTTCGGCCTGGACGGCAGGTGCTGCCGGTTCGGCGGTCTTACCGTTGGCCAGGTCATAGGGCGGCAGGGTGCCACCCTCCATCAGGGTCTTGAACTCTTCGCCGCTGATCTTCTCGCGCTCCATCAGCACGGCCGAGACCTTGTGCAGTTCGGCCATGTGTTCGGTCAGGATACGGCGGGCCGTCTCGTAGGCCTCATCCACGATGTCGCGGATCTCGTTGTCGATCTCGGATGCAATCGCCTCGGAGTAGCCTTTGCCCTGGCCGAAGTCGCGGCCCAGGAAAGTCTCGCCGGGATCGCCGCCGTAGACCACGGGGCCCAGCCGCTCAGAGAAGCCATAACGGGTAACCATGGCGCGGGCAGTCTTGGTGGCCTGCTCCAGGTCGCTGGATGCACCGGTGGAGATGTCCTCCAACACCAGCTGCTCAGCCACACGGCCGCCCAGGGAGGTAACGATGTTCTCAAACATCGCGGTCTTGGTAACGTAGCTGGGGTCCTTCTCGGGCAGGTACATGGTATAGCCGCCTGCACCGCCGCGGGAAATAATGCTGATCTGATGCACCGGGTCATGGTGCTTGCTGAAGTAGCCGGTGATGGCGTGGCCGGTCTCGTGGTAGGCCGTCAGGCGGCGCTCCTCGTCGGTGACCACATGGCTCTTCTTTTCGGGGCCCATCATGACCTTGACGGAAGCTTCCTCGATCTCCGGCTCGGTGATGGCCTTCTTACCCTTGCGGGCTGCCAGCAGCGCAGCCTCATTAACGAGGTTTTCCAGGTCAGCGCCGGAGAAACCAGCCGTGGAACGTGCAATGGTCTTCAGGCTGACATCGGGGCCGAGGGGCTTGTTCTTGGTGTGGACCTTGAGGATCTCCTCACGGCCCTTTACATCGGGCAAACCGACATAGACCTGACGGTCAAAACGGCCGGGACGCAGCAACGCCTTATCCAGGATGTCGGCACGGTTGGTAGCAGCCATCACGATGACGCCATCGTTGGCATCGAAGCCGTCCATCTCGACCAACAGCTGGTTCAGGGTCTGCTCGCGTTCATCATGGCCGCCGCCCAAACCGGCGCCGCGCTGGCGGCCCACGGCATCGATCTCATCGATAAAGACGATGGACGGCATGGTCTTTTTAGCTTTTTCAAACAGGTCACGTACACGGGAGGCACCGACACCGACGTACATTTCGACAAAGTCAGAGCCGGAGATGGCGTAGAACGGCACACCCGCCTCGCCTGCGCAGGCACGGGCCAGCAACGTTTTACCAGTACCCGGAGGGCCCACCAGCAGCACGCCGTGGGGAATACGTGCGCCCAGGGTATTGAACTTGCCTGGAGCCTTGAGGAACTCGACGACTTCCTGCAGTTCTTCCTTTTCTTCATCAGCACCAGCCACATCAGCGAAGGTCGCCTTGCGCTGGCTCTCCTGCTGGTCCTTGACCTTGGCACGGCCGACATTCATGATGCCGCCGCCCGCACCGCCACGGTACATCGACATGAACAGCATACCGACGCTGCCCAGCATGACCGAGTAGAAGATGATCTCCAGCCAGGGCACGCTGGTCTTGACGGCCACGTAGTCGAAGATCATCGGGGCGTCGGGGTTGGCCTCATTGTAGGCGTCCACAAACTCGGTGATCTTACCGGTGTTGAAGTCGCCACCGTAGGGCAGCTTATAGCTGACGTAGACGGTTCCGCCGTTGGCGGGCAGTTCGTCGTCATCGTCCTGGCTACCGCTGAGGTTGGTCAGCAAGCCGCCAGACGGCAGATCTGCCGTGGAGGACGTATCCTCCGGCAGGGGCATCTTGCCCTCTTTAAGCCACATCTCCAGGAGGTTGGTGTTGCGGTCCAGCCGGTAAGAGGTTACCTGCTGATTCTGGAAATAATAGTAGATGTCAGAGTAATTGACATGCTTGGAAGCCGAAGCCGCCACCAGCGGCGAGAGACTTACGAAAAGCAGTACCACTACCATGAGCACGGCAACCAGCAGGATGCCGCTGAAACGAGGTTTGCGCTGCAAGAAATCAACTCCTAAAAACCGGCGCGAGGCCGGACGATTTTACGCCCACCCGGGCTTTACTTGGAATACACTTCCGGCTTGAGGACACCGACATACGACAGATTGCGATATTTTTCGTCATAGTCGAGACCGTAGCCGACAACGAACTCATCAGGAACTTCAAAGCCGCAGTAATCCGGCTCAATGTCCGCCTTGCGGCGGCTGGGTTTGCTGAGGATGGTGCAGAGCTTAACGCTGTTGGGGTTGCGCATCTTCAGCATCGGCACCAGGTGAGACAGGGTGATGCCGGTGTCCAGGATGTCTTCGACGATCAGCACGTCTTTACCGGAGAGGTCGGCGTCCAGATCCTTGATGATCTTGACAAGGCCCGTGGAGGACGTGTTGGCTCCGCCGTAGCTGGAAACGACCATAAAGTCGATGCCGCACGGGATGCTGACAGCCCGCATCAGGTCCGCCATAAAGACGACCGAACCTTTTAAAATGGAGACCAGCAGCAGATTCTTGCCTGCATAGTCCTTGCTGATCTGCGTGCCCAGCTCAGCCACGCGGGTCTTGAGCTGTTCTTCCGAGACGAGGATATGGTCAATATCCCGATCCATAACACTCTGCATAGTTTATGCCTCCCCTGTTTTTTCCGTCCGCACCGTCAGCACTTCATGCGTATACGCATCGGGGGCGCAGCCTTCGGCAAAGCCGCTGCCCCAGAGCCAGAGCACCTCACTGCCGCTGGCCAGCAGCGGCAGCAGCGCCCGCTCATCCAGCGGGACGCCCAGTTCGTTGTAATATTTTTTGAGTGTTTTACGTACATGCCTGCCAGCCGGGCGGAAACTGTCCCCCGGCTGCCGTGTGCGCAGCATAACATTCCCTTGTATTTTAGCACAATCCGCACAACAGTTTAAGTCTTTTTTGAAAATTGGTTGATTTTTTAGAAATTCTTCATACTTTACGCGCCGAAATTCCACAAAATAACCACCCGGAAGGCTAAAACTGCCCTCATCAAGGGGCTGCGGCGGGGCCGGCGGCGGTTTTATGCCCTGCGGGGTCAGGCGCAGCAGTACGCCGTTTTTGATCTTATAGGTCACTTCCGGCGTCAATTGCAGGGCACCTTCCCGCTGCAAAACAAGGAAACGCAGAAGGTTTACATACTTTTCTTCGGCGTCCCGCACAGGGCTGATAAGCGCATGCAGCGCTGCATCCAGCACCGGGCCGCGGGCGCGGCAGAGGGTCTCGACCTCATAGCCGCCCTGCACAGCAGCCGCCTGCAAAAGCGCCGCTGCTTCGGCGGTCAGCCAATCATCCAGTGCCCGCATCTGGCGGCACAGGCGGGCGATTGCCTGCTCCGCCGCCGGGTTGATGCTTTGCAGCGCCGGCACCACCGTGTGGCGGATGCGGTTGCGGGCGTAAAGGTCGGCGGCGTTGGTCTCATCCTGCACATAGTTTTGCCCAAGGGCGGCACAGTATGCCTCGGTATCGGCGCGGGTCAGGCACAGGCAGGGGCGGCGGTAGATGCCGCGGCAGGGCGGGATACCTGCCAGCCCGTGCAGGCCTGTCCCCCGCGCCATGCGGAACAAGAGCGTCTCCGCCTGGTCAGAGCAGGTGTGGGCCGTGGCAATCAGAGCTTCCTCCCGCGCGGCCAGCTGGTCGAACCAGGTATAGCGCAGCTCCCGCGCCCATTCCTCACTGGGCTGGGGCGGGATGGGCACACCCTCTTTCTCGGCATCATACAGGAACAGTTCTACCCCGTTCCGGCGGCAGAACGCCGTGACAAAGTTGGCGTCAGCCCGGGCCGACGCACCGCGGATACCGTGGTTGACGTGGGTGGCCAGCACTTCGATAGCCAAGTCTTTGCGCCGCCGAAGCAAAAAAAGCAACAAAGCCATAGAGTCTGCTCCACCGGAGTAGGCTGCAATGACTCTGTCGCCAGACTTGAACAGACCCTGCTGGCGGCAGTAGGCCAACAGAGTCTCCTCGATACACTGTACAGTTTTTTCCGCGTCAGTACTCATGGCTCACATCCAGGTTGCTGAAGCGGGTATGCGCGCCGTCCCAGCCCAGGCGCACAACGCTGGTCTCACCGTGACGGTTCTTTGCCACGATGCACTCGGCCTCGTTCTCGTTGGCCTGGCTGTCCTCGCCGTTTTGGGAGTTGTAGTAGGCCGCACGGTAGAGGAACAACACGACATCGGCGTCCTGCTCGATAGAGCCGGAATCACGCAGGTCGGAAAGCTGGGGGCGGTGGTCCGAACGGCCGGTAGTCTTTTCCGCTGCACGGGAAAGCTGCGACAGAGCGATGACCGGGACGTTCAGTTCCTTGGCCATGATCTTCAGGTTTCGGGTAATATCACTGATTTCCTGCACGCGGCTCTCAGTGCGCTTGGCACTCTGCATCAATTGCAGGTAGTCGATGATGACAAGGCCGATCTTTTCCTTTTTGGGATCCTGGTTGATGGTGCGGATCTTCGCCTTGATCTCCGGCACCGAAATGCCGGAGGAATCGTCCATATAGATGGGTGCGTTATACAAAAGCGACGTAGCCTGGGCAAAATCGTTCCAGTCGGAGTTGTTCAGACGGCCGGTACGGAATGCCTGGCTGTCGATGTTGGCAGTGCTGGAAAGGATACGGTCGGTCAGCTGTTCGCAGGTCATTTCCAAGCTGAAAATGATAGTTGGAACCTTCTGCTGACGCGCCACGTTGGTGGCGATGTTCAGCGCAAAGGAGGTCTTGCCCATACCGGGGCGGGCGGCCAGAATGATAAGGTCCGAACGGCCCAGGCCGGTAAGCACGGTGTCCAGGTAGTTGAAGCCCGTGGGGATGCCGGCGAACTTGTCGCGGTCGGCACCGCTCAGCTTCTGCATGGTGTCGATAACTTCCAGGATGGATTCCCGGATGGTCTTGACGCCGGATTTATCGCGGCCGCTGCGGATGTCATAAATCTTCTGTTCGGCGCTTTCCAGCAGCATGTCGGCATCCTCGCCGGAGGATGTCTCGCTCAAAATGCTGCGGGCGGCTTCGATCAGGCGGCGGGCCTGATACTTTTCCCGGACGATCTTTAAGTAGGAATCGACGTTGGAGATAGCCGGGACCGTCTCGGCCAGGTGGGTAACGTAGACCTTGGCATCGTCTGCACCGGCAAAGGTGCCGTTGTTGCCCAGGGCGTTGACCAGCGTGATGAGGTCGACGGCTTCGCTCTCGGTGTAAAGAGAGCGCATCGTCTCGTAGACGGCGCGGTTCTGATCCGAATAGAACATTTCAGGTTCCATATCGGTGATGAGGCGGTTCAGCACCGTTTCATCCATCAGGGCGGCGCCCAGCACGCTCTGCTCGGCCTGCATGTTGTAGGGCATCTGGATGCCCAGACTGGACAGGCTCAATTCTTCATTTCTCGGCATGGCAGACTCCCCTCCTTTTGCCTGTGAAGTTGGTTGGCTTTACAGTTCTTCCACTTTCAGTTTGAACGGTGCGACAACGCCGGCATACAGGCGCACAGCGGCGTCATAGCTGCCAAACTCCTTGATAGCGGACGGCAGCTCGACTTTTTTCTTGTCGATCTCGGTGCCGGTCAGCTGGGTCAGCAGTTCAGCGACTTCTTTGCCGGTGACCTTGCCGTACAGCTTGCCGGAGGCACCGCCCTTGACTTTGGCGGTGACGACCTGACCCTTGATCTTGGCAGCCAGCTCCTCGGCAGCCGTGCGGGCTTCTGCCTCATGGTGGGCCTTGGCCTCGCTCTTGGTGCGGGCCTGGTTCAGGGCAGCGGCGTCTGCGGGGGCAGCCAGGCCGCGGGGGAACAGAAAGTTGCGGGCGTAACCGTCCGAAACCTCATGGATCTCGTCTTTTTTACCGATGGTCTTGACATCCTGTTTCAGAATGATCTTCATATAGATTCCCTCCGTATGTCTCTATTTTTACCGTGCCGCGTCCTGCTGGGCAGCCTGGGCGGCGCGGTAAATGTCAATTTGTTCACGGATGCGCGTTTCGGCATCCTGCAGGGTACAGTCATGCAGCTGGGCACCGGCCATCATCAAATGACCGCCGCCGCCCAAGGGCTCCAGAATGACCTGCACGTTCAAGGCGCCCATACTGCGGGCAGAGATGTTGACGCCGCCGTTTTTGGCGACAGCCACAAAGCTGGCGTCCACGCCGTTGATGGTCAGCAGATCGTTGGCCGCCATGGGCAGCACTACGTTCATGCCAGCATCCAGCTCCTCCGAGAGGGCGATGGCACAGCCTTTGTAAATGTAGGCACTTTCCACAATGTGGGCGCGGGCCTCGTACTCCTCTTTCGAGGTGTTGAACAGCAGCTTGGTATCGGCGGTCTGGGCGCCGCGGCTGCGCAGCCAGGCGGCAGCCTCAAAGGTGCGCACGCCCACATGCAGCGCAAAGCTGCGGGTGTCCAGCATGATGCCGGCCAGCAAAGCCTGGGCTTCCAGCGCGGTGATGTTATCCTCTTTGGGCAGGAACTGCAGCAGTTCACACACCAGTTCGCTGGCACTGGAGGCGTAAGGCTCGTGGTAGAGCAGCAGCGGGTTGTCGATATGGCCGACCGCCATGCGGTGGTGATCGATGACAACAACGCGCTTACACTTTTCGTAGATTTTCTGGCTTTCCAGCAGGCGCTTCTGGTAGGTATCCACCACAATCAGCAGCGTGCGGGGCGTGATAACATCCAGGGTTTGGTCCGGCAGGATGAAGTTGTGTTCCTCGCCTGCATCGATGAAAGTCTTCAGCAGCGGGCCTGCCAGAGTGGCGTCGCTGTTGACGGCGATGGCCGCCGGGACGCCGCAGATCTTGCAGATGCGCAGCACACCGATGGCCGAGCCGATGGCATCCAGGTCGCTCATGCGGTGGCCCATAATGATGACGCTGTCACTCTTTTTGATAAGGTCGCACAAGGCGTTGGCGATGATACGGCTGCGCACATGACTGCGCTTTTCGACACCGTGGGAGATACCTCCGTAGAATTCAAAGCCGTCTACGGTCTTGACAGCCGCCTGGTCGCCGCCTCGGCCTAGGGCAATATCGATGCTCTCACGGGCCATCTGGTGACATTCCTGCAAAGTCTTGCCGCCGTGACCTACGCCGATGGACAGCGTGGTAAAACCGCCGGGATGCAGCGCGCGCACCTGGTCAAGAATTTCAAACCGTTCCTGCAGCATCCAGTGGATGTCGCGTTCCTCCACTACCGCAATGTAGCGGCTATTGGAGATCTTGCGCAGGAAACCGGTGCTTTTGGCGATGTACGCTTCCAGCAGACTGTTGATAGCTTCCAGCTCCTTGGCCTGCTCGCTGTCCTTCATGTCGTCGAACAGTTCATCGTAGCTGTCGATCACGATGATCAGGCAGGCTGGGCGGCTGGCGGTGTATTCCTCCAGCGTTTGTTTATAAACGGTATCGTCCACAAGGTAGACGATGTTGGTCCCGCGGCTGCCCTTGGCGGCGCCTGCATAGGCGGTGAACCGCTTGTCCCCTACGCTCAAGTCCTGACCGTGGGGGCGGCTGCAGACCGCAAGGTCCAGTTCCGGGAAAAGCCGGTCGATAGGCCGGGTCACGGCATCGGTGCCGTTCAGCACTTCCTCCCGGAAGATAGTATTATACCACAGCACGCGGCCGTCTGCAATCAGCATCGTGGGGATGGGCAGGCCGGTCAGGCTGTACTGGATGCGGCTGTTCTCAAAGTCCGTACTGCAAAGGTTTTTGGCCACAAAGGCGCGCAGACGGCGGCGCTGATACCACAGTACGCCCAGCGCTGCAACGACCAGCACGGCCGGGGCAATAAGCCATTTGGGCGACAGCAACGCCACCGGCACGGCCAAAGCCGCGCAGGCAATGAGCAGCAGCAGGATGACCGCTGCCAGATCCAGGCCTTGCTTTTGCTTCATGGCAAATCCCTCACATTTTTACATCAGTTTGGGGTGGTCTTACACTTCCAGCAGGATAGGCAGAATCATCGGGCTGCGCTTGGTCTTGCGGTAGATATAGCTGGAAAGTGCCTCGCGCACACGGGCCTTGACACTGGCCCAATCGTGCATATTGTCGCTCAGGCTGCGGTCCAGGGCCATCTCTACCTGCATGCGGGCACCGTCCATCAGTTCCTCGCTCTCGCGGACATAGACGAAGCCGCGGCTGACAAGATCCGGACCGGACAGCACCTGGCCGGTGGAACCATCCACAGCAGCCGTCACGATGATGATGCCATCCTCGGACAGGTGGTGGCGGTCACGCAGGACCACATTGCCCACATCGCCCACGCCGTAGCCATCCACCATGACAGCGCCGGCGGTAACGGTGTTCTCCACGGTCATGCCGTCGGCAGACAGGCGGATGTTCTGGCCGTTCTCGGCGATATAAATGTTCTGCTTCGGGATATAGCCCAGGTGCTCGGCCGTCTCGGCGTGGCGCTTGAGCTGCTTGAACTCACCGTGCACGGGCAGGAAGTACTGCGGGTGCGCCAGGGTCAGCATAAGCTTCTGTTCTTCCTGGCAGGCGTGGCCCGAAACATGGGTGTCGTACATGTTCTCGTAGATGACCTCGGCGCCCAGGGCCAGCAGGCCGTTGACGACCTTGGTAACGGTCTTTTCGTTGCCGGGGATGGGGCGGGCCGAGATGATGATAAAGTCGTTGGGGCCGACCTTGACCTGACGGTGGCTGGCCTGCGCCATGCGGGACAGCGCAGACAGCGGCTCGCCCTGGCTGCCGGTGGTAATGAGCACGACCTTTTCCGGCGGATACTTGTTGATCTCCTCGATGGGGATCAGCACATTGTCAGGGGCATGCAGGTACCCCAGTTCGCGGGCCATCTCGGTGTTGGAGACCATGCTGCGGCCGCTGACGGCCACCTTGCGGCCCGACTCAATGGCCAGGTCGATGATCTGCTGCACGCGGTAGATGTTTGAGGCAAAGGTCGCCACGATGATGCGGCGCTTGCCTGCCTTGCCGAACAGGCCGCGCACGCCCTCGGCCACCGTCTGTTCCGTCGCGGTAAAGCCCGGGCGCTCGGCGTTGGTGGAGTCGGACAGCAGAGCCAGCACGCCTTTGCGGCCGTACTCGGCAATTGTGGACAGGTCGGTGACGGCATCGCCGGACAGCGGCGTGTAGTCGACCTTGAAGTCGCCGGTGTGGATGACCACGCCCGCCGGGCACTCGATGGCGAAAGCCAGCGCGTCGGGGATAGAGTGGTTCACGTGAATGGGTTCGACGGTGAAGCAGCCGAGCTTGACCTTCTGGCGGGGGCGGATCTCGTGGAAGACGGCGCTGGATGCCAAGCCGTGTTCCTCGAGCTTATTCTTGATGAGGCCGATGGTCAGCCGGGCGGCGTAGATCGGCACGTTGAATTTTTTGAGCAGGTACGGCAGGCTGCCGATGTGGTCCTCGTGTCCGTGGGTGATGAACAGGCCCTTGATGCGGTCCTTGTTCTCCAGCACGTAGGTGAAATCCGGGATGACCAGATCGACGCCGAACATATCCGCATCCGGGAAGACGAGGCCGCAATCGACCAGGATCATATCGCCCTGGCACTCATACAGGGTGATGTTTTTGCCGACTTCACCCAGACCGCCCAGCGGGCAGATGTGCATGGGGATGGCCGGAGTCATCTCGTAGTGGTGGGCATTGTTATTCTGCTGGGGCTTGCGGCCGCGGCGCTGCTGGTGCGGAGCCTGACCCTCCCCCTGCGGTGTGTTGCGGGGGCGGCGCGGGCGCGGTGCAGGCACGGATTGTGCCGGGGCCTGGGCAGCTTCGGCAGCGGCCGGGCGGGCAGGACGGCGGCGGGGCTTATTGGCCGGGGTGCTATTCTCCTGCGGGGGCTTATTCTGATGATTCTGGCGCGGGGCGCGGCGCGGCGCACCGGCCTTGTCGGTGCCAGAATAGTTGTTATTTTTACGCTTAGGCTTGAATTCTTCCATGAAAACCTCCGATTCTCGTCTAGCAGGACTGACGTATACCGCTCTGTACACGCCGACATTTCCTGCGCCTGTTTGCGATTTATGTATTTTTGCTAAAGGGTGGGTCTACCCTTATAAGACAGTGGCTGGGCGCGAAGAGTCCACCTGAAAAGGTGCGGCCGGGCCCGGTTTCATACACAACATTGCAATTACTATTTATTATAAACGTATTGTGGTTACTTGTCAAACGCCTTGCCATCTTTGCAGGGACACGCTATAATAAATAGTATTACCGGATCATGGGAGATTACGAATGAAACAGATTGAAATTTATACTGACGGCGCGTGCAGCGGCAACCCCGGCCCCGGCGGCTGGGGGGCCATTTTGCGGTTCCGTACCGCACAGAAAGTGTACGAAAAGGAGCTTTCCGGCGGCGAGGCCAACACCACCAACAACCGCATGGAGATGACCGCCCTGCTGGAAGCCCTGCGCCAGTTGAAAGAGCCCTGCGCCATCGATTTGTACAGCGACAGCCAGTATGTCATCAACGGGCTGGAAAAAGGCTGGGCCAAGGGGTGGCGCGCCCGCGGCTGGAAAAAAGCCGACAAGTCCCCCGCCCTGAACCCTGACCTGTGGGCCCCGCTTTTGGAAGAAAGCGAAAAGCACAAGATTACCTACCACTGGCTGAAAGGCCACGCAGGCCACCCCGAAAACGAGCGCTGCGACCGCATGGCCGT
>OLOG01001596.1_pt1 | contig 13070 bp, 11 predicted proteins | sample 1672351 | NCBI WGS metagenome assembly OLOG01 (sample SAMEA3136674, study PRJEB25190) | human gut metagenome | biome: human gut; feature: human-associated habitat; material: faeces | place: Austria | collected 2013 | reverse complement strand
TGCTGGCAGCCATACCGATACAGATCGTGGATACATCACATTTGATGTACTGCATTGTATCATAAATTGCCATTCCTGCTGTAACAGATCCTCCCGGACTGTTAATATACATATGAATATCCTTATCCGGATCTTCTGCCTCCAGGAACAGGAGCTGCGCCACAATTACGCTCGCCAATCCATCTGTTACTTCCTCTCCGAGAAAAATAATACGCTCTTTTAACAGTCTGGAATAAATATCGTAAGAACGCTCTCCGCGGCTGTTTTGTTCAATGACATAAGGAATTACGCTCATATATCTGCCTCCATCTTTCTATAAACATTTCAAATTTGAAACGGTTCTTACTCTTCTACTGCATTCTCAGCAACGAATGTAACAGCTTCCTGAACAGCCATATCTGCTTTCATCTGCTCTTTCTCACGGTCTCCCATGAATCCTAACAGCTTATCTGCTTCCATTCCGTAAGCTTTTGCCATCTTCTCGATTTCTTCCATGAACTTCTCTTCGCTCACTTCAATGTTCTCTGCTGCAACGATTGCTTCAAGAACAAGTCTTGTCTGGATTCTCTTAAGAGCCTGTGGGCGCAGTTCTTCTATCATCTGCTCTGCTGTCACACCTGTAAACTGGAAGTACTGATCCATTGTAAGTCCCTGCTGCTGAATTCTCTGTGCAAAATCATTTGCCATCTGATTCGCTTCTGTATCGATCATTGCTTCCGGAATTTCCATCTGCGCATTCTCTACTGCTTTTTCTACTGCCTGGTCTTCTCTTTTTCTCTTACCGTCAGCAGCTTTCTGCTCTTTGATCTTTGCTTTTGTATCAGCTTTTAATTCCTCTAATGTCGCAAATTCAGAAATCTCTGCTGCAAATTCATCATCTAATTCCGGAACTTCTTTTACGCTGATCTTATGTACTGTACATTTGAATACAGCCGGTTTTCCCTTTAATTCTTCTGCATGATAATCTTCCGGGAATGTTACATTTACTTCTGTCTCTTTCTCAAGCTCTGCTCCGATCAGCTGTTCTTCGAATCCAGGAATGAAAGCTCCTGATCCGATTGTCAGCGGATAGTTCTCGCCTTTTCCGCCTTCAAATGCAACGCCGTCAACAAATCCTTCAAAATCAAGAACAACATCATCTTTATCCTGAACTGCACGATCTGTTACTTCAACGATTCTTGCATTCTTTTCAGCTTCCTGAGTTAATTTTTCTTCGATTTCTTTTGCTGTTACGCGTGTAGATGTCTTATCTACTTTCAGTCCTTTATATTCTCCAAGTGTTACTTCCGGTTTCACTGCTACTTCTGCTGTGAAGATGAAAGATTTTCCTTTTTCAATCTGTGTTACTTCGATCTTCGGCTGAGAAACGATCTCGATATCTGCTTCATCATATGCTTTTGCATACTCTCTCTGAATCAGAGCATTTGCTGCATCGTCAAAGAAGATTTCTGCTCCGTACATTTTCTCTACCATTGCGCGAGGAGCTTTTCCTTTACGGAATCCCGGAAGGCTGATGCTTTTCTTCTGTTTGTTATATGCACCCTGAAGTGCTTTCTCAAATTCTTCTGCTGAAACTTCGATTGTAAGTTTTGCCATGTTTTTTTCTAATTTTTCCACCTGTAAACTCATTTTTAGTGTTTCCTCCTTAAAATATATGCTTTCCGGCTGCTGCTCAGCCGTACTTAATGCCAAATATACATACTCGCAATCATTGAATTAGTATATCATAAAGTCTCTCAAAATGCTAGTCTTGAATTTCATCTAAACGCAGTATTTTTATGATTAATTCATCAAGATCTTCATCTGCAATAGCATATTCTTTCTTTTCATTCCTTGCAACTGTTACTTTCAGTGTCTTTTCTTTCCCATAGCTGATTTCTTTCAAATAGGTATTCAGAAGTTCATATGAATGGCGGATAAACTCTGTCTGCATCTGTTCATTGATTTCTTTCTCAGTTCCTTTGTACTCTCCGTTTTTTGCCTTCTGCATGATCTCTTCCGAGTCCTGCTGTACTCCTGCTACAAATTTAGGAAATACATCCACTGGTTCATACTCCACAGAAACTTCATATTCATGTTTTCCCGTTTCTTCAACTTCTGTTACCTCATAGCGCATTACAAGGAAAATCTGTCTGCATACTTCGATAAAATCGTTCCGCATTCCTTCGCTGACCTGCATTCCACCGATAATATTGCGATCAACAAATGAAATAATCTCTGTCTCGTATTCCTTCTCAAGATCCGCTTTCGTTTCTTTCTCCGTAAAAGTCAAAGCCTTCGTCATATCTCCCTGAAACATCTGGTCCAGCTTCGCTTCTACAAATCCTTTTGCATCAAATGCCTTCCCACAGGCGGTCAGCGCTCCTGCAGTAAAAAACAGCATAAGAATCATTCCGGCAAATTTCTGTAATCTTTTTATTTTCCTCATTTTCCACCTCTGTCTCACCGCATTTTCTATGCTTTTCTGAAAAAGAATCCATCTTGCATTTTACCAAAGCCACTTAGAAAATTCAAGTAAAAGGACATTTGTACTTCCCGGTTCTTCTCTCCTTTACATTTCCTTTGTCCTGTATTATGATACTCTGGTAGAAAAATATCAGATATCAGCTAATTGTCAAAGGAGATTCAGCCAATGGAAATCGAACGCAAATATCTTATCCACACCCTGCCGGAGAATCTGGAAAACTATCCGCACCGTATAATCGAACAAGGGTACTTATCCACCGAACCGGTTGTCCGTATCCGCCGCGACAACGATGAATATATCTTAACTTATAAGTCAAAAGGGCTTATGGTGCGGGAAGAATATAATCTTCCCCTTACAAAAGACTCCTACATGCATTTGCGTGAGAAAATCGACGGACGTCTCATTATAAAAAAACGTTATCTGATTCCTCTTTCAAATGAATTAACCATCGAACTTGACATATTCGGCGGCGATCTTGCGCCGCTTATGTTGGCAGAAGTAGAATTTCCGGACGAAACTTCCGCTAACAGCTTCACTCCGCCTAAATGGGTCGGAGAAGACGTAACATTTTCCGGCGAATACCATAACAGCCGGCTTAGCCAGATATAGAATATCAGAAATAGGCAGAACTCTTCTTTTGGAGAAAAGTCCTGCCTAATGCTTAATATCATCTTTTCAAATTTTCTTAATATGTTCCAAGTCCAAACTCTTCATGTACTGCATTCAGCGCTTTATCCAGATCACTTTCTGCAATCAATACCGTAATGCGGATCTCTGAAGTAGATATCATATTGATGTTAATCCTGCTATTATAAAGAGCTTCGAACATCTGAGCTGCCACACCAGGGTTAGACATCATACCATCTCCTACAACAGATACCTTTGCCACATCTTTTTTGTACTTTACTTCTTTGATCGTCAACGCCTCTTTATGTTCTTCCAACACATTCAGCGCTGCTTCCAAGTCACTCTCTGCTACAGTAAAGGAGATATCCTTTGTTCCTTCGCGGCCGATCGACTGCAAAATAATATCGATATTAATTTTATTTTTTGCAAGCGTATTGAAAATCTTAAATGCAACGCCCGGTTTATCATCAATTCCAATCACGGAAATTCTTACAATGTCTTTCTCTCCCGCTACGCCTGTAACTAACATTCTTTCCATTTTTACCGTCTCCTTTACAATCGTTCCTTCATTTTCATTTAAACTGGAACGCACAACTAACTGCACCCCGTATTTCTTTGCCATTTCTACGGAACGATTATGCAGTACCTTTGCGCCGTGGGCTGCCAACTCCAGCATTTCGTCATATGTAACTGCTTCTAGTTTTCTTGCATTTTTAACAACTCTTGGGTCTGCTGTGTATACACCATCTACATCTGTGTAAATCTCACACTGATCCGCATGAAGTACTGACGCAAGCGCCACTGCCGTTGTATCAGAACCGCCACGTCCAAGCGTTGCATAATCATCATACTTATTCACTGCCTGAAATCCTGTCACAATAACAATCTTGCCAGATTCTAATTCATGGTAGATTCTCTCTGTATCCACTTTTTTAAATCGGGCATTTCCGTAGGTAGATGTGGAATACATCATTACTTGAAATGCATTTAACGACACCGCCGGAACTCCAAGTGCATTAATTGCCATTGCCATTAAAGAAACAGATACCTGCTCCCCTGTTGTCAATAGCATATCCAATTCTCTCTTTGACGCGTTCGGATTAATCTCTTTCGCTTTTTCCAGCAATTCGTCAGTTGTATCTCCCATTGCAGAAAGAACCACCACTACTTGATGACCTTTTTTATAATCTTCAATGCATCTGCGCGCCACACGATAGATCCGCTCTTTGTCAGCAACAGATGAACCTCCAAATTTTTTTACTATCAGCATATTTTCCTCCAATATGATACGGATTCTCTGAAAATACCCGCGAATTTTCTTATGCAGACTCTGCAATAGCCGCTATTCTCTGCCTGCTATTTTCAGATAATGCACTCCTTCTCTTCCCTCTAATGCCTCAATCATATCCTCCATATTTCCGGTAGAAGAAAGCACTTCAAGACTTAATGTTACTGTTGCCACTCCATTCAGCGGAATGCTCTGATGAATCGTCAAAATATTCGCTTCATATTCTGCTATCATCGCCAACAGCTCCGTCAGTACACCCGGACGATCATCCATCTGAATCACAATCGTGATTGTTTGCCCTTTTTCAGTTTCATGGAATGGAAAAATATCATCTTTGTATTTATAAAAGGAACTCCGACTGATTCCAACCTGGTCTGCCGCTTCCTGGATCGTCATCTTCTTTTCTGTCATCAGAAGACGTTTTACCTGTACAACTTTCAAAAGCACTTCCGGAAGCGCCCGCTTCGTTACTACATAATATCTTGCTTTATCCATAGTTCCTTCCCCCATTCTTTATCCGAGACTTAACTGTTTCAGATATGCGTTCATAAATGTATCTAAAGCCCCGTCAAGGACAGCCGTTACGTTACCGTTCTCTACATTTGTCCGATGATCTTTTACTAATGTATATGGCTGCATAATATACGAACGGATCTGATTGCCAAATCCAATCTCTTTTACTTCTCCACGGATACCTGATACCTTATCTGCCTGTTCCTGCTGTTTGATCAGATACAGCTTTGCTTTTAGCATCTGCATTGCCTTTTCTTTATTGCTGAACTGCGAGCGTTCATTCTGACATTGTACTACAATCCCCGTTGGCAGATGCGTAATCCTAATGGCAGAGGAAGTTTTATTAACATGCTGTCCACCGGCGCCGCTGGCCCGATAAGTATCAATCTTCAAGTCATCCTCGTTAATCTCTACGTCAATTTCCTCTTCAATATCCGGCACAACATCGCAGGATGCAAAAGAGGTCTGACGTTTTCCCGCTGAATTAAACGGTGAAATCCGCACAAGGCGATGTACACCTTTTTCAGATTTCAGATAACCATACGCATTCGCCCCATTTACCTCAAAGGTAATCGCTTTGATTCCGGTAATATCGCCTGCCTGATAGTCCAGTACAGTAATGGAAAATCCCTTCTGCTCGGACCATCTTGTATACATTCTGTAAAGCATATTCGCCCAGTCACAGGACTCCGTTCCTCCTGCGCCTGCATGAAGTGTCACAATGGCAGAATTCTTATCATATTCTCCTGAGAGAAGCGTTTCAATGCGCAGCGCTTCGTATTTCTCTTCAAAAGAACTGATCTCCCGTTCAATCTCCTTCAACATGCTCCTGTCATTTTCTTCATCTGCCATTTCGATCAGAAGTATCACATCTTCAAAATGTCCGGAAAGTCCTTCCATCGCTTCCAGCGTATCTCTAAGCGCTTTCACTTCTTTTGTTACCTCTTGAGACTCTTCAGGATTCTCCCAGAAATCCGGAGATTCCATTTTCTTCTCCAGCTCTTCTAGTCTTCGTTTCTTTCCCGCAATGTCAAAGAGACCCCCTGAGTTCTTCAAGCGGTTCTTCATAGGCGCTGATCATACTTTTTAATTCATCCAGTTCTATCATCTGCATCCTCCTTTTCACTAATAGCTGCACTTTGGCATTGCTGCATATGCAGTCTTCTATAAGCGGCAAAGGTGTGTCAGAAATCCTGCCACACCTCTTCCTGCTGTTCTATTTATTTCGTCCGCAGCATTGTTTGTATTTTTTACCGCTTCCGCATGGACACGGATCGTTCGGATACACTTTCTTTTCCGCACGTTTTTTTGGTTCATGTAAAGCAGTATCGTCTTTGTTTGTTCCTGTTACTTTCGCTGCCTGCTGGCGCTCTGCTTTCTGTTCAATCCGTACATTCATCAGAGTGCGCACAGTATCTTTTGTGATCGTATTGGTCATGTCGCCAAACATCTCATAACCAACCATCTTGTATTCTACAAGCGGATCCCTCTGTCCATATGCCTGAAGACCGATTCCCTGACGCAGCTGATCCATATCATCAATATGATCCATCCATCTCGCATCAATTACTTTCAGAAGAACAACACGCTCTAACTCTCTCAAATGCTCTGCTTCCGGGAATTCTGCCTCTTTTGCCTCGTAAGCTTTTACTGCACGTTCTTTTACAAGATGCTTTAATTCTTTCTGCTGCATTCCTTTCACATCTTCTGCAGTTACCGGTTTCATCGGTACCACTGCCAGAAGGTCTACATTCAGAGCTGTCAGATCCCAGTCTTCATAATCTATGTCCGAAGAAATATTCGCATCTACTGTGGATTCTACGAAATCTGTAATCATATGGAAGATAGAATCTCGCATATTCTCCCCGTCTAACACTTTGCGGCGCTCTTCGTAAATCAGTTCTCTCTGCTCATTCATAACCTGGTCATACTCAAGAAGATTCTTACGGATTCCAAAGTTATTGTTCTCGATCTTCTTCTGTGCCTTCTCGATTCCGTTTGAAAGCATCTTATGCTCTAACTGCTCGCCGTCTTCGACACCGAGTTTATTAAAGATATCCATTAACTTCTCAGAGCCGAAAAGACGCATCAGATCATCTTCCAGAGAAATATAGAACCGTGACTCTCCCGGATCTCCCTGACGTCCGGCACGTCCGCGCAGCTGATTATCAATTCGTCTGGATTCATGACGTTCTGTACCGATAATCTTCAGACCTCCGGCTGCCTTTGACTCATCATCCAGCTTAATATCTGTACCACGTCCCGCCATATTCGTCGCAATCGTAACAGCGCCGTGGCGTCCTGCTTCAGCAACGATCTCCGCCTCAAGTTCATGGAATTTTGCATTCAATACATTATGTTTAATACCGCGCTTTTTCAGCATCTTGCTCAAAAGTTCAGAAACTTCAATCGTAATAGTACCAACAAGCACCGGCTGTCCTGTCTGATGTGCCCGTACCACCTCGTCAACGACTGCTTCGTATTTCTCGCGTTTTGTCTTATAAACAACATCATCTAAATCTTTTCTCTGAACCGGAAGATTCGTAGGAATCTCAATAACATCCATACCGTAAATATCGCGGAACTCTTTCTCCTCTGTCAGAGCAGTACCTGTCATACCGGACTTTTTCTGGAATTTATTAAACAGGTTCTGGAATGTAATCGTTGCAAGCGTCTTGCTTTCTCTTCTAACAGCTACATGCTCTTTCGCCTCAATCGCCTGATGCAGACCGTCTGAATAGCGGCGTCCCGGCATAATACGTCCTGTAAATTCATCAACGATTACAACTTCTCCTTCCGGAGTTACAACATAATCCTGATCCTTATGCATCAGATTATGCGCCCGCAACGCTAAAATCACATTGTGCTGGATCTCCAGGTTCTCTGCATCCGCAAGGTTATCAATATGGAAGAACTTCTCAACCTTCTTAACACCTTCTTCTGTCAGGTTCACGTTCTTATCTTTCTCATTTACGATGAAATCGCCTGTCTCTTCGATATCCTCTCCCATGATGGCATTCATCTTCGTAAATTCTCCGCTGGCTTCTCCTCGTTCCAGCTGTCTTGCCAGAATATCGCACGCATCGTAGAGTTTTGTAGACTTATTGCTCTGTCCGGAAATAATAAGCGGTGTTCTCGCTTCATCGATCAAAACAGAGTCAACCTCATCGATGATCGCATAATGAAGCCCTCTTTGTACAAGCTGCTCTTTATAAACAACCATATTATCTCTCAGATAATCAAATCCCAGTTCATTATTCGTAATATATGTAATATCACAATTATATGCTTCACGGCGCTCATCATTATTCATGGAGTTCAGGACGACACCAACTGTCAAACCAAGAAAACGATGAATCTGTCCCATCCACTCTGCGTCACGCTTTGCCAGATAGTCATTGACAGTAACGATATGTACTCCTTTCCCTTCAAGGGCATTCAGATATGCCGGCAATGTAGAAACCAATGTCTTACCTTCACCGGTACGCATCTCTGCAATACGTCCCTGATGCAGGATTACACCACCAATCAGCTGTACACGGAAATGCCTCAGTCCGATCGTTCTGACCGCTGCTTCTCTGACAACTGCAAATGCTTCCGGAAGAATGTCATCCAGTGTTGCTCCTTCTGCCAGTCTTTCCTTAAATTCCTTTGTCTTTCCTCTTAATTCCTCATCGGACAACTGCTGCATATCACTGTCCAGTGATTCAATATAATCTACAATCGGATAAATCCGCTTCAGCTCATGTTCACTGTGCGTACCGAAAATTTTCTCAATGAAACCCATATGTCTGCTCCTTCATTTCTATCTAATGTTAAGACTACTCTACATTCTAACACTATACGTCATTCAGTTCAACCAAATTCTCACGAAAAGTTCCTGATTCTCTTCTTAATAAGACGTTACGCAAGAAGAGAAGCCTTGCATATTTACAGGGCTTCTCATTTCTTATGACTATTTTGTATCTGTCAAATCCTCAACGCCATCGCGAATCGCATCTCCGGTATTTTCCACACCGTCTTTTACTGCATCTCCGAGATCTTCCACATCATCTTTTATGTCTTCTCCCATAGTTGTTCCGTCTTTTCTTTCCTCGACAGTACCTGCATTTTCATTTTTATTCATTCCGTTTTCTGTGGCATCATTATTGCTCCCGCATGCCGCAGCCAGACACAATGCCAGTACGCATACTAGAGTAATCATAGTTTTTCTAATTTGTTTCATAATAATAAAATCTCCCTTTCTGTGAAATAAAATCGAATATATCAATAATATTTACAGATTGGGAGATATTATACTTCACAAATATATTTTTAATTATTACTTTCTTTCAGCACTACATCACTCATATCATACATACCTGCCGGTTTTCCCGCCAGATACTTAGCTGCTTCCAATGCGCCTTTGGCAAAAATTGATTTGGAATATGCTGTGTGATGAAATTCCACAACCTCATCCACCCCTGCAAAAATCACATCATGCTGTCCTACGATTGTTCCTCCTCGCACAGCTGAAATACCGATTTCTTTCGGATCTCGTTTCTGGCGCACCTGACTTCTGTCATATACATAATGATAATTATGATCCATAGCTTCATTGATGGAATCTGCCATAGCAATTGCGGTTCCGCTTGGCGCATCAATCTTCTGATTGTGATGTTTCTCTACAATCTCGATATCGAACCCGGCGCCTCCAAGAACTTTTGCCGCTTCTTTTAATAATTTCAGAAGCAAATTCACTCCAAGAGACATATTCGCAGAACGAAGTACTGCTGTTTCTTTTGCAAGTTCTTCTGCTTTTTGAAGCTGTTCCTCTGATAATCCAGTTGTGCAAAGAACAACCGGAAGCTTCTTAGCCTTACATGTATCAAGAAGTGCGTCCACTGCTGCTGCACTGGAGAAATCAACTACGACATCGGCTGGCACATCACATGCATCCAAGCTTGAAAATACCGGATAATCATTGTTGATCCCAGTATAGGTATCAATTCCGGCTGCCACTTCGATATTCCCATCTTCTTTTGCAAGCTGAGTGAGCACCTGTCCCATCTTCCCATTACAACCATGTATTATCATCTTAATCATCTGTCTCTTCCCCCTGTCTCCGGTATATCTTTCTAGCATACACGCAGGCCAAATTCTTTCATTGCCTGCACAAGTTTCTTCTCGTTCTCTGCGGAAATCTCTGTCAAAGGAAGACGAAGCGGTCCTGCTTCCATTCCAAGAAGGCTGACTGCTTTCTTTACCGGGATTGGATTCACTTCACTAAATAACTGATCGATCAGCGGAAGTGCGCGGAGCTGAAGCGCACAGCTTTCTTCTACCTTTCCTTTCCAGAACAACTCACAGATATCGTGTGTTTCGTCCGGAGCAACATTAGAAAGTACAGAAATGACACCTTTGGCTCCGAGAGACAGAAGCGGAACAATCTGATCATCATTACCGGAATACAGGTCAATATTGCCGTCTGTCAACTGCATGATCTTCGCAACCTGAGAAATATTTCCTGACGCTTCTTTGATTCCCACTACATATTCTGATTCCTTCATGATCTTAGCAACCGTCTCCGGCGCAATATTACATCCTGTTCGGCTTGGCACATTATACATGATGACCGGGGCTTTTGCTTCTTTAGCAATTGCACTATAATGTGCTTCCAGCCCCTGCTGTGTTGCCTTATTATAATAAGGTGTCACAACAAGAAGACCGTCCGCGCCGTCCTTCACTGCTTCTACAGAAGCCTCTACGGCATTCCTTGTGCAGTTCGAGCCCGTTCCGGCAATGACCGGGATTCTTCCCTTTGCCTGCTCTACTGTAAAACGAATACACTGACGATGTTCTTCTCTTGACATTGTCGCAGATTCTCCTGTTGTTCCGCAAATAATAATCGCGTCTGTCTTCTTCTCACAATGATAATCTATTAATTCAGCCAGCTTGTCATAATTAATACTTCCATCTGCATGAAATGGTGTAATGATTGCTACACCTGCACCTGTAAAAACTGCCATAGTCTCATCCTCCTCGTCTTTCTGACACTCGCCTGATATGCTCGAATTTTAACATTAATTATCAGCAATGTCAATCAAGCCCAAGACAAATTCAATTGACAGTACCTGTGCTTTTTACAGTGCTACGCATCCATACATTCCAGTTTACTTACGGATACTTCATATGCTACCCGCTTCTGTGTTTCTGTCTCAGAAAGCTTCTTTATATACTCTCTGCTCTGGATTCTTCCAAGAATTTGGACATGTTCTCCCACCTGAAATCCGGAAGCATATCTTGCATTCCTTCCCCAACAGATACATGGAATGTAATCTGACTTTCCGTAAGGGCGGTTGACTGCAAGCAGCACATCTGCAATCTCTCTCCCAAGAGGTGTTTTCCGATAGATCGGCTCTTTACATATGTAACCATCCAGCAAAATACTGTTGGTTTTCACTCCGTCCGGTTCTTCATCTACAAATGAAACTTCTCTTACAAATACCGAAAGCACCAATCGGTTTTTCTGCTCCTCATGGCGATTATAGGATCGGAACTGTCCGGATGCCATGATATATTCTCCCGTATAGTCCTCTGTCACATCGATCAGGCGTTCTGAGATCATAAGCGGTATAATATCATCCGAATTACTCAATCGTCTCACTCTTACATCCACCATATAAAAGCCCTCGCCAAACACTTCGTGACTGAATGTAAATCCGGAAATAATCTCTCCCATAATTGTTACCTGATTGTTTTCAATAATCTTATCTGACATGAATTGTAAATCTCCCTTCCTCTGCGGCGTATTTTTTAGTCACTACTAAGTCTATGGACATCCCTGCCATACTAGAACTGAAAATCTTCCTGTTTTCCCAAAACCGTATGCCAGAAATTTTGAAATTTCTCCGGCATCTTTCAAAATTCTCCGGCATCTTTCTTTTTCCGACCTTTTTCGTTCTTGTGACAGAATGTCTTGTAAAAAACAAAAAATGTGATAATATATATAGGTTGAAACTAAAAACGTACAAAACATAATAAAGGATTGATATAATTATGAATATGAAACGTGAAGATATCCGAAACATTGCCATCATCGCCCATGTAGACCACGGCAAAACAACATTAGTGGATGAGCTTCTCAAACAAAGCGGTGTATTCCGTGAAAATCAAGAAGTAGCAGAACGTGTCATGGACTCCAATGACATTGAGAGAGAACGTGGTATCACAATCCTCTCCAAAAATACTGCTGTTTATTACAAAAACACAAAAATCAATATTATCGATACACCAGGACATGCTGACTTTGGTGGCGAGGTAGAACGTGTATTAAAAATGGTAAACGGTGTTATCCTTCTTGTAGATGCATTTGAAGGTGTTATGCCGCAGACAAAATTTGTACTCCGGAAAGCTTTAGAGCTGGATCTCCCTGTAATTGTCTGCATCAATAAAATTGACCGACCTGAGGCACGACCGGATGAAGTTATTGATGAAGTACTTGAATTATTTATGGATCTCGATGCTTCTGATGAACAGCTTGACTGTCCATTTGTTTATGCTTCTGCCAAATCCGGCATTGCTGTTCTTGATCTCTCTGATGATCCTGAGAATATGGAACCATTGTTTGAAACAATCCTCGATTACATTCCTGCACCGGAGGGCGACCCAGATGCCGGTACACAGCTGCTCATCAGCACAATCGATTACAATGAATACGTCGGCAGAATCGGAGTCGGCAAAGTAGATAACGGCGTGATCGCAGTCAATCAGGATCTTGTTGTTGTAAATCATCATGATCCGGACAAACAGAAAAAAGTAAAAATCGGAAAGCTCTATGAATTCGACGGTCTGAAAAAAGTCGAAGTAAAAGAAGCCGGTGTCGGATCGATCGTTGCAATCTCCGGTATTCCTGACATTGCCATCGGCGATACCATCTGCTGTGCCAACGCACCAAGTGCAATTCCGTTCCAGAAAATCTCTGAACCGACAATCGCTATGCAGTTCATTGTCAATGACAGCCCATTTGCCGGACAGGAAGGAAAATTTGTCACTTCCAGACATATCCGGGAACGCCTTTTCCGCGAACTAAATACTGACGTCAGCCTGCGAGTAGAAGAATCCGAATCAACAGACAGTTTCAAAGTTTCCGGCCGCGGAGAGCTTCATCTCTCTGTCCTTATTGAGAATATGCGC
>OLOG01001580.1_pt1 | contig 13134 bp, 7 predicted proteins | sample 1672351 | NCBI WGS metagenome assembly OLOG01 (sample SAMEA3136674, study PRJEB25190) | human gut metagenome | biome: human gut; feature: human-associated habitat; material: faeces | place: Austria | collected 2013 | reverse complement strand
GCCGCACCTCGCTCGCCGTATCGGCACTTAGAATTATGCGGTATTGCCTTAAAAAGGAGATGAGCGCATGAAATGCCCGAATTGGGGTAAAATTTTGGCTGCAGCGGCGCTGTGTGCTGCGCTGTGTGCCTGCAGCAAGCCGCAGGATGTTCTGCCCGATCATATCGCCACGCCGGAAGCATCCGCCACGGTTGCCCCAACTGCCGCCGTTGTTCAGGCTACCGCCACCCCAACAGATACCACCGTACCCACTATTCTGCCGCAGACAGCGGATGCCGGGCGCAGTTATGTGGACGACACCCTGTTCATTGGGGATTCCAACACCGTGCGCTACACCATGTACGCCGATGACACCGGAACGGCGTTTTCCACGCTGAAAAACAACATTGGCGTGGTCAGCATGGGGGCCGGTTCCATCACCACCCTGAAATGCGAAAAGTTCAAGGGGGACAGCACCCTGTACACCATTCCGGATGCCGTTGCCAAGTTGCAGCCCAAACGCATTATCATTGGTTTCGGCTCCAACAACCTTGGGGGCAGCTCCACGGATGCCACCAAATTCATCGCGCAGTACCGGGAGGGGCTGGCCGCCATCACCAAAGCATGGCCCTATGCGGATATTATCGTCAGCGCCATTCCCCCACTGGACCAGCAGCGGGACAACACCAACCTGACCATGACCCAGGTAGATGCGTACAACGCCGCTCTTGTGACGATGTGCGAGGAGAACGGCTACAAATTTTTGAACACCGCCGAAGTGCTACGGGATGACGCCACCGGCTGGGCTAAAAAGGACTATACCCTTTCGGACGGGGTGCATCTTTCCAAAGAGGCTGTCACTGCCTATTTTACTTATGTGCGCACCCACGCTTACGTCACGCAGGACCGCCGCCCCGAAAGCACAGCCGCCATCCCGGAGCCGGACGGCGTACCGCTGGGGTTAATCTCCTCGGATCCGATCGCCGTGCGCGGCGCTAAAGTGCCGGTGGAATTTGTGGCCACATCCGGCGGCAGCATCAGCGGTTTCACCAGCCAGAAAGTGAAAAAGGGCGGCACCTGCTCCGCCGTGAAAGCCGTACCCGATGCAGGCTGGAAGTTTGCCGGGTGGACGGCGTCGCTGGGGGCGGCCTCCAGCAGTTCTTCCCTGAGCTTTACCGTGCCCAGCAATGCGGACGCCAACGGCGTGATTGTGACAGCACACTTTGAGCCGGACGAACACGAACATGAATTTGTAGAAGTAAAGGATACCCGCATTGAGCCCACCTGTTTGGAATACGGCACCGTAAAAGTCAAGTGCACCATCTGCGGCAAGGTAAAAGAAAAAGAACTGCCCGCCCTGGGGCATGACTATGACAAGGGCATTATCACCTTGCAGCCCCAACCCGGTGTGGCCGGGGTGATGACCTACACCTGCCAGCGCTGCGGCTACATCAAAACAGCGCCCATTGAACCGCTGCCCACCGCAACGCCGACAGCTTCGCCCACGTCTCCCCCTTCACCGACACCGGCAGTTACCCAGACGCCGGAACCTGTTGTCACACCAGAGCCGATAACTACCCCGGAGCCTACGCAGGAACCTGTCATTACGCCGGAGCCCGAACCGACGGGTGCACCGGAGCCGGTAATTACCGCGGAACCGGCCCCTGACCCGGAGTCGCCGCAGGAAACCGAGCCTGCCAGTGAAGCCCCCACCGAGGTTCCTGCACAGGAACCGGAAGTTCCGCAGGAATAACCCTGATTTTTTGAAAAGAAGAGGAACTTAATCTTATGAATGACCCCAGTCAGCAGCACATTGGCACCCCGGCGCTGATCCGCCGGTTTGTCCCTTACCTGATGCGATACAAACGCATTTTGATTTTTGATTTGTTCTGTGCCGCACTGACCACTTTGTGTGATATCGTGCTGCCTAAAATTATGAGCTACCTAACCAACGCCGCCACCGATCCCGGCATTGTGCTGACGGTTGATGCGGTGTTAAAGCTCGCCCTGCTGTATCTCATTTTGCGGCTGATTGATGGTGCCGCACAGTATTTTATGTCCGGCACCGGCCACATCATGGGCGTTTACATTGAGACCGATATGCGGCGGGATGCTTTTGCCCACCTGCAGCGGTTGAGCCACACCTATTATTCCAATACCAAAGTTGGGCAGATCATGGGCCGCATTACCAACGACCTGTTTGATGTGACCGAATTCGCCCACCACTGCCCGGAAGAATTTTTTATTGCGGGCATCAAAATTGCGGCTTCGTTCATCATCCTGTGCGGGGCCAGCGTACCGCTGACTTTGGTGGTGTTTGCCTGCGTGCCCTTGATGGCGGTTGTATCCATCAAGCTGAACCTGAAGCTTCGCGCCGCGTTCCGCCGCCAGCGGTTCCAGATCGGCGAGCTGAACGCTTCGATTGAGGACAGCCTGCTGGGCCAGCGGGTTGTGAAGGCGTTCGCCGCGGAAGAGGAAGAGAACAAAAAGTTCGAGCAGGGCAACACCGCGTTCCAGACCATCAAGAAGAAAACCTACCATGCCATGGCCGCGTTCAACACCTCCACCCGGCTGTTTGACGGGTTGATGTATCTGGTGGTCATTGTGGCAGGCGGCCTTTCGCTGGTATATGGCACCATCAGCGCTGGCGATTTGGTTGCCTATGTGCTGTATGTTTCCACTCTGATTGCCACCATCCGCCGCATTGTGGAGTTTGCCGAGCAGTTCCAGCGCGGCGTGACCGGCATTGAGCGCTTTTTTGACATTATCGATACCCCCGTTGAGATCACTGACGCCCCCGACGCCAAACCGCTGCAGGTGGAAAAAGGCGGCATTGAGTTCCGCGATGTGAGCTTTGAATACCCGGACGACCACAACAAGGTGCTGCGTCATGTAAACCTGAACATCCGCCCCGGCGAGAATCTGGCGCTGGTTGGGCCTTCCGGCGGCGGCAAAACCACCCTGTGCAACCTGATCCCTCGCTTTTATGATGTGACCGGCGGCGAGATTTTGATTGACGGGCAGGACATCCGCCATGTTACCCTGAGCAGCCTGCGCAATGCCGTTGGCGTGGTGCAGCAGGATGTTTACCTGTTCAGCGGCACGGTGGCCGAAAACATCGCTTACGGCAAGCCGGGTGCCACGCGGGAGGAGATCATTGCCGCCGCCAGGCTGGCCGGTGCTGATGGCTTTGTGCGGGAGCTGAAAGACGGGTATGATACCTATGTAGGCGAGCGCGGGGTCAAGCTTTCCGGCGGGCAGAAACAGCGCATCAGCATTGCGCGGGTATTTTTGAAGAACCCGCCCATCCTGCTGCTGGACGAAGCCACAAGCGCGCTGGACAACGAGAGTGAGATTCTGGTTGGGCAAAGCCTGGATAAGCTGGCCAAGGGCCGCACCACGCTGACGATTGCCCACCGCCTGACCACCATCAAAAACGCTGACCGCATTCTGGTGCTGGGCAAATCCGGCATTGAGGAAGAGGGCCGCCACGAGGAATTGCTGGCAAAGAAAGGCATTTATTACCGCCTGTGGAACGGGCTGGTCAGCGGGCAGACGCTGTGATGGAAAAGCGGACGCCATGCCGCTTTGTTCCGATACAAAATATATAATGCAGAGCCACCCCGCCGTTGGGGCAGAAGTTTCCCGCGGCGGGGTGATTTTTGTGATTTTATAGGGAACGGTTTTGAGCGTTCTATTATCTGCCGTCTGTTTCCAACACATAACAAACCCAATATTTTCTGAGCGGCACACCGCGATCCGCCACCATTATTCATTATTATTTATTTTTTCCCGTTTCCTCTCCGCCCAATTTCTAATTCCTAATTTCCCTCTCAGTTCCGACTTTCTCCCTCCTTAATTGCCTCACCATTCTCCCCGTATTCAGCCCGCAGGTCAGCAGGTTAGAGGCTGTCATGACCGCCAGAAAGCCCGGCATACCGTATTGCGGCATCAGCCACAAAATGCCTGCAATGCGCAAAATGGAATCCAGCACCGAATAGCGGAAGGTCGCCAGCTGCTCCCCCATGCCTTTTAAAATCGCATCCACCATGCTTTCCAGGTACATAAAGGGCGCCACAAAGCCCAGTACCTGCACATAGCGGCCCGCCTGGGCATCGTGATAGAGCAAAATGGCGGCATCCTTGCCAAACAGCACCAGCGCGGCCCCCACCAACAGTGAGAACCCACCCGTCAACCCCATGGCAAGCCGCACAAGGCGGCGCAGGGCAGCGGTATCCCGGGCGGTGTGGGCACGGGTGATCTCCGGCATCAGCAGGCCGGAAAGTGCCGCCAGCACCGAGAACGGAAAAAAGATAAGCGGCAGTGCCATGCCTTTTAAGGAACCATACTGCGCCACGGCTTCGGCGCGGGTGCCAAGGTAAGCGGCAAGACAGGCGGGGATCAGCACGCTTTCCCCTGCCTGCAAAACGCTGGCCACCAACCGGCTGCCGGTCACAGGCAGCACAATTTCCCACAGCTCCCGGCTGGTATAGCCGCGGGGCGGGTCATCGGCGCATGGGCGGAAGCTCGGTTCCTGCCGGGCAAACAGCGCCATAATGCCGCAGGAGACCGCCTCGCTGACAGTATTGCCGATCAGCACCGCACAGCAAGCGTAAGCCGCGCCCCAGTGGGCCAGCTTTACCAGCGCCAATGCGGCCACAGCCATCCGCACGGTCTGCTCCACCAGTTGGGCAATGATATTCGGTTCCACCCTTCGCCGCGCCAAAAAGCACCCCCGCAGCGCCCCGGCCGCCGCAATAAACGGCAGGCTGGGGGCCAGCGTACACAGCCCCAGCTCCGCGCGGGAATCATGCAGGGCAAAGCGGGCCAAAGGGTCCGCCAGCGCCAGCTGCGCCAGCATGGCGGCGGTGCCCAATACGGCCGCTGTTGCCGCAAGGCTGCGCAGCGTCGGGGCCATGCCGCGCCCACGGGTCAGGCACTGCGCACCCAGCCGTGTGGACGCCACATTGATGCCCGCCGAAGCCAGCGAAACAAACACCATATAGACGGATAAGATCAGCTGGTACAGGCCCATACCCTCCGGCCCCAGGCGCGCAGCCACAAACACCCGGAACACCATGCCCAGCGCCCGCAGCGCAAAGCCCGCCACTGTCAGCAGCGCTGCATTTTTCAGATAGGTTTTCCCCCGCAGTGCCGTTTTTGCCGCCCCCTTTGCCCGTATAAAGCCAGTATATTCTGCATTGCTGCGGTTTATGGCAGGGTTCTATGAAGAAGTATCACCCATACAATTCGGACATTTTTGCTGGTTTGGCGTGCTATTCGTTTTGATAGTACTTGCATTTTGTGCTCTGACGCGGTACACTAATAAAGTGCGGCCCATGCCGCAAAACGGAGAACGGTGCCGAAACGGGGCAGTTGCAGCGCCCCGCCCGGCACAGATAAAAGGAGCTATATCCACATGAGTGAAGCATGTACCCACGATTGCAGCAACTGCCACGCTGACTGTTCCAGCCGCGCGCCGCAGCATGAACCGCCGCACGCAAAAAGCCACATCAAAAAAGTGATCGGCGTTGTTTCCGGCAAGGGCGGCGTTGGCAAAAGCATGACCAGCGCCATGATGGCTGTTTCCATGCGCCGCAAAGGCTACAAGGTCGGCGTGCTGGATGCTGACATTACCGGCCCTTCCATCCCCAAATTGTTCGGCGTTCATGGCCCGGCCATGGGCACCGAGGACGGCATCAACCCGGTGGAAAGCCACACCGGCATCAAGATCATGTCCATCAACCTGCTGCTGGAAGATGAGGAAGCCCCCGTTGTGTGGCGCGGCCCCGTAATTGCCGGTGCGGTCAAGCAGTTCTGGCAGGAAGTGATCTGGGACGACGTTGACTTTTTGTTTGTCGATATGCCTCCGGGAACTGGCGATGTGCCGCTGACCGTGTTCCAGACCCTGCCGGTAGACGGCATCATTATTGTATCCAGTCCGCAGGAGCTGGTCGGCATGATCGTTGGCAAGGCTGTGCAGATGGCCGAAATGATGAAGGTTCCCATCCTTGGCATTGTGGAAAACATGAGCTATGTGCTCTGCCCGGACTGCGGCAAGCATATCAACGTGTTTGGCGACAGCCATGTGGACGAGACCGGCAAGAAGTACCACCTGCCTGTGCTGGCCAAAATGCCGCTGAACCCCGAATTTGCCAAAGAGGCGGACGCCGGCATGATTGAAACCTTTGCCGGGGATTATCTGGACGGCGCAGCAGACGCTGTAGCCAAGCTGCTGAAGTAACTTTTCATTTTGGAATCCGGGCCCCATGCCCCGTTTGCAGCCTGTGTGGGGGCATGGCCCTGAAAAATTTATCCATACAGGAGGAAACACATTATGAAAAAGTTCCTGGAAGAGTTCAAAGCTTTTGCCCTGAAAGGCAACATGATGGACATGGCCATCGGTGTTCTCATCGGCGGCGCATTCTCCACGCTGGTCACTTCTTTGACGGACAACATCATCAACCCCATCATTGGCATTTTGTTCCAGACAGATTTCAGTGATGTTGTGCTGCACCTGCCGTTTGACATCAACCTGGGCATCGGTGCATTCATCTCTGCCGTCATTAACTTTATCATTCTGGCATTCGTTCTGTTCTGTATGCTGAAAGCCATGAACAAGCTCATGGACCTGGGCAAGCATGAAGAAGAAAAGCCCGCCGAGCCGGAAGCCCCTAAGGCACCGACGCAGGAGGAGCTGCTGACCGAGATCCTGGCTGTTTTGAAAGAGCAGCAGGCTGCAAACGGCAAATAACACACCGTTTTGCCCGGCCGTTATTGCCGCAGCTTAATTTTGTTAAGTTTAGCCATTGCAAAACAAAGCAAATAAGGTTTTTGCGTTAATTTCATAAAAATCTTTTGTTTGATGATTGCCATTCCCCTACTGGTGTGGTATAGTACATACAAGAACAAAGACGTTCCCACAAACGGGTTAGTGTACCCGTTGGGGAACGTCTTTTTTCGTATCTATGCCAGGGTGGGAAATGTGCGTTCCCGCCCGGCCCCGCAGGAAATTACGGGAAGGAGCAAAAAACGGATGGAAAACTTTACAGAGCGCAAGGCCCCCGCCGGGCTGTATGATCCGCGGTTTGAACATGACAACTGCGGCATTGGTGCAGTTGTGGATATCAAGGGCCGCAAAACCCACAAAACGATCGACGATGCTTTGCAGATCGTGGAGCACCTGGAACACCGTGCCGGTAAGGATGCTGAAGGCAAAACCGGTGATGGTGTCGGTATCCTGCTGCAGATCGGCCACAAGTTCTTCAAAAAAGCTGCCGAAGAAGCCGGCATTACGCTGGGCAACGAGCGTGACTACGGCATTGGCATGTTCTTTTTCCCACAGGAAGAGTTGAACCGCAACCAGGACAAAAAGCTGTTTGAGATCATCTGCAAAAAAGAGGGGCTCAACTTCCTTGGCTGGCGCGAAGTGCCCACCTGCCCGGAAATTTTGGGCCACAAGGCACGTTCCTGCATGCCCAGCATCTGGCAGGCATTTGTGGAACGCCCGGCCCGCGTAAAGCCCGGCATTGACTTTGACCGCAAGCTTTATGTTGCCCGCCGCGTGTTTGAACAGTCCAGCCAGGATACTTATGTGTGCAGTCTTTCCAGCCGCACCATTGTGTACAAGGGCATGTTCCTGGTTAAAGAACTGCGCCTGTTCTATCCCGATTTGCAGAGCGAAGATTATGAATCTGCCATCGGCATGGTACACAGCCGTTTTTCTACCAACACAGCACCCAGCTGGAACCGCGCCCACCCCAACCGCTTTATCCTGCATAACGGCGAGATCAACACCATCCGCGGCAACGTGGATACCATGCTGGCCCGTGAGGAAACCATTGGTTCCAACTACCTGAAAGAGGATATGACCAAGGTTCTGCCCATTGTGAACCAGGGTGGTTCCGACTCCGCCATGCTGGATAACACGCTGGAGTTTATGGTTATGAACGGCATGGAGCTGCCGCTGGCTGTTATGGTCACTATCCCCGAACCGTGGGAAAACAACCATAGTATGGACCCCAAAAAGCGTGCGTTCTATCAGTATTACGCCACCATGCTGGAACCGTGGGACGGCCCCGCTTCCATCCTGTTCAGTGACGGCGATGTGATGGGCGCTGTGCTGGATCGCAACGGTCTGCGCCCCAGCCGCTACTATATCACCAAAGACGGCCGCCTGATCCTTTCCAGTGAGGTCGGCGTGCTGGATATTCCCGCCGAAGAAATCGTGCGCAAGGACCGCCTGCGCCCCGGCAAAATGCTGTTGGTGGATACCGCCAGGGGTGAGCTGGTGGACGACGAAAGCCTGAAAGCCGATTACGCCAGCCGCGAGCCTTACGGCGAATGGCTGGACCGCAACCTGGTCAACCTGGCCGATTTGAAGATTCCCAACGAGCGTGTGCCCAGCCACGAGCATGACGAGCTGGTGCGGCTGCAGAAAGCATTCGGCTACCAGTACGAGGATGTTTCCACCATGATCCTGCCGATGGCAAAGAACGGCGCAGAGCCTGCCGGTGCCATGGGCAGCGATACCCCGCTGGCCGTTTTGAGCCACACCCATCCCCCGCTGTTTGAGTATTTTAAGCAGATGTTTGCCCAGGTCACCAACCCGCCCATCGACGCCCTGCGCGAGAAGATCGTGACCTCCACCACCGTATACGTTGGCGCACAGGGCAACCTGTTGGAAGAGGACGCCGAGAACTGCAAGGTGCTGAAAATCACCAACCCCATTTTGACCGAAACCGACCTGATGAAGATCAAGGCCATGAAGGTTCCCGGCTTTAAGGTGGAAACCATCTCCATCTGCTACTATAAGAACACCGACCTGGAAAAGGCCATTGACCGCCTGTTCGTTGATGTGGACCGCGCCTACCGCGATGGTGCCAACATCCTGATTTTGTCTGACCGCGAAATTGATGAGTACCATGTCGCCATCCCCAGCCTTCTGGCTGTGGGCGCAGTTTCCAAGTATCTGGTTCGTACCCGCAAGCGCACCGCCATGGCCCTGATCCTGGAAAGCGGTGAGCCCCGCAAGGTTCATGATTTCGCCACCCTGCTGGGCTACGGTGCCTGCGCCATCAACCCCTATCTGGCACAGGAGACCATCGGCGAGCTGATCAATGAGGGCCTGCTGGACAAAGATTACTATGCCGCTGTGAACGACTACAATAAAGCCGTTCTGGCCGGCATCGTCAAGATTGCCTCCAAGATGGGCATTTCCACCATCCAGTCCTACCAGGGCAGCCAGATTTTTGAAGCGCTGGGTCTGAGCAACGAGGTAGTGGATAAGTACTTTACCAACACCGTCAGCCGTGTGGGCGGCATTACCATCCGCGACATCCAGAACGACCTGGAAGCCCGCCACAAGCAGGCATTCGACCCTCTGGGCCTGGATATCAGCATGGAGCTGACCAGCCTGGGTGAGCACAAGCTCCGCAGCGGCAAGCTGGCCGAAGATCATCTGTACAACCCGCTGACCATCCACCTGCTGCAGCAGGCCTGCTGGACCGGCGATTACAACAAGTTCAAGGCTTACACCGATGCCGTGAACGCCGCGGGCGGCGATGCCATGCACCTGCGCAGCCTGCTGGACTTCAATTATCCTGACGCCGGTATCCCGCTGGACGAAGTGGAAAGCGTGGATTCCATCGTACACCGCTTCAAGACCGCTGCCATGAGCTATGGCGCCCTTTCTGAGGAAGCCCACGAGTGCATGGCCGTTGCCATGAACCGCATCGGCGGCAAGAGCAACACCGGCGAAGGCGGCGAAGCCGAAGACCGTTTTGGCACCGAGCGCAACAGCGCCATCAAGCAGGTGGCATCCTCCCGTTTTGGCGTGACCAGCAAGTATCTGGTTTCTGCCAGTGAGATTCAGATCAAGATGGCACAGGGCGCAAAGCCCGGCGAGGGCGGCCAGCTGCCCGGCGGCAAGGTTTACCCCTGGGTTGCCAAGACCCGCCACTCCACCACCGGCGTGGGCCTGATCTCTCCCCCGCCGCACCATGATATCTACTCCATTGAGGACCTGGCCCAGCTGATCTATGACCTGAAATGCTCCAACCGCAAGGCTGCCATCAACGTCAAGCTGGTCAGCGAAGCCGGTGTCGGCACCATTGCCGCCGGCGTTGCCAAGGCCGGCGCCGAAGTGATTTTGATTTCCGGTTTTGACGGCGGTACCGGCGCTGCACCGCGCAACTCCATCCACAATGCCGGCCTGCCGTGGGAGCTGGGCCTTGCCGAAGCACACCAGAGCCTGATCATGAACGGCCTGCGCTCCCGCGTGCGCATTGAAGCTGACAGCAAGCTGATGAGCGGCCGCGATGTGGCCATTGCCGCCATGCTGGGCGCTGAAGAGTTCGGCTTTGGCACCGGCCCGCTGGTTGCTATGGGCTGCGTGATGATGCGCGTGTGCAACCTGGATACCTGCCCCATGGGCATCTGCACCCAGAACCCCGAGCTGCGCAAGCGCTTTAAGGGCAAGCCGGAATACATCATCAACTTTATGCGTTTTATGGCCGAGGATCTGCGCGAATACATGGCCCGCCTGGGCGTGCATACCGTGGATGAACTGGTTGGCCGCACCGACCTGCTGAAAGTTAAGGATGCCCCGGCTGGTTCCCGCGCAAGCGAGATGGACCTGACTGCCCTGTTGAAAAACCCGCTGGTGGAAAACAGCAGCGTCCACTTCAACGCCAAGGATGTTTACAACTTCGGCCTGGAAAAAACGCCGGATATGCGCGTGCTGATGAAGAAGTTCAAGAAGAGCTTTGACATGGCAGAGCCCAAGCCGATGACCGTTGAACTGGAAGTTGGCAACACTGACCGCGCGTTCGGCACGATTTTTGGCAGCGAGATCACCCGCAAGTTTGGCAACACCCTGCCGGAAGATACCTTCCATGTGATCTGCAACGGGTACGGCGGCCAGAGCTTTGGTGCCTTTATCCCCGCTGGCCTGACCTTGGAACTGGTTGGCGATTCCAACGACTATATGGGCAAGGGCCTTTCCGGCGGCAAGCTGATCGTTTACCCGCCCAAGGATGTCACCTATGACCGCAGCGAGAACATTGTCATTGGCAACGTTGCCCTGTACGGTGCAACCGCTGGTAAAGCGTTCATCAACGGTGTGGCTGGCGAGCGTTTCTGCGTGCGCAACTCCGGTGCTACCGCTGTTGTGGAGGGCGTTGGCGACCACGGCTGCGAATATATGACCGGCGGCACCGTGGTGGTGCTGGGCAAGACCGGCAAAAACTTTGCAGCCGGCATGAGCGGCGGCATCGCCTATGTGCTGGATGAGGACTGGGATTTCTACACCCGCGTCAATAAAGACATGGTCAGCCTGGAGCCGGTGGAACACAAGTATGATGTTTCGCTGCTGAAGGATTTGATCCGCGAGCATGTGGAAGCTACCGGCTCCCCCCGCGGCAAGGAAATCCTGGACAACTTTGGCGAGTATCTGCCCAAGTTCAAAAAGGTCCTGCCCCATGACTATGACAAGATGCTGCGCCTGATTGCCCAGATGGAAGAAAAGGGCGAGGACAGCGAGCAGGCACAGATCGAAGCGTTCTATGCAATGAAGAACGCTGCTAACAAATAAGGGAGGCGCAAACGATGGGAAAACCGACAGGATTTATGGAAATTGCCCGGCAGACCAGCACGGAGCTGCCGCCCGAAGAACGCATTCAGAACTTTAACGAATTTCACATCCCGCTGCCGCAGGATGAACAGCAGGCGCAGGGTGCCCGCTGCATGGATTGCGGCGTACCGTTCTGCCAGGCTGGCATGATGATTGGCGGCATGGCAAGCGGCTGCCCGCTGAACAACCTGATCCCCGAATGGAACGACCTTGTCTACCAGGGCAAGTGGGATCTGGCTGTACATCGCCTGCGCGCCACCAACCGCTTCCCGGAGTTTACCAGCCGGGTATGCCCCGCTCTGTGCGAAACTGCCTGCACCTGCGGCTACACCACCGGCAGCCCTGTTACCGTGAAGGAGAACGAGCACGCCATTGTAGAATATGGCTATGAATCCGGCCTGCTGACCGCCTGCCCGCCCCCGACCCGCACCGGAAAAACCGTTGCCGTGGTAGGCGCCGGTCCTGCCGGCCTTGCGGTTGCCGATTACCTGAACAAGCGCGGCCACAAAGTGACCGTATACGAGCGTGAGGACCGCGTGGGCGGCCTGCTGATGTACGGCATCCCCAACATGAAGCTGGAAAAGCAGGTCATTGACCGCCGCGTGAACATTATGAAGGCCGAGGGCATTGACTTTGTAACCTGCGCCGATGTTGGCGGCAGCACCCCTGCCCAGGATGTGCTGGATGCACACGATGCCGTTGTGCTGGCCTGCGGTGCCAAGCAGGCGCGTGACATCAACGCCCCGGGGCGCGATGCACAGGGGATCTACTTTGCCGTGGATTACCTGACCAGCGTGACCCGCAGCCTGCTGGATTCCGGCTTTTCCGATGGCAAGGCCGTGAGTGCCAAGGACAAAAAGGTGTTGGTCATCGGCGGCGGCGATACTGGCAACGACTGTGTCGGCACCGCCATCCGCCAGGGCTGCGCAAGCGTGACCCAGCTGGAAATGATGCCTTGCCCGCCCACAGAACGCACCGCCGCCAACGCCTGGCCCGAATGGCCCAAGGTGCTGAAAACCGATTACGGCCAGCAGGAAGCCATTGCCGTGTTTGGCAGCGACCCGCGCATTTACCAGACCACGGTCAAAGAGTTCTATAAGGACGAAGCCGGTCAGGTTTGCGGTGCGCTGATTGCCAAGCTGGAAAGCAAAGTGGTGGATGAAGCCACCGGCCGCCGCGCCATGGTGCCCACCGGCGAAGAATTTGCCATCGAGTGCGACCTGGTGCTGATTGCCGCCGGTTTTACCGGCTGCCAGCCCTATGTGGCCGAAGCGTTTGGCGTTGACCTGACCAAGCGCGGCACCGTTGCCGATACCAAGTACGCCACCAACGTGCCCCATGTATTTACCTGCGGCGATATGCGCCGCGGCCAGAGTCTTGTTGTTTGGGCCCTGCGCGAAGGCCGCGATGCCGCCGCCGAGGTGGATAAGAGCCTGATGGGCTACACCAACCTGTAACAAGCCATTTTCTTAAGGCAACACCGCACAATTCCCGCCTTGCGGCTTAAGCACCGCTCCGGCAGC
>OLOG01001578.1_pt1 | contig 13156 bp, 7 predicted proteins | sample 1672351 | NCBI WGS metagenome assembly OLOG01 (sample SAMEA3136674, study PRJEB25190) | human gut metagenome | biome: human gut; feature: human-associated habitat; material: faeces | place: Austria | collected 2013 | reverse complement strand
AATGCAGCAGGGGACGCAGCGGCGATTGAATATTTTAACTATGTCATTTTTTACAGACATTACAATGACAATGATATCGTGAATCTTCCGCTCAGCGACGGTAAGGAAAGAATTACATGGCCGGGGCTTAAAAATTACCTCAGAAATCTTTCAAGAAAGGATTACCAACTGCAGGTTCATTTATTTGAGCGCAAAGGTGAATACCAGCGTTTTATCAGCCGGTATGGACTGTATGAGAGCGAGTGGGAAATTATCCGTGGGATCAATAAGACGGAAGGTCATGTGCGGACCTATTTTGAAAGTCATTATCGGACAACCCGCAAGGTGGTGGAGGATCTTCTGATCGAGGAGATTATCCAGAAAGCATTTATGGCGCGGACATCGGAACGGGCTGAAAATGGCGATAATATGTCGTTGATGGCGGATACGTTGTATCAGATCAAAGATCAGTTAGCGGAGCTGACCCGCAAGAAAGCGGAAATCGGCCAGTATGATAGACAGCAGGAAGTTATGCACAGCCTGGGTGAGCGGATCCGGACGCTGGATGTTATGTATGGTGAGGAAATGACACTGCGGATGGACATTGCCAGAGCATGGCAGACTGTACTTGCCAGACAGAAAAACAGGACTGCGGATCTGGCAGCGGCCAGAAGAGAACAGGAGCTGGCAAAGGGGCATATGGAAGACTATGCCAGAAAGCTGGAGACGGTCAAAATCCAGTCCAGCAAGGAACAGCTGGCCTATCTTGAAAAGGAAGCGGCCGACTGCAGCGAAAAGCTTGAGAAATTACAGCTGGAACAGGCTGTCAGCAGGGATGATCTGAACCTCAGAGAGAGTATGAATGATTACCTGGAATATCTGGAAGAACAGCAGAAATATCAGGCCGTGGAGGATATGATCCGTCATAGTACGGATGGGCAGAAGGAGCAGCTGGCACAGCTTCGGGCTTATGCAAAGGCATGGCAGAAACGTTGCCAGAAGCGGATGACTGTTTTGGATGACCGTATTGTACAAGGCCGGAAAGAAATGGAAAATCTTCAGCAAAAGCTGGATGAACTGGCATCATCAGAGCGTGAAGATGACAGAATGCTGGCGGTTCTGGAGCATCAGTCCCAGGAAAACCGTGAAAAGGAGCAAATGTATCTGAAGGATTTTGCAAGGCTGAGGGAAGCATCAGGACTTCTGGTGATTGAGGAAGTCGATAAGGAACTGCTCAGCCAGAAAAAGAAACTGGAAGCAAAGGAAGCTGAACTGATGCAGCTCATGGAGGATGCGAAAGCCGCAGAGGCAGAAAAAAATGAACAGCAGCTTCAGGAAGCTCGGAATACACAGATGTTGGGACATATCAGGACATTGATCCGTGAGGGCAATGAATTTATGGCAGCCTGGCAGCGGGAATATGAGCAGATCGCCAAACTGCTTCAGGTCTATCAGGTGACAGAAGCCGGTTTACTCAAGGAGCATTTGTTTGCACGCTATCGTAAGCTTGTGTGTGATATTGAAGAACGTCAGAGACAGGAAGCTGCACTGAAAGAAAAAATTCATCAGTTGGAAAATGGCGGGCTGATGCGTATACCTGCGGATGTTCAGGATTTTATGGATTATATCCGAACATGCCATGGCATTACCTGTGTTTATGGGGTTCAGTATCTTCAGGAAACAAATGATGCAGAGCGGCGTGCACTGCTTGCACGGATGCCGTTTTTGCCGTACACAGTGATTTTAAAAGATGGTTTTGCAAAAGTAGCGGCGGATGAACTTTTAAAGGAAAAAGATTTCGGGGAGCATGCGATTCCTGTGGTCAGTCTTGAAACGGTACTTTCTGAAGAGGAGCCGGTGGAGAAGAGCCGACTGCTTTTTGCCGGAAAAGGCAGCAGTTTCTATCTGGATGAAAATATGCGTCATAAAGTATGCGCACAGAGCCGGGAGCAGCTGACAGAACTTCAGCGGGTGATTGCCCGAATGGAGGATCAGCAGCAGACCTATGAAAAAGATATGGAGTCAGTGAGCAGTTTTCTCCTTGTCTATGATAGCAAAAAGGAAGAAAACAGACAAGCGCTTCGGGAAAACCAGAAGAAAGAGCTGGCGCTTCTGGAGAAACAGAAGTTGATCAAAGACCGGATACAGCAGTTGGATGGGCAGCTGTCCGGGGATGCTGTAAGTATTGAGGAAGCCGGGAAGCAGGCGGAGACGGCAAAAGAGCAGTATGCGGTACTTGAGTCACTGCGGGATGTCAATACAGCATTGATTGAGACAAAGCATCTGATCGAAGAAGTCAGACAGAAATATGGAAAATTGGCGGCAAAAAAGCAGGAGGAAGAACAGACCGCAACTTTGCTGCGAACCAAAATGCAGGAACAGTCGGAAGTGTGTGAACATACAGTCAGTGAGAAAGATCTGCTGATAAAAGACTGGGAAGACAACTGGAAGCTTTATGCTGTTGAAACAGACGGACAGCAGTTTTTGGGTGAACAGCCGTCGAAAGGACAGGTGCCGGAAGATTTGACGGATGATGCGCTGCGGGCGGCCTTTTATGGCATTCGTGACGCTTATGAGAAAGAACATATGGATCTGGATGACAAAAAGCAGCTGATGGAAAGCTATGCACGTTCTATGGAGCGGCTGACAAAGAGTATTGCCGATAGAAATCTCCAGATGGCGCGTATGGAAGATCTGCGGGCGGATGGCCAGATTTATCAGACAGCGGCTGAGAATATCAGGCAGATCAGACAGGACCTTGAGAATATGGCACAGCAGGCCGATAATATGCGGCAGCAGCTGACGGCTATTGAAGCGGACAAGAATCGTCTGTACGGCAGTGTTGCTCAGGCAGTCAATGTGATTGAGGAAAAATACGGTGCCTATAAAGAGGTGGCGTTAAATGATCAGAGTTATGAATCCTACGTGGAGAATATGCGTCAGCTCTATGAAAATACTTCGGCGGAGTATCGTTCGCTTACTGGACGTATTGAGCGTCTGACAAAGGAATTGTATGCGCTGGAGGGAATCAGGCATGATGTGGAACGCTTGATGAAGCTTTGCCATGTACAGGAAAATCTGACAACAGAAACATTGGATGAGCAGATCGGATTGAAGCGCAGATATGAGGAACTTCTGAGGCGTTATGAGCAGATGCAGTCCCAGTATTTTGCAAAAAGAGATGCGTTTGAAAAGGACAAAGCCAAAGCAGTGTCAGAACTGCATCAGTTAGGTGCAGAAGGTCTGGCGGCAGAACTTCGTGAACATCTCAGCCTTCCGGAGAATGCAGAAGCGGCAGGCAGAGTGATGCAGGAAATTGAGGAAACCATTGCCCTGATCCGTATAGAGAAAGAGCGTGTCGGAAAAAACATGGAAGACCTTGTCAGCATCAAGGACAGTTTTGAAAGTCAGTGTCTTCAGATTTGTCAGAACATCCGGATGGAACTGGATAAACTGCCGAAGATGTCTGCGATTGTCATGGATAACGAGCAGATTCAGATGGTCGGCCTTACCATTCCTTATGTTAAAGAGAATTTTTACAAAGAGAAAATGTCTGCTTATATTGATGATATTGTTAATCAATCGGATACCCTTGGAACGCAGGAAGAGAAAATGCGCTATATCCGGCAACAGTTGGCCTGGAAGCGGCTGTTTTCGGTGATTGTAACAGATATGAATGCCATTCGGCTGACACTCTACAAGAGAGAGAGAATTGCCAGCCAAAGTCGTTATCTGAAGTATGAAGAGGCGGTGGGCAGTACGGGGCAGTCCCAGGGAATTTATATTCAGTTCCTGATTGCAGTGATCCATTATATTTCAGCTATTCATGCAGGCGCGGCTGCAGGTGAGCATCTCAGGAAAGTCCTGTTTATTGATAATCCATTTGGCGCAGCCAAGGATATTTATATCTGGGAGCCTATTTTTGCCTTATTAAAAACCAATGATGTACAGTTGATTGTTCCGGCAAGAGGTGCAACGCCGGCAATTACAGGTAAATTTGATGTCAATTATGTTTTGGGACAGAAGCTGATGAACCATCGTCAGCAGACGATCGTCGTAGATTATCACTCCAATGTGAAGATTGACGAAATGGAATATGTGAAGATTAATTATGAGCAGGAAGTTTTTGACTTTGTTTAGGGCGTTAGTTGTCAAGTGTTTACTTGTGTGTTAAAATGCCCTTAGCGGAGCCGACGGCTTTGCAGTGAGGAGATGAATAAATTGGAGAATAATAAGATAAATGAAGGCGCGCTGACCAAGCAGATCAAGACCCTTGTGATGCAGGAGCGTTATGAAGAAGCCATGAAGGTTCTGGATGAGATTGAAGTCAGCAAGATCCGCAATATCTCTATCCTTTGCCTGGTCGGTGAAGTTTATATGGGCCTGAAGCGTTATGATGAAGCAGAACAGATTCTTCTGCGTGTTTATGAGAAGAATCCGAATACAAGACGAATCCTTGATCTGTTGACAACGTTGTATATTGATAAAGGTGAGTATTCTGAGGCAGAATATTATTATAAAGAGTTCATTGGTGTGGCATCCAGAGATCTGCATCGCTACATTCTGAGATACAGATTGGATAAGGGCAAAGGGGAACGTCTTTCTGTTTTGATCGATACCCTTGAGAAGTTAAGGGATTATGAATACATAGAGGAGTGGGCTTATGAGCTGGCGACTTTATATGAGGCCAGCGGTGAGACGAAGAAATGCATTCATGAATGTGATGAGATCGTGCTGTGGTTTGGCCATGGAGAATATGTGGACAAGGCCATTGCGCTGAAATGTAAATTGACAGGTGAGCCGCTGCCGGAGATTTCAACGGTTGAACAGCATCGCGTTGAGGAAGAACAGCGTGCGGCCCATGAGAAGCAGATGACAGAATCTATAGGTGCAGAGATGGGCATTGAGGGTTTTGCCGGTGCGGATTATGAGGGAAGCATTGATCTTGATCTCATTCAGCGGGCAATGGATGGGGCAGCGCCTGAAGCGGCAGATGAACCGATTGTCGAAACAGCTGTGACAGAGGACATACTTCGGGATGAAGTGATTGTGGAAGAGCCGGTATTAGAAGAAAATGAAGAGTCGGCGGGAAGCGCTGAAGGTGAAGAGACGCAGGATGCGGCAATGGCCGTTGATGTGAGAAATACAGACAGTGAAACGGTGAATGCAGATGGAAATACGGCAGATGATGACGGGCATGCGGAGTCTGCTTATGAAGACAGTGAGGCAGAACAGCCGGATGAAGAAAATGAGAAGTCTCATATTGCCCATCTGTTCAGCTCATTGATGTTTGGCAGGAAAGAGAAAGAGAAGCATTTTGACTGGTCTACTCTGAGATTGGCCAAAGAAAAAGGGGAAAAGCCTGACGAGATCGAACTGGCTGCTGCAGCGATCACTGCCGCCCAGAGCCAGGAGAGTCAGGCAGGCGAGAAGGATGAAGATATTTTCCTTCATGAGGAAATGCCTGTTGAGGAAATGTCAGAGAATACGGTGGTAGAGGATGCACCGGAGAAAGAAGTGCCGGAATCAGAAGAAGCCGAAGATGCAGCGATTTCTACAGAGGGACTCAGCGAGGAGGATGCAGAGTTCTTCGGCAAACTGATGGGTGAAGATCTTGTTGCGGATTACACACGCAGCCAGGACAGTGAAGAGGAGATCATTGTGGATGATGATGGTGAGTCAGAGGATACGGTTATTATCGATGATGATGATGATTCAGAGAATGAAGCACCAGAAGCTGCAGCTGCGGAAGATGAAATTATCATAGACGGTGATGATGAGAAGGATGAAGTCATTTCGGAGACAAAAGAGGATACATTGGATGATCTGTTTGGCATCGCCGGTGAAGTCCATGAAGATGAGCTGATAGATGATGATGACGAAGATGAAGATGATGACGAAGATGAAGTGATCTCGGAGGATGACAGCAGCAGTCAGAATGATTCGGCGGACGAAGAAGAGGATGAAGATGACGAGGAGGATGAGATCTCGGATGATATTCATGCCTCTGATACAGTTCTGAATATTTTCGGCACGGTGACAGGTGTAGAGAGTATTAAGAGTCAGTTGGCGAAGACATTCACCAAGTTTGAAGATCCGGCACTTGACAATATGGACTTGCTGGCACCGTATGATATTAACTTTGTTGTAACAGGTTATGATATGAGCGTCAAGTCCCAGATTGCCATTGGTATTGCAAAGGCCTTGAATACATATGGTATCTGTGATAAGAACAAGCTTGTCCGAGCAACGGCACAGGATCTGAATGGCCGGGACTTTTCTATGATCTTTGAGAAACTGAAAGGCGGCTGCCTGATCATTGATGGAGCAGATATGCTGGATGATAAGGCTGCGGGCATTATTGTTGATTTTGTTCAGCAGGACAATCAGGACGTAGCCATTGTTCTGGAAGGCGAAGAGGATAAGATCAAGGAATTATTCAGAAAATATCCGGTTCTTCACAGCAAGTTCCTGAATATCATTCATATTGGCAAGTACAATGAGAATGAACTTGTTCAGCTGGCAGAGGGATACGCCAAGAAGAAAGGCTATGAGATCTCAGGACCGGGAGCAGCTTCGCTGAAGACATTGCTGCGTGAACGTATGCAGGATGGCTATTCGGTTGATTATGAAGATATCATGGTCATTATTGAGGAAGCGATTGCCAGCCTCGAAAAGCGCAACATGAAGAATCTTTTCATGACTGTTCTTGACAATAAATACGAAGAAGCAGCCATGTTCATGCTTCAGCCGGAGGATTTTAAGAACATCAATATACCGGACTAAAGCAGGCTATAATGGGAATATTGGTATACTGTCTATAAATGCTATAAAAACTGCATTGTACCGGGATATAAAATAAACGCAGTATGGTCAGTAAAATTCAAAAAGGGATTCTGAACGGTAGAATCCCTTTTCAGATATTTGAAGTCCGTACTGCACTTATTTGGGGTACTGCAGCTTTTGAACCTAAAAAAATTGGTCCGACAAAAAAATAACTGAGTTGTCACAAATATTCGAACATCTGATTGCGTGCAAGCAATAAAAAATATTTCGCATGGTAATTAATATAAGTACAAACTATTGTATACTATGTGCAATTTTGACTGATTTTGAATTTATTATGAAAAGCAAACTGTGCCTTTTTCACAAAATAATTCGACGAATTTCAATAAAATAGCGGAATTAATGAATTTTAGGAATAAAAAAACTTACTTTTTGGAACGTTGAAAAGTTGGTCAAAATCTTGACAAAACATTCTAAAACGTGTAGGATGTATGTAGTGGCGTTTCTGAGAGATTCATTACATATTTAATCTGGTATGAATATGTGTGATTAAGAAGCTTACTGAAATAAGGAGGTATTTATTTTGAGAATCTTAGTATGTGTAAAACAGGTACCTGATACTGCAGAGATTAAGATCGATCCAGTAACGAATACACTGATTCGTGCAGGTGTACCAAGTATTGTCAATCCATTTGATGCATGCGCACTTGAAGTTGCAGCAAGAATCAAAGACGCAGATCCAAGCACAGAGATTACATTATTATCCATGGGTCCAGATCAGGCAAAGGATGCATTAAGAGAGTGTCTCGCAGTTGGCGGCGACAAAGCATATCTTTGCAGCGACAGAAAATTCGGCGGTTCTGATACACTGGCTACAAGCTACATCTTAGCTTCAGCTATCCAGTCTATCGAAGAGAAAGAAGGCAAATTTGACCTCATCCTTGCTGGTAAACAGGCTATCGATGGTGATACAGGTCAGGTTGGTCCTGAAATTGCAGCACATATGGGTCTTGCACAGGTTACATATGCAGCAGAAGTTTCTGTAGAAGGCGATGATATCATCGTTAAGAGAGAAAGCGACAAAGGTTACGATATGATTTCTGTTCAGAAACCAGCAATCGTAACAGTTGTTAAGACTGAATTTGAGCCAAGATATCCTACGATCAAGAATAAGATGGCAGCCCTCAAGAAAGAAATCACAGTTATCACATCAGAAGATATTCCGAATATCGATCTGACACGTTGTGGTCTTAAGGGTTCTCCTACAAAGGTTAGAAAGACATTTACACCAGTGAAGAATAAGAACTGTGTAATGGTTAATGAAGGCGAAGTTGAAGTATCAGCAGTTAAGCTTGTTGATCTGCTTGTAGACGCCAAAGTACTGTAAGGAGGATATGGGCATGAGTTTTGAAGAATATAAGAATCTTTGGGTATTTGTAGAGACAGAAGAGAATGAAGTAAAGCCAGTTGGCTACGAACTTCTTAATCCAGGCCGTGAACTTGCAGATAAGATGGGCGCTAAGCTTGTTGCAGTTGTTATCGGCGGTAAGGTTGAAGATATCGCTAAGAAAGCAATCGAATACGGTGCTGACGAAGCTATTCTCGTTGAAGGCGACGAATACTTTAACTATACAACAGATGCATACAGCATCGCTATGAAGACACTTGTTGACAAGCATAAACCATCAGCAATCCTGATCGGTGCTACCAACAACGGCCGTGACCTTGGTCCTAAGATGGCTTGTGATCTGAATACAGGTCTTACAGCTGACTGTACAGGTCTTGACTATGATGCAGAAGCTGGCAACATGGTTTGGACACGTCCGGCATTCGGTGGTAACCTGATGGCTATGATTCTTTGCCCAGACAACCGTCCGCAGCTTGGTACAGTTCGTCCAGGTGTATTCAAGAAACCTGAACTGGTTGAAGGCAGAGAGGGTACAATCACTCGTGAAGATATCCATGTAGCTGCTGATCAGATCAGAACAAAACTGATCGAGAGAATCGAAGAAGTTGCTGAAGCTGTTAACCTTGAAGAAGCTGAAATCATCGTTTCCGGTGGTCGTGGTGTAGGTTCAGAAGAAGGCTTTGGTGTTATCCGTGAGTTAGCAGATGTACTTGGGGCAACAGTAGGTGCTTCCCGTGCAGCTGTTGATGAAGGTTGGATTCCACGTGCACATCAGGTAGGCCAGACAGGTAAGACTGTAGGTCCTAAGCTGTACATCGCTTGTGGTATTTCCGGTGCTATCCAGCATGCTGCTGGTATCTCTGGTTCTGATTGCATCGTAGCAATCAACAAAGACCCAGATGCACCTATCTTTGATGTTGCTGATTATGGTATCGTTGGTGACCTGTTCACTATCATCCCTATCATGATCGATCAGATCAAGAAAGTAAACGCATAATTTCATACCAGATGTATTATGTTTGCCCTGCGGCTTTGGCCGCGGGGCTTTTTGTATGCCGCGGGGGAAAAATTCGAATATCGCCATGGTTAAGCGCTGGCAAAGAGAATAAATGAAAATGATTTACGGTACTGTTAATGATAAGTTATTATCAACTAACTTAAAATAACTGAGAAAATTTTATTGCTAAATCCTATTAAGAGAATTTATCATTTAAGCCGCATGTTTAGCGGCTTTTTTTAATTGACAGCTTTTTTCTTACGCGATAAAATACTAATCGTTAGCAGGACCTAACTGAATGAAAGGATATTATGATGAAGAAAATAATAAGAACTATTATGATATCTGCGACAATTGCTATTTTGACAGCCTGTTCCGGGAGAAATGATTCAATGGAAACTGAGGTCTCTTCTGAGGTGAGTTCTGAAAACGTTGTCACATCTTCGGAACTGACTTCAGAAAATGCTTCTGATGATGCAGAGGCGGTCAGAGATGTTTTTGCCATGGATACCTATATGACAGTGAAGGCTTACGGTTCTAACGGTGATGCGGCTGTTGATGCAGCGGTGGATGAGATTAACCGACTGGATGCGCTGTTGTCCACAGGTAAGAAAGACAGCGAGATTGGTCAGATTAATGCAAATAACGGCGGACAGCTGTCAGAAGACGGCGCTCTTTTGATGGAGCGTTCTCTGGAACTTTATGAGAGTACAAATGGTGCTTTTGATGTGGCGATTTACCCAGTGATGAAGGCCTGGGGATTTACCGACGGCAATTATCAGGTGCCGGATGCAGACACATTGAAGGCAACGCTGGAACTGGTGGATCCTTCTTTGATTGATTATGACAAAGAGACTTCAACCGTCAGCTTCAAAAAGGATGGTGTCCAGATTGATCTCGGTGGTATTGCCAAGGGTTATACATCCTCCAGGATTATGGATATTTACGAGGAGAAGTGTGTGACAAGCGGCCTGGTAAATCTGGGAGGAAATGCCCAGGTATTTGGTACAAAACCAGATGGCAGCTTGTGGCGTGTAGCGGTTCAGAGCCCCGATTCAGAAGATGAATATCTGGGGGTTCTTGAGACGAAGGATAAGGCCATTATTACATCCGGCGGTTATGAGCGCTATTTTGAAAAAGACGGTGTGACATATCATCACATTATCGACCCGTCAACAGGATATCCGGCGGATAACGGCTTAATTTCCGTAACCATTGTCAGTGCGGACGGTACATTGGCAGATGGTCTTTCTACATCTTTGTTTGTTATGGGAAAGGACAAAGCCACTGATTACTGGAAAGCGCACAGTGATGAATTTGATATGATTCTCCTGACAGATGATGAAAAGCTTTATGTCTCAGAGGGGATAAAAGACAGCTTTACATCAGACAGAGAATTTGAAATTGTAGAAAAGTAGAAGAGGATGACGCAGGATGAAGTTTTGGAAAAGATTTGGCGGCTATATGCCGATTCTTGCGACAATTGTTGTCGTGGGATGCGTCGGTACGGCGCTGAAAGGCTATGCAGCGCCGGTTTATGAGGTAGAGCAGCCGGAAAACATTCAGAGTACCGAAGCAGATGCAAAAGAGAAAAAGCAGGAAACAGAAGAAACTGAGCAGGCCAAGAAGGGAAACTTCGATTTGGCAGATGGTTTTTACAAGGGCAGCGGCACCGGTTTTGCGGGTACAGTTTCTGTTTCTGTAGAAATTAAAGACAAGAGTATTATTGCAATCAATATTCTCAGCACCCAGGATGATGAGGCTTTCTTTAACAGAGCCAAGGGTGTCATTGACAAAATTATTGCCGGACAGACACTGGATGTGGACGTGGTGTCCGGGGCAACCTACAGCTCCAACGGTATCATCAGTGCTGTAAAGAATGCCCTGACCGGAGAGCAGGATACAAGCACACCGGCTACGACGGCAAGCAGCAGTAGTCAGAGTTCACCATCCATTGAAACGGTGGATTATTCCAATCAGACATGGTGAGACGGCATCTACTACGGCAGCGGTACCGGATTTAATGGCGAAGTACAGGTTGAGGTGGTGATTGCTGATGGGAAAATCAGCAATATCAGCGTGGTCAGCCATAATGATGACAGTAGTTTTATGAGTCAGGCCCAGGGATTGATTCCGAATATCATCAGTTCCCAGAGTACCAATGTGGATGCGGTTTCAGGTGCTACTTACAGTTCCAGAGGTATTATTGATGCGGTGCGTGCGGCACTGAAACAGGCAGTAGTTAATGGTTCTTCAAATGATGCCGATGACAGCAATGATGACAATAACAATAATGACAATAACAACAGCAACAATAATTCGACAATTTTTGAAGGAAAAGTACCTTACGAAGAGGGTATCTATTATGGCACAGGTGAAGGATATGCCGGAGATATTCAGCTGGCAGTTGTGATCCAGGATAAGACCATCAAAGCCATACTGGTGACAGAATGTGAAGATGATGCTGCTTTCTTTAACAGAGCCAAGAGTATCATTAACGAAGTTCTGAAAAAACAGTCAACAGATTTGTCAGGTATTGACACTGTGTCTGGAGCAACGTACAGCTCCAACGGTATTGTCGAAGCCCTGAGGGAAGCTTTCAAAGCAGCTGAAAACGGTAACAGCGGCAAGCCGGCTGAATCGGAAACGGAGACAGAAACTGAGACAGAAGGCGAAACAGATACTGAAAATAGCGACAGCGTTTATATTGATGGTGCCTATACCGTCTCTGTTGTGTGTGAACCTGATGAGGATCAGGATTTTGAAGCTTACAATCTGTCAATGACCGTTCATATCAAAGATGACAAAATTACAGCAGTCACAGACATTGTCAGTGATGGCGATCAATCCAATGAAAGCTATATCAAACGTGCAGCAGAAGGTACTTCAAAACTGCCGGGGGTTGTAACGCAGATTACAGAAAAAGGCGGCCTTGATGCCATTGATACGGTGACAAGAGCAACCTGTTCATCCAATACCATTATCGAGGGATGCCAGAAGGCATTAGAGGCTGCAAAGCGGACACCGGAAGAAACAGATGAGACAGAACCGGGAGAAAGCGAGACAGAGAAACCGGCAAACAGAATCTATGCAGACGGCGCTTATACAGTATCTGTCATCTGTGAGCCGGATGCAGATGGAGATTTTGAAGCTTACGATTTGACGATGACGGTTCAAATTGAAAATGACCGGATTACAGATATTTCAGGCATCAGCGGCAATGGTGACAGCGACAATGACAGCTATATAAAAAAAGCGGCCCAGGGTACTTCAAAGTATGTGGGTGTGGTGACACAGATTACAGAAAAGGGTATGCCGGAAGACATTGACACAGTTGCAAGAGCAACCTGTTCTTCCAATGCGATAATCGAAGGCTGCCAGAAAGCATTGAATGAAGCAAAAAAACTGGCAGAGGAAGGTAAGTAGAGATGAAGACATTTGGAGTTCGAGCAGTGAATCTGGTACTTATCGTTGCATTGTTAATCGGCTATAACACTGTATTGACACTGCGGGATAAGGATGATCAGATTGCGAAACTGACAGCAGACCTGGAAAGTGCCAAATTATATAAGCAGTCTGTCATGCAGTCCAAGGAGGATGCGGCAGGCGGCAGTTATGAAGATGGCATCTGGAAAGGCGAGGCACAGGGATTTGGCGGAGTCATTCAGGTGGAAGTCACTGTTGAGGGCGGTTCCATTACAGATATCAGTATTGTATCAGCAGAAAAGGAGGATGGCGCTTATCTTTCCATGGCGGAGGATATTATCCCGACAATCATTGATGCACAGAGCGCAGATGTAGATACGATCAGCGGAGCAACATTCAGTTCCACCGGGATTAAAAATGCAGTTGCGCAGGCATTGGAAGAGGCGGCAAAATAAATGAGCAAAATCGATATACATCATCTTACAAAAAAGCAGCGCAAGCAGATGCACGGCTGGCTTCGGGCAATCATACAACTTTTATATTTCCTGTTTCTGCCCTCA
>OLOG01001572.1_pt1 | contig 13187 bp, 13 predicted proteins | sample 1672351 | NCBI WGS metagenome assembly OLOG01 (sample SAMEA3136674, study PRJEB25190) | human gut metagenome | biome: human gut; feature: human-associated habitat; material: faeces | place: Austria | collected 2013 | reverse complement strand
GTCTGGGGCGTGGGCTATAAGTTCGAGGTGCGTCAGTAATGCGCAAAAGTATTTCCGTCACCTTCTTTTCGGTGGTGGCGACCCTTCTGGTGCTGGGCACGGCGGTGATGGGCTGCTCGGAGTGGGTCCTGTTTAACCGCTACTTTGCGCAGGAGCGGTACGAAGCGCTGGACAGTGTGGCCGAGGTCACCCGGCGGGCGGCAGACTACGTGGTCCAGCAGGCGGCCCTGCCCAAGGGCGAGGAACTGGACGCGCTGAGCACCAAGCTGGAGATCATCGGCGAGAGCGCCGAGGCCTATCTGTTCCTGACCGATGAGGACGGCCATGTCCTTATCACCTCCAACCCGGCGCAGCTGGCGGAGGATGCCGTGCCGCAAGCCCTGATGGCCAGGGTGGGGGATGAGAAGCCCTACCATGTCCTGAGCACGCTGGATGGCGTCCTGACCGAAAAAAGCTACGTTTCCGTGCGGAAAATGATGGACGACAACGGCGCTTGCAGCGGCTATCTCTTCCTGTGCTCGTCCGGTGCACGGCTGACCGATTTCAAGGAGGAGTTCTGGTCGAACTTCTTCTTCTCGGCCTGCATCATGCTGCTCTGCGCCAGTGTGCTGACAAGCGTCCTGATGCGGCGGCTCACCGACCCGCTGCAAAAGATCACCGAGGCCGCGCAGCGGTTCGGCGGCGGGGATCTCTCGGTCCGCGTTGAGGGGGTCGAGGGCGAAGGCGAGGTCGTGGACTTGGCCCACACCTTCAACCAGATGGCCGAAAACATCCAGTCCAACGACAATTCGCGCGGCCAGTTCATGGGCAACATCGCCCACGAGCTGCGCACCCCGATGACCACCATCAAGGGCTTCATCGACGGCATTCTGGACGGCACCATCCCGCCCGACATGCAGAACCACTATTTGCAGCTGGTCAGCGAGGAGACCGGCCGTCTGGCCCGGCTCATCCAGAACATGCTGGACCTGTCCAAGCTGGAAAGCGGCGAGTATCAGGTGAACGCCCGGATGTTCAACATCTGGGAGACCCTGACCGGCGTGGCGCTCTCGGCGGAACAGCGGATCAACGATGGCATGATCGAGCTGGAGGGCCTGACCATGGACGAAAAAGTTCTGGTCTATGCCGACCCCGACCTCATTCATCAGGTGGTGTACAACCTTCTGGACAATGCCATCAAGTTCACCCCGGCGGGCGGGACCATCCGGTTCCACGTCGAGAAGCTGGGCCCGGAGGTGGAGGTCTCCATCTGGAACTCCGGTCAGGGCATCAGCCCGGAGGCGCTGCCCTATGTATTCCAGCGCTTCTATAAGGAAGACCGCTCCCGCGGCCTCCACGCCCGCGGCGCAGGTCTGGGCCTGAACATCTGCAAGGTGCTGGTCAACCTGTCCGGCGGCCAGATCCGGGTCGAGAGCCAACAGGGCGAGTGGTGCCGGTTCGTGTTCACTCTGCCCACCTGCCCGCCCAACCCCGGCGAGATCAAGCGCCTGCCCGACGAAGCGGGCCGTCCGGTGCCGGTGGAAGACCCCGCCAGCATGAAGCCGGTCAACTGAATCCTGCACAGCCAGGCTGTTCCGTAGTGTGGAACGGCTTGGCTGTTTTTTGCATGATGGGGGCCGCAAAAGGGATTTTTGCGACTTTTCCGTGAAAAACACGGCTGCGGATTTGATTTTTTCTGCGTTTTCATGTAAACTAAGAATAGCTATGTCTACCCTGGATTCTGTCCCTGTACGGAGCACAAAAACAGGACGCATGGCAAAACTTTTTGAAAAAATAACGGAGAGTACAAACGAACATGACGATTGTAAGTCCTTCGATCCTTTCAGCCGATTTCACGAAGCTGGGCGCAGACTGCCGGATGGTGCTGGACGCCGGGGCGCAGATGCTGCATTACGATGTGATGGACGGCCATTTCGTGCCCAACATCAGCTTTGGTGTGCCGGTGCTGAAGAGCCTGCACAAGGGGATGCCCACAGCGTTCTACGACGTGCACCTGATGATCAGCCACCCGCTGGCTTATGCCGAGCCGTTTGCAAAGGCGGGGGCCACGCTGCAGAATTTCCATCTGGAATGTGAGGACGACATCCAGCAGACCATCGACGCCATCAAGGCGCAGGGGTGCAAGGTCGGCCTGACCATCAAGCCAGGCACGGCTCCGGAGGCGCTGGCCCCGTATCTGGACCAGCTGGATCTCGTTCTGGTCATGAGCGTGGAGCCGGGTTTCGGCGGGCAGAAGTTCATGCCCTCGGCGCTGGAAAAGCTGCGCTGGCTGCGCGAAGAGCGGGCCAGACGGAGCGCACACTTCCTGCTGGAAGTGGACGGCGGCGTGGACGACGCCACGGCTCCGCTCTGCGTGGAGGCCGGCGCGGACATTCTGGTGGCGGGCAGTGCCGTCTTTGGTGCGGCAGACCCGGCGGCGGCTGTGCGCCGTCTGGCTGCGCTGTGAGAGGTGCTGAGCCATGGATGAAACATTGATCCGGGCGCAGCAGCGGGAACTGACCCGGACGGGCCGCTACTACCGGCATGTCTGCTGGATGGCCGTCCCGCTGCTGTGCATGTCCTGCTACTTCTACGGGCTGCGGCCGCTGCTGCTCTGCGGCGCGGCGGTGATCACCGGCAATCTGTGCGACCGTCTGGTCTCACTGCTGCGCCGGCGCGTCTACCAGTCCAACGATTTTTCCAGCGAGAGCTTCGCGCTCCTCATCGCGCTGCTCATGCCCGCCACGGTGGACTGGTACGTCCTCATCGCGGCGGTCCTGGCCGGTGTCTTTATCGGCAAGGAGGTCTTCGGCGGCTACGGCAGCTACCCGTTCCACCCGGCGGCGGTGGGCTACGTCATCGCGGCGGTGTCCTGGCCGGAACAGGTGTTCCAGTACCCCCAGCCGTATACCGCCATCCCCCTGTGGGATGCGTCGGCTGTGCCGGTGTCGGATACCATCTCCCGGACCCTGCGCAGCGGCGGCATCCTGAACCTCAGCCCGATCTCGCTGGTGCTGGGCGAGTATGCTGCCCCCATGGGTACCGGTGCGGCGCTGGTCATTCTGGCCTGCGGGCTGTTCCTGTGGTATCAGAAGGATACCCGCCTGAGCGCAGCCGTCAGCTTTCTGGTGACGAGTGCCCTCATCGCGTTTCTGTTCCCCCGGCAGGTGGGCCTGCTGGACACTTCCTTTGTGGCCAGCCTGCTCCCCCGTTTGCAGTGTGTGCGGGATGAACTGTTGACCGGCGCGATGCTGTTCAGCGCGGTCTTTCTGCTGAACGAGCCCTATACCTGTGCCCATCACCGCATCGGCCGCATTTTGTACGGTGTGCTGGTGGGTGCCGCGACCATGGGTTTCCGCTACTTTGGCGTCTACGATACGGGGGTCTGCTTTGCACTGCTCACGGTCAACAGCATTTCCGGCTGGCTGGACCGCACCGAGACCCGCCTGTACCGTCTGCTGGGCTGGAAGGAGGATGCGGAATGAAACGTCACGTTGCAGAAATGATCACCCGCGACCCCGAAAAGTTCGCACACCATGACCGCATCTTCAAAAACAACCCGGTCGTCATGCAGGGCATGGGCCTGGCCCCGCTGGTGGTGTTGGCCACCAGCGGCAGAAATGCCGTGATGCTGGCGGTGGCTGTGGCCCTGCTGCTGACGCCCTCGCGGATGCTGGCTTGCCTGCTCAGCCGTCTGTGCCCCCTGCGGGATGAGCGCCCGGCCCCCGAAGAGCTGGAAAAGAAACTGCTGCCCCGCGCCTTTGTCTACAGCGGCAGCGCCGCCGTGGTGTATCTGGCGGTGTATCCCATCCTGAATGCCCTCTTCGGCACCGATTTGCTGGTGCTGGGCATCTACCTGCCTCTGCTGGTGGTGGAGCCGCTGCTGACCTACCGCTTCGGCCGTGTGCAGGAAACGATGCACAAGGCTGTTTCCAAAGGTCTGCGCATCACGCTGGGCTATGCGCTCATCCTGCTGCTGTTGGGCTGTGTGCGCGAGTGGCTGGCCCTCGGCAGCGTGTTCGGCATCCCGCTCAGCCGCTCCGTCCTGCCCATGGCCGGGATGCCGGCGTGCGGCTTCATCGTGCTGGGCGTGGTGTGCGCCATCTGGCGCGCGCTGGCCCGCAAGCGGCAGAAATACCTGAAAAATGAGGCGCGCGGCTATCTGGCCGTGCATCCGCAGGAGAACCGGAAGGAGGCAGAACAATGAGCGACGTGCTGCACCTGGTAGGCGTCTTCTTCAACTATGCCGTTCTGGCCATCTTTGCCCAGAACGCCGTCTTCACCCGCAGCCTGGGCGTGTCCCGGCTGGTCCAGCTCGTCGGCGACGAGCGGACGAGCAGCTGGTGGTTTGCCCTGATGCTCTGCATCACGCAGGTGCTGGTGGCTCCGCTGGCCTATTTTGCGGGCAGCTTCATTGCCCCGCTGCCCAACCGCGCCCAGCTGCGCCCGGTGATGTATCTGACCTGCATCGCGGCGGTCTGCCTGTTTGAGCTGCTGGTCCTCAAGCTGGCAAAAGGCCCCCGCAGCGGCCAGCTCATCCGCATCCTGCCCGTGGCCGCTGTCAACAGCGGTGTGCTGGGCACGGTGCTGGTCGAGCGCACCCAGAGCTTCACGCTGGAACAATCCCTCGGCTTCGGCCTGGGCAGCGGCCTGGGCTATCTGCTGGCCGTCATGCTGGTGACGGAAGCACAGAATCGTCTGCGCAGCCGGGCCATCCCGGAGGCGTTCCGCGGCCTGCCCGTCACGCTGATCTACATCGGGGTGCTGGCACTGGCCATCTATGGCTTTACCGGCCATTCCGTGATCTTGTAAAAGACCCCAAGGGAGGGTGGTTGATTATGGCAAAATATCCGAAACGCCAGAAGGTCAAGCGCTATCGGCGCAGCTTCTACAGCCGCGAGATGCGGGTAAAAAAGGGGATCGGCATCGCCGTGCTGGTCCTCGTGATGCTGGGCGCGGCCTGGCTGGCAGCTCCCCATGTGCTGGACTGGGCAACGCATACCTGGTACACCGTGGTGCGCAACCGGGACCTTTCCGCCTCCTCCCCCGCCAGCGCGAGCGCATCGTCCGTGGCGGAGAGCCCGGCGTCCTCTGCGGCGAGTGAACCGGCCGCTTCTTCGGAGGTGCAGCCGGAGGTGGTGACGCCCGCTGTGGACGGCACCGCCATCGTGGAGGGCAGCTGGGCCGAGGCCGACATCACGGCCCTGACTGAGGATGCCTCCATCCGCGCTGCGGCGCAGCAGCTGGCCTCGCAGGGCGTGAAATATGCCGTCGTGACCCTGAAGGACGCCACCGGCGTGGTCTATTATGCGTCTCAGGTGCCCGCCGCTGCGGCCAGCCCGGCCAGCGTGACCGTGGACCCGGCCAGAGTGGCCGCCATCTTCCGGGAAGAGGGCCTCATCCCGGTGGCGAAGCTCGCCGCCTTCCGTGACCCGGCCGGTGCCCGCGCCGACCACGCCATGGCCATTGGATATAAGGGGCAAGCTTACCTCTGGCTGGACAACAAGGCGTCTGCCGACGGCAAGCCCTGGCTGAACCCCTATGTGGACGCAGCCGTCCAGTACATCGGCGACCTCATCGACGAGCTGCACACCGCCGGGTTTGAGCAGATGGTGCTGGAGAACGTCCAGTTCCCGGCCTCCACCAGCAGCAAGCAGGACTATGGCACCACCAACGGCGTGAGCCGTGCCGACCAGCTGCGGGCCGATATGGCGGTCTGGGAGCAGCGCTTCGGCAGCCGTGTGACCCTGTGGTACAGCTATACGCTGGCCGAGGTGGCCGACACCTCCAGCACACTGGGCGTCCCGGCCGCACAGCTGGGCGTGAAGAACCTTGTGGTGCGGGTGCCTTCGGCCTCCACCATGACCGCCGAGGAGCGCGCTGCTCTGGTGCAGGCGCAGACCGAAGCGGGCGTCGAGCATGTGGTCGTGCGGGACAATGCGGCCGGATCCTACGAATAAAAACTACGGTTTCCTTTCAATAACGCGAGAGGTAGGAATGTGATATGAACAAAACATCGTGCTTTTCTCCGGCACACATCCTGCTCCCGGCGGAGAATATCCCGCTGGAACAGTGGGGCTGCGTGGCCTGCGATCAGTTTACGAGCGACCGCTCCTATTGGGAAAAAGCGGCCCGGACGGCGGCAGGTTCGCCCAGCACCCTGAACCTGGTCCTGCCGGAAGTGTATCTGGAAGAGAGCGGCGTGACCGGCCGCATCCAGAAGATCCATGAGACCATGGACGACTATCTCCGCACGGTGCTGACCCGCGCGGTGGACGGCTTTATTTATGTGGAGCGCACCGAGCAGAGCGGCCGCATCCGGCAGGGGCTGGTGGGGAAGATCGACCTTGAAGCCTACAGCTACGCCGAGGATGCCCAGCCGGAGGTGCGCCCCAGCGAACACACGGTCGAGAGCCGCATCCCGCCCCGGATGGCCGTCCGGCGCGGGGCCAGCCTGGAAACGCCCCACGTCATGATGCTGGCCGACGACCCGGACTGCACCCTTATCGAGCCCATCGGGGCGAAGAAAGACGCGCTGCGCAAGGTCTACGAGGGCGAACTGATGCTGGGCGGCGGGCACATCGCGGGCTGGGCCGTGGAAGACCCGGCTCTGCTGGCCCAGATCGACACGGCCCTGCAGGGGCTGGGCCGTCAGGAAGTCTTTGATGCCCGGTATCCGCAGGCCAGGGGCGCAGCCCCGCTGACGCTGGCCGTGGGTGACGGCAACCACTCGCTGGCATCGGCCAAGGCCTACTGGGAGGAGCTGAAGCAGACCCTGCCCCCGGAGCAGCAGGCAGACCATCCGGCCCGCTGGTGCCTGGCCGAGGTGTGCAACGTCCACTCGCCCGCCATCGAGATCGAGCCGATCCACCGGGTGCTGTTCAATGTGGACTGCGGCGCGGTGCTGCTGGCCCTCATCGCGTGGAGTGACTCCCACAATGCAGGCATCTGCTTCGGCGATGCCCGGCAGCAGTCCTTCACGCTGGCAGGCCCCCACGTCGCCAATGTGCTCAGCTTCGAGCATCCCGTGGCCCCGCTGACCGTCGGCACCATCGACGCCTTCATCGAATACTTCATGGCCCGCCACATCGAGGCCCGCGTGGATTACGTCCACGATGAGCCTGCAGTCCGCGCCCTGTGCAAGCAGGGCGGCGTGGCTTTCCTGCTGCCGCCGTTCGACAAGAGCGACCTGTTCAAGGGCGTCGTGATGGGCGGTGTGCTGCCCCGCAAGACCTTCAGCATGGGCCATGCGGAGGAAAAACGGTATTACATCGAGTGCCGGAAAATCAAAGAGTAACAGAATGAAATGCAAAGGCCTCCCCGGCAGGGCGAGGCGGAAGCATTTCATGGACAATAGGAGAACCATGACTTTTAACGAACTGAATCTGTCCGCCCCGCTGCTGCGTGCCGTTGCGGAGGCGGGCTACGAATCCCCCTCGCCCATTCAGGCATCGGCCATCCCGCCGGTGCTGGCCGGGAGGGATTTGATGGGCTGCGCCCAGACGGGCACCGGCAAGACCGCAGCCTTTGCGCTGCCCATGCTGGATCGCCTGACGGCGGCCCCGGCCAAAAAGAAAGGGGCCGTCCGTGCCCTGATCCTGACCCCCACCCGCGAGCTGGCGCTGCAGATCGGCGAGAGCTTTGAGCTGTACGGCAAGTACCTGAACCAGCGCAGCACCGTGATCTTTGGCGGCGTGGGCCAGGCCCCGCAGGTCGCAGCCCTCAAGAAGGGCGTCGATATCCTCATCGCCTGCCCCGGCCGCCTGAACGACCTGGTGGGGCAGGGCCTCATCGACCTTTCCCACATCGAGATCTTCGTGCTGGACGAGGCCGACCGGATGCTGGACATGGGCTTTGTGCATGACGTGAAAAAGGTCATCGCCAAGCTGCCCGCCCAGCGCCAGAACCTGATGTTCAGTGCCACCATGCCCAAGGAGATCGAGCAGCTGGCGGCCGGCATCCTGCACGACCCCGCCTTCGTCAAGGTGGACCCGGTGTCCAGCACCGTGGACCGCATTGACCAGAGCCTGTATTTCGTCGAGAAGGGCAACAAGAAGTTCCTGCTGCCCTGGCTCATCCAGAATCTGAAACCGCCGGTGCAGAACGCGCTGGTCTTCAGCCGCACCAAGCATGGCGCGGATAAGATCGCCAAAGACCTGAACAAGCAGGGCATCCCGGCAGCGGCCATCCACGGCAACAAGAGCCAGTCTGCCCGCGTGGCGGCGCTGGAGGGCTTCAAGGCTGGAAATACCAAAGTGCTGGTGGCCACCGATATCGCCGCGCGCGGCATCGACATCAGCGAGCTGTCCCATGTCTTCAACTACGACCTGCCCGAAGTGCCGGAAACGTACGTCCACCGCATCGGCCGCACGGCCCGCGCCGGTGCCGACGGCACGGCCGTCAGCTTCTGCGCCCCGGAGGAGCAGGAGTATCTGGCCGGGATCGAAAAGCTGAACCGCCGGAAGATCCCGGTGGTATCCGGCCACCCGTGGGACGGTGTGCCCGCCCCGGCCAAAAAGGAGCCGCCTGTGCGGGGCAAGAAGCCCAAGGCAGAGGCCGAAGCGCCTGCCGCCCAGCCGGAAAAGCCCGCCAAGGCGGCAAAACCGGCCTGGCCCAAAAAAGAAAAAACGGCTGCTGCCAAGGCAGAGCCGATGAAATCTCAACCGAAAGAGGAACCATCCATGGATGAAAACCAGAAGCGTACCCCCGGCGGGCGCAGCGAAAACCGCCGCTCCAACAACAGCCGCCCCCGCCGCGAGGGCAGCAATGCCGCCCCGAACCGCGGCAGCAACGCCCAGCCCAAGTTCGACCCCCACTTTGTGAGCGCCCCGGAAGCGACGCCGCTGCGCCCGGCCAAAAAGCCCAATGCGCCCGCAGCCCAGCCCGCCGCAAAAACGGCAGCCCCGGCCGGCAGCGCCAAAGGCGAGAACACCCAGACCGCTCCGAACAGCCAGAGCCGCCGCAATGCCCAGCCGGGCAGCGCCAGCCGCCCGGCTCGCGGGGGCCGCACCGAGCGGACGGAGCGCACGGCCCGCCCGGCACAGAACGCCGTAGGCAGTGCCAACACCGGCAAGGGCCGCACGGAGCGCAGCAATGCGGGCCAGCCCGCCCGCGCACCCCGTGCCCCGAAGCAGGAGGCCTCCCGCAGCCGCAGCCGGAACAATGCGCCCAGCCGGGACGAAGATCCGGGTCTGGTCCTCATCAGCCGTCGCCCGCCGCAGCAGAAGTTCACCAACTTCGAAGAGTATATGAACGCCCACGGCGGCGCAACGGCTCCCATCGAGGATCACAGCGATGAAGTCTGAGCCGTGGCAGTGCCCGCTGTGCGGCGGGCCGCTGGACTATTTCCATAAAAAGCCAAGAAAAGCAGCTGCGGCTGGGTCTGCACGGCCTGCGGCGTGCGGTATGACACCATGCAGCTGCTGGATGAATGAAACGAGAAGTAAATTTCTCCCTGTCCCTATTCAAAATTGCTCACAGAAAGCTGAGGATCACCTTATGAACGAGAAAAACAACATCACCAAAACCGCTATGCTCACCGTGTGCGGACGGCCCAACGTGGGCAAGTCCAGTCTCACCAACGCCCTGGTGGGTGAGAAGATCGCCATCGTCTCCAACAAGCCCCAGACCACCAGAAACCGCATCTACGGTGTAGTGAACCGGGGCGACACCCAGTTCATCCTGCTGGATACGCCGGGCCTGCACAAGGCCCGCTCCCGGCTTGGGGACTACATGGTGAAGGTGGTGCGGGAGAGTCTGGCCAGTGTGGAGGCCGCCCTGCTGCTGGTGGAGCCCATCCCCCACGTGGGAGAGCCGGAGAAGATCCTTCTCCAGCGCATCCGGGAGGAGAAGCTGCCATGCGTACTGTGCATCAACAAGATCGACACCGTGGAGCGCAAGGACGATCTGCTGGCGGTCATCGCCGCATACAGCGAGGTCTACCCGGATTTCGACGCCATCATCCCCATCTCCGCCCGCACCGGCGACGGGCTGGAGGATCTGCTGACCCAGATGCAGCGGTACGCCGTGGAGGGGCCGCAGCTGTTCCCCGACGGCATGACCACCGACCAGCCGGATCAGCAGGTCTGCGCCGAGATCATCCGGGAGAAAATGCTGCTGTGTCTGGATAAGGAGATCCCACACGGTACGGCGGTGGAGGTGCCCCGCTTCACCGAACGGGAGGACTCAGGCATCATCGACCTGGACGTGACCATCTACTGCGAAAAGGCCAGCCACAAGGGCATCATCATCGGCAAGCACGGGGATATGCTCAAGCGCATCAGCACGCTGGCCCGGCAGGATATCGAGAAGTTCATGGGTACCAAGGTCTATCTGGAAACGTGGGTGAAGGTCAAGGAAAACTGGCGGGACAATGTGAATTTCATTCGTTCACAGGGCTACAACGAACAGTAATTCCCGTTAGAAACATGAGCCGACCCTAAAACTTACCACTCATGTTTCGCCCCGGCGGCGGCAAGCTAATGCCGGGGGTGGAGATCATGTGCGATTACTGGAATCTTTTTCTGGAGACCGGAGCGCCGGAGCTGTATCTGCTGCACCGGTGGGAGGAGGAATCATGCCAAACCAACCCATCGTCACCGCCGGACTGGTGCTGCGGGAGACCGTGACCAGGGAGACGGACAAAATTCTGACGGTGCTGACCCCGGATCGGGGGAAGATCTCCCTCATTGCACGGGGCGCCCGGCGGAAAAACAGCCGTCTGGCGGCGGCGTGTCAGTTGCTGGCCTATTCGGAGCTGACCATCTACGAAAAGGGTCAGTGGTTCATGCTGGACGAGGCGGAGACGCTGGAGCTGTTCACCGGCTTGCGGACGGACTTCGTGGCTCTGAGCCTTGCCTCCTATCTGGCCGATCTTACGGACGCCACGGCACAGGCGGAGGACACGTCGCAGCTGCTGCGGCTGCTGCTCTGACTGCCTGCGGCGGTTCTGCTTCCAGCGCAGCCTCCTCCACGGCTTCGTCTGTGGCTTCCACGGCCGCTTCGGCCGCAGCTGACGGCAAGAGCTATACCATCGGCATCTGCCAGCTGGTCGAGCATGCCGCTCTGGACGCTGCAACGCAGGGCTTTGAAGACGCCCTGACCGAGCAGTTCGGCGACAACGTGAAGTTCGATTTCCAGAATGCACAGAACGACTCCGCGACCTGCGCCACCATCGCCAACGGCTTTGTCTCCGCAAGCGTGGACCTGATCATGGCGAATGCAACGCCCGCCCTGCAGGCTGCACAGGCCGCCACCAACAGCATTCCCATTCTGGGCACCTCCGTCACCGAATACGGCGTGGCACTGGGCCTGACCGACTTTGACGGCACCGTGGGCGGCAACGTCTCCGGCACCTCCGACCTGGCCCCGCTGGACCAGCAGGCGGAGATGATCACCGAGTGGCTGTCCGACGCCAAGAAGGTCGGCCTGCTCTACTGCTCCGCCGAGGCCAACAGCCAGTATCAGGTGGATGAAGTCCAGAAGTATCTGGAGGCTGCCGGTGTCACCGCTACCCAGTATTCCTTCTCCGACTCCAACGACCTGGCTTCCGTCTGCCAGAAGGCTGCGGACGAGAACGACGCTGTCTATGTTCCCACCGACAATACCTGCGCTGCCAACACCGGCATCATCGACGGCATCTGCCGCCCGGCCAAGAAGCCCGTGTTCGCCGGTGAGGAGGGCATCTGCTCCGGCTGCGGCGTGGCCACCCTGTCCATCAGCTACTATGATCTGGGCTACACCACCGGTGAGATGGCCGTCAAGATCCTGAACGGCGAGAGCGATATCTCCACCATGCCCATCGAGTACACCGACGTGACCAAGAAGTACAACAAGACCATCTGCGATGATCTGGGCCTGACCGTGCCGGAAGGCTACGAGGAGATCGAGGCCTGACAACAGCGGGAACCAAAACGAAAATAGCGGAGGAGAGCATATTTTTACTCTTCTCCGCTTTCCCGTATCAAAACGGGAGATAAAAAAGTGTAACGTTTAGGAGGAAATTGTTTTGGAGATCATTGCAAGACTTGCCAACCTGCCGGGTGCTCTGCCGGGTGCCTGTGCGCAGGGCCTGATCTGGGGCATCATGGCCATTGGCGTATACCTGACCTACCGCATTCTGGACGTGGCCGACCTGACCGTGGACGGCTCTTTCGGCACCGGCGGTGCCGTGTGCGTCATGTGCCTGCTTTCCGGCATGAACGTCTGGCTGGCACTGCTGGTGGCGGTGCTGGCCGGTCTGGCCACCGGCCTTGTCACCGGCCTGCTCCACACCTTTATGGGCATCCCGGCCATTCTGGCTGGCATCCTGACCCAGCTGGCCCTCTACTCCATCAACCTGAAGATCATGGGCAAGGCCAACCAGTCCATCAACGTGGACAAGTACGGCCTGCTCATCTCCCTGCGCTGGGTCAAGGAATTTGCCCTGCACAACCCCATCATCATGGTCATCCTTGTTACGGCGGTGGTCATCGGGGTACTGTACTGGTTCTTCGGTACGGAGCTGGGCTGCGGCATCCGGGCCACCGGCTGCAACCCCGTCATGAGCCGGGCGCAGGGCATCAACACCGATCTCAGCAAGGTCATCGGGCTGTCCCTCTCCAACGGGCTGGTGGCCCTGTCCGGGGCGCTGCTGTGCCAGTATCAGGGCTACGCCGATATCAACATGGGCCGGGGCGCCGTGGTCATCGGTCTGGCGGCAGTGGTCATCGGGGAGGCGGTGGTCAAGCACATCTCCCCCAACTTCGCCGTCCGGCTCACCGGCGTACTGGTGGGCGCCGTTATCTACTATTTGGTGTATCAGGTCATCATCTTCGTGGGCTTCGACACCGATCTGCTGAAAATGTTCTCGGCGCTGGTGGTGGCCGTCTTTTTGGGCGTGCCGTATGTGAAGAAGCAGTTGGCCCGGAAGCACCATGTCAAAGGAGGGATCCGTCATGCTTGAAATGCGCCATGTGACCAAGATCTTCAATCCCGGTACCGTGGATGAGAAGATCGCCCTCAACGATCTGTCCTTCACCCTCAACGACGGGGACTTCGTCACCGTCATCGGCGGCAACGGCGCCGGGAAGAGCACCATGCAGAACGCCATCTGCGGCACATGGCTGCCGGATGCGGGGGAGATCCTTCTGGACGGGATCGACCTCTCCTCCCTGTCGGAGCACCAGCGGGCCAAGTATCTGGGCCGGGTGTATCAGGATCCCATGACC
>OLOG01001567.1_pt1 | contig 13215 bp, 13 predicted proteins | sample 1672351 | NCBI WGS metagenome assembly OLOG01 (sample SAMEA3136674, study PRJEB25190) | human gut metagenome | biome: human gut; feature: human-associated habitat; material: faeces | place: Austria | collected 2013 | reverse complement strand
GACGGCGTTGCCAGCTCCCCCGAGGGGGGAGCTTTTTCTGCGGAAGAAAGGGCACGCCTTCTTCACAGTATGAGGAAAACGTCATCAAAACAGCGCATTAAGCTCGCCCTTCGGGAGAGCTGGCGTGGAGCGCCTGAGAGGGTTTATTTCTCGTTCTCCTGTTCCACAGTGGCGCTCTCGTCCACCTCATCCAGCTCCACAGCGCTGGCCTCGGCATCGGTGCGGGTCACATCCGGGGCGACCACGCCATCGCCGTTCAGGTCTTCACCGGTCAGGGACTCCAGCATGGACTGAGTCTCCGGGTGCAGCTTGGCAAAACGGCGCACGGCCAGCACCGTGTACAGGGCGCTGAGCAGGTTGATGGAACCCTCTACGATCAGGATGATGCCAATGGCCATGACCAGCGTTTCCATGGTGCCGAAGGGGTCGAGGATCATGACGATGCCCAGCACGATGCTCAGCACGGCCAGCAGCAGGAAGCCTTTCCAGCTGGGATACTGGCACTTGCGCAGCTCCAGTGCGTTCTGGATGCGGCCCAGACTGTCGAAGATGACGAACAGGCCGAAGACGATGGGCAGGATGCGCACCACGATGTCGCTGCGGATGATGAGGAACGCACCCAGCCCCAGACAGACCAGACCGGAGATCAGGGTCAGCTGGCTCTGGAAGACACCGCGCTCCACCGCAAAGTAGCGGACGAGCTGCACCGCTGCGCAGGCCAGCACCACGCCGCCCAGCGCATAGCAGACGATGTTCATCGCGGTGCCCGGCACCAGCAGCAGGAAGATGCCCAGACCCAGATAGAGGATGCTCATCAGGACCAGATTCCATTTCAACTTCTTTCCCATAAAACAGTCACGTTCCTTTCTCAATTTGGAGAATGCCGGTTCCGCTCACTGCATGGCAGGAGCTTTGTTGTACATGGGTTCGATGATCTTTTTGTCCAGGCGGGCAAAGAAGACGAAACTCAGGGTCACGCTGACCAGCTCGGCGATGACGAACGACCACCACACCAGGTTGACGTTGCCGGTCTGGCTCAGCAGCCAGGCGGCAGGCAGCAGGACGACCAGCTGGCGGCAGACGGAGACGATGAGGCTGAACATGCCGTTGCCCAGCGCCTGGAAGGTGGAGGACAGGATGATGCTCATGCCGGCCAGCAGGAAGTGGAAGCAGATGGTGCGCATGGCCGGGATGCCGATGGCCAGCATCGCGTCGCTGGCGGCGAAGAAGCTCAGCAGCTTGTCCGGCGCAAACTGGAACAGGCAGAAGCCGATGAGCATGATGCCCTCTGCGTAGCACATGGCCAGCTTGATGGTCTTTTTGACGCGGTCGGGATTACGGGCGCCGTAGTTGTAGCTGATGATGGGCACCATGCCGTTGTTCATGCCGAAGATGGGCATGAACACGAAGCTCTGCAGCTTGAAATAGACGCCGAAGACCGCCACCGCCGTGGCCGAGAAGGCCATCAGGATCTGGTTCATGAAGAAGGTCATCACGCTGCCGACGCACTGCATGGCGATGCTGGGCAGGCCGACGACATAGATGCGCTTGATGGCGTCTGCACTGGGGCGGAAGCCGTGCCAGCGGATCTGGATGTCGGGGTTCTTCTTCAGGTTGAAGAAGATGGCGGCACCGGCACCGCAGAACTGGCCGACGACCGTGGCCACTGCCGCGCCGGTGGTGCCGGACAGGGCCTCACCGCAGTAGCCGAAGATGAAGATGGGGTCGAGCACGATGTTCACGATGGCGCCGATGAGCTGGCTGCACATGCTCAGGTTGGTGCGGCCGGTCGCGGCCAGCAGCTTTTCGCTCATGGTCTGCAGGAACAGGCCCAGGCTGAACACGGAACAGACGGTCAGGTAGCGGATGCCCTGCTCGGCGATCTCCACATCACTGGTCTGCGCATAGAAATACGGCTTCATGCAGGTCAGGCCGATGATGAAAAAGGCAGCAAAGCTGCACAGCGCCAGGAAGATGCCGTTTTCAGCCGTCCTGTTGGCGCGCTCCTGGTCTTTTTCACCCAGGCTCTTGGACAGCAGGGCGTTGACGCCGACGCCGGTGCCGACACCGACGGCGATCATCATGTTCTGCAGCGAGAAGGCCAGCGAAACGGCGGTCAGCGCACCTTCGCTGACATGCGAGACGAAGATGGAGTCCACGACATTATAAAGTGCCTGGACCAGCATCGAGACCATCATCGGGATGCTCAGCTTGACGAGCAGCGGGTTGATGGCCATGGTGCCCATGATGTTTTCCTGGGCGGTGGGGGGATTGGTCTGCTTGTTTTCCACGATTTCTCCTTTTGACGTTTGACGTTTTTTCTCTATGCTTGAAACGTGGGCAGAGCGCCAAAGCGCCCTACCCACGCAACATCATTGTTTTTTGACTTTGCAGCCCGGAGCGGTTACTTCTCCGCAGCCTTTTCCTTGGCGGCCACTGCGTCCAGGATCATCTTCACGCAGGTCTCGCGGCCCAGGGCGGCGTTGATGGCAAGGTCGTAGTTGTGGGCATCACCCCAGCGGTTCTGGGTGTAGTAGTTGTAGTAGGCCGAGCGGTTGCGGTCGGTCTTCTCGATCTCTTCCTTGATGCCCTTCTCGTCGTGTGCCTTGACCAGAGGGTCGGTCTTGGCCAGCTCACGGCGCCACTCCACCGGCGCATAGATGAAGACGCGCAGCACGTCTTTGCGGTCCCGCAGCACATAGTCACCGCAGCGGCCCAGGATGACACAGGGGCCTTCCTCTGCCAGCTGCTTGATGATGCGGCTCTGCAGGATGAACACCTGATCGCCCAGCGGCAGCTCGTTGCCCATGGTGTACAGGCTGTACAGCAGACTGTGGGTGTGGCGTTTCTCGCTGGCGGCGACAGCCTCCTCGGACAGGCCGGAGTGTTTGGCTGCCATGGTGATCAGCTCCTTGTCGTAGAGCTTGATGCCCAGAGCATTTGCAACATCCTCTGCGATGTAGTTGCCGCCGGTGCAGTACTCACGGCCAATGGTGATGATCGTCTTTGCCATAATGTGTTCCTCCTATGTAACAGTTTTTATCCCCGGAAAGCGTTTGGCGGGGGCGGGCCTAGCGGTCCGGCTGCCCGGTGCTCTGGGGGTCATTCTGAGGTGCGGCAGGCGGTGCTGCCGGGGGTCTGGGCGGCGCGGGCAGGCGGACTTCCGCGACCCGCATCCGGCCGGTCTGGTCTACGGCGTAAACGCTGCACCGCCCGCCTGCGGCCAGCTGTTCGGGCGGGAAGCACAGGCCTCCGTCCGGGGTGCGCTCCATCCGGCGGAACGTCCGGTGAGCCGTGGTGGCATGGGCGATGCCGTCGTGCAGGGTGTAGGCGGTCCAGCCGGAGAAATCATCCGGCAGCGGGTCGCGCTGGCCACGCTGCTCGAAGTAATAGCAGCGGCCATCCTCGCTGCGGGCCAGGTCGCAGCGGACGCGGTTGGGCAGGTCGGCGGCTGCATCTCTGGGCTTGCGCCGCAGGGCGATGGCCCGGCCTGTGAAGTAGCGCAGGAAATCCGACAGTGCCATGGTGCAGTTGACGGAGCCGTCGCTGTCGGCGGTGGGGTCGTTGAGCAGGACATAATCGGCCATCACGGCGTCGTCGTGGCCAAAGCCCCGCAGCCCCATCCAGATGCCCACCGGGTCACGCTGGCCCCGGATGCGGCGCTCGACCCGGACGGCAACGGGGCAGTCGTCGTGGATCTGGGTGCGCAGATCCTGCAGGTCCATCCAGGCCTGCCAGCAGGGAAAGCCGCAGCAGCCTGCGGCAGCCGCGGCAAAGGCGGCGTTGCCGGTGCTCCGGGTGGCGTTGTCCTCCATGGCATAGGCCACCTCTTCGGGCAGGATGTCCTCGCCCCAGCGGTTCATCAGCGCTGCCATGACGAGGGGCAGGTCCATCTCCCGGCCAAAGCTGGGGTCGTGGGCGGAGAGGCAGTATTCCGGCAGGTAAAGCCGCCGGTTCAGCGGCCGGCCCTCGTGTTTTTCCCAGGTCAGGGGGCGGACGGCGGCGGCCAGCAGCCGCACAGCAGGGGTGGATTTGTCGTCGTTGGTCGAGAGGTTGACCTGCAATTGGATGCCGGTGCCGCCGCCCGGCGTGGCCACGGTGACGGTGTCCCCCAGCAGGAAGATCATCCCGTCCTCGCTCTGGGCGTTGATGCTGCAGCGGGGGTAATCCGGGGCCCACTTGCCAAAGCTCATCCAGCCGGTCCAGGTGTTCCCGGCATAGACCCGGCAGCGCACCTCCACCATCGTGTTATGAGGGGCGCTGGCGTTCCAGCTGACGTTCAGGTTGCAGAAAGCCGGCATCGCGAACTCCGGCGTGGTGTAGCTGCCGTAGGGCAGATACCGCCCGGCGGAGCTGTCCAGCACCAAAGCGCCGCTTTCCAGCGCGACATTGTCCAGCGCGCCGCGGGAGAAGGTCTCGGTGCCCTGCAACACGAGGTTATTTCGTTGTTCCATCGCACGGTTCTCCTTTGCGCATCGGTGAAAGATCAGTGTTCGGTGCCGTCCGGCTCGTCTTCGCCGTATTCCTCCCGGAGGGCGGCGTCCAGCTCGGCGTCGTGCAGCTTCTGGAGGCTCTCCTCGATGTGGAAGACGCGGTTCACGTCGCCGTAGACGATCTGGCAGCAGACCTCGGTCTGGAACCAGAAGCCGAAGATGAGCATCAGGAAGATGCCCAGCGGCATGCACAGGATGACGACGCCCCAGAACAGGATGGTCACGATGGCGGACGCCAGCGCGTGGGGCAGGAAGGCGATCATGCAGCTCAGGCAGTTCTTCAGCGTCTGGTGGAAGGGCTGGTCCAGCAGGACCACCTGCGGCCACATGTAGGCGAACAGCATGTGGAACAGCACCAGGTTCAGCACCGTGGCCACCCACATGGGCAGGCCGACGTTGGTGCCGTGGTACAGCATGTTGAAGCAGAAATAGACGAGGAAGATCTGGATGGTGATGACGGTGCAGTAGACGATGCCGGGCAGGATGGCGGCTTTGAAGTTCCGCTTGAACGCGCGGCGGTAGGTGGTCCACCAGTAGCCCGCCTCATCGCGCAGGGCGCGGAGCACGGTGTCGTACATGCCCGCCAGTGCGGGGCCGGCCAGGATGCCGCCCGCAATGGCGCTGACCACCATGACGGTGAGGTTGTTCATCAGAAAACCGACATACACCAGGCAGATGACCGGCAGAAAGCCGATGCAGGTGAGCAGATTGGCCAGGAACATGCCGGACATGTCGCGCCCGACCAGCTCAAAAAAGCGGCCGATGCCCGTTTTGCGGGGGGTGTCCTTCTCGACGCCCGGCCCGGCCTTGCGGAAATCATTTGCAGAAGGAAAAAGACCCATTTTGTTTCGAACCCTTTCTGGTTTGGCTCGGTGCCGCGGGGCAGAAGGAAAAGGAACTGCCCATTGTGCTACCTTTCTTTCTATAAATATACCCGGATTTTGTGAATTTTGCAAGCCATCCGGCCCTTCATTTGTAAAAAAAGTGTTTCGACTCCCATTTTCGCCCAAAGTGTGGTACAATGAAACAGGCTTTTCAGGCCAGAAGGAGGAACGTATCATGAGCATTCTTCGCACGATCGCGATGTTTGTATATCTGTTTGGCTATATGATCGTCCACTACGGTGTGCTCCGCCGGGCCGAGCGCGCCCTCGCCGCCGGGGACATGGATACCGTGGAGCAGATCATCAACAAGCATATCCCGCACTGGAGCCGGGGCATCCTGAAGGTGACCGGCGCACGGCTGGTGGTGGAAGGGCAGGAGAACATCCCCAAGGACGGCCCCTGCGTCTTCGTGGGCAACCACCGCAGCTACTACGACATCCCGCTGCTTCTGGTGGCGCTGGATGCGCCCCACGGCATCCTGGCGAAAGAGGAGCTGGAAAAGATCCCTCTGCTCAACCGCTGGATGAAGCTGCTGGGCTGCGTTTTCGTCAAGCGCGACGACATCCGCGCGTCCGTCAAGGCGCTGAACGATGCCACGGCCATCGTGGAGAGCGGCAAGAGCTTCGTCATCTTCCCCGAAGGCACCCGCTATAAGGGCGAAGAGGGCGGCGCAGGCGAGTTCAAGGCCGGTGCGTTCCGCATCGCCATCAAGACCGGCGCCCCGGTGGTGCCGGTGGCCATCTCCGGTGCCCGCGGCCTGTTCGAGGCCCACGGCAACCGCGCGACCCCCGGTTCCATCCACATCCGCATCCTGCCGCCCATCCGGACGGTCGGCATGAGCAAGGCAGAGCAGAAACAGCTGCCCGAAGCCGTCCGCCAGACCATCCTCGCACAGCTTTAAGGAGAACTATGGCAAGCTATCGTTACGAACGCGACATCCAGCCCGGCGACCTCAAACCCCGCCGGGAAAAACAGTATACCCGGAAAGAACGCTGGGCCAACTGGTGGGATTATAACTTGAAGTGGGTGATCCTCATCGGCATCGCCGTGGCCTTTGTGGCGTACAACTTCATCGGGCAGTATTTCTTTACCACCAAGGCCGATTACAATGTGGCCGTGGTGGCTCCCTACTACCTGCCGGAGGATACCGTGGATGCGCTCCAGACCCAGCTTGCCCAATTCGGCGAAGACCGGAACGGCGACGGCAAGGTGGTCGTGACCCTGAACGTCTATACGCTGGACTATTCCGACGAGGAGACCCAGACCGAGAGCGCAGCCTACCTGACCATGGCGGGCACCACCAAGCTGGCCGCCGATGTGCAGGGCGGTCTGAGCGCGGTCTTCCTGCTGTACGACCCGGCGGGCTTTGAAGAGAGCACCGGCACCCTGCGCTACCTCGACGGCAGCCTGCCTGAACCCAGCAGCGACGGCGACTGGTGGAACATGGTCTACCGGTGGACCGACTGCCCCGCCCTGACCGGGCTGGACCTCGGTGCATACCAGGCCGACACCACCCACGCCCAGGGCGGCGACAGCCAGGAGTACATGGCGCAGTTCTACGTCGGGATGCGCGGTGCCTGGAACTCCGGCACCGCCGACAACCTCAAGGGCGGCGAAGCGTTCTGGCAGGCGCTGACTGCCGGGGCCGTCTCCACCGCCAGCGCGGAGGACTGACGCCATGCGGTTCCGCCTGATCAAGCGGGAGGTCGGTGCCCCCCGCCGCCTGCCCGCCCCGCCGCCCCCGGAGCCAAAACACGCCCCGCCCCGCGCCGCCGACCTCGACAACCCCTATGGCCGGTATTACGGGAAGGCGCGGAGCCGGGAAGACCTGCGAAAATGACCCGATAGAAGAGTCTCATCCGCCCGATGGCAGATGAGACTCTTTCGTTTTTCCAAAGCAAAATCTGAAAAAAACTCCGCACAGAACCGGGGCGGGGTTTGTTGTTTCTGTGTCCGGGTTATGGTATACTCATTCCGTATCATCTCCGGTATCATGAAAACAAAGGATGTGGAACCCATGGACGCACTGGACAAAGCCCGCCGGGAGATCGACACGGTGGACGCTGCGCTGGCCGCGCTGTTCGAGCGGCGGATGGCAGCTGTGCTGGCGGTCGCCGAATACAAAAAGGCCCACGGCCTGCCGATCTTCGATGCCGCGCGGGAAGCCGTGGTGCTGGACAAAGCCGAAGCGCGCATTCAGGACCCTGCCCTGCGCCCCTATTACCGCGACCACGTACAGCACATGATGGATGTGGCCAAGCAGTACGAGGCCGAGGTGCTGGGCCGGAACCGCGCCGCCTATCAGGGCGTGGAGGGAGCCTTTGCGCACATCGCGCTCAAGGCGCTCTTCCCCCATGCGGAGGCGGTCAGCTACCCCACCTGGGACGAGGTCTTCGATGCGGTGGAACGCGGCGATGCAGCCCATGGCGTGGTCCCCTTTGAGAACAGCCACGCGGGCGATGTGTCCGCCGTGCTGGACCTGTGCTACAACCACCCCGCCCTGTGGGTCGTGGATGTGTACGACCTGCCCATCTCGCAGAACCTGCTGGTCCTGCCCGGCACCCCGCTGAGCGAGCTGAAGCATGTGTACAGCCACCAGCAGGCCATTGCCCAGAGCGAGACCTTCTTAAAGCAGTTCCGCCTGCCGGCCACGGCCATGCCCAACACGGCCATGGCGGCCAAGTTCGTGGCCGAGAGCGGCGACCGGACGCAGGCGGCCATCGCCAGCGTGGAAACGGCGGCGCTGTACGGGCTGGAAGTTCTGGTGCCCAGCATCAACACCGATGGCGACAACACCACCCGGTTCATCGTCCTCAGCCGCGAAAAGCCCACGGCGGGCAACCGCTTCTCGCTGCTGTTCACGGTGGACAACAAGCCCGGCAAGCTGGCTGAGGTCATCCAGATCATCGGTGCCAGCGGCTACGATATGGAGTCCATCAAGAGCCGCCCGCTGCCCCATGTCCCCTTCGATTACTATTTTTACGTTGAGCTGGTGGGCGACCCCACCGCCGAAGAGACCGCCGCGCTGCTGCGCGCGCTGAACCATGTCTGCCGCACGGTACGGCTGTTAGGAGTGTACAACAAATGAGCGATTTTATCGGAACCAAGCTCACCATGAATCTGGGCGAGCGCAGTTATGACATCATCCTGAAGAACGGCGCACTGGAGAACCTGTACCAGTTCGCCCGGCTGGACCGCAGGGTGGCCGTCGTCACCGACAGCGGCGTCCCGGCCCAGTATGCCCAGCGGGTGGCCGACCAGTGCCGCGAGGCCCGGATCATCACGGTGCCTCAGGGCGAGGCCAGCAAGAGCTTCAAGATCCTGGAGAGCGTTTTACAGCAGATGCTCGATTTCAACATGGGCCGCGGCGACCTGGTCGTGGCGGTGGGCGGCGGCGTCGTGGGCGACCTGGCCGGATTTGCTGCCTCCATCTATATGCGGGGCATCGACTTCATCAACTGCCCCACCACCACACTCTCGATGATCGATTCCTCCATCGGCGGCAAGACGGCGGTGGACCTGGGCGATACCAAGAACATCGTGGGTGCCTTCTGGCAGCCTAAACTGGTCATCGTAGACCCGGATACGCTGGCCACCCTCCCCCGCCGCCACTACATCAACGGCCTGGCCGAGGCGGTCAAGGCCAGCCTGCTGGCCGACCCGGAGCTGTTCAGCATCTTTGAAAAGGGCGACATCGACGGCCAGATCAACGAGATCATCTACCGCAGCCTGCGGTTCAAGAAAAACATCGTCGAGCAGGATGAGACCGAGCGCGGGATGCGCAAGGCCCTCAACTTCGGCCACACCATCGGCCACGGCATCGAGGCCGTCAAGGGCATCAAGGGCCGCCGCACCGTGGGCCTGTTCCACGGCGAGTGCGTGGCGCTGGGGATGCTGCCCATGATCGAATCCAAGGCGCTGCAAAAACGGGTGCGGGCGGTCTACCGCCGCCTGGGCCTGCCCCTGCGCACCACCTACAACAAAGAAAAGGTGCTGGCCGAGATGCTGCACGACAAAAAGGCGCAGGGCGGTCAGATTACCATCATCAAGGTGCCGGGTCTGGGCTGCTGGCGCGCTGAGACCATCCCGGTGGAGGGCCTGCGCCCCCTGCTGGGCATGGAGGAATGACCATGAAGAACACGTTCGGGTCTGCCCTCTCCCTGACCATCTTCGGCGAGAGCCATGGCCGCGCCATCGGCGCCGTGCTGGACGGCATGGCGGCGGGGGTGCCGGTGGATGAGGCGTTCCTCGCCGCCTGCATGGACAAGCGCCGGGCGCGGGGCGACGGCCTGTCCACCCCCCGCGTGGAGGCGGACCGGGTGCAGTTCCTCTCCGGCGTTGTGAACGGCCGGACGACTGGCACCGCCATCGCCTTGATGATCGAGAACCAGAACACCCGCAGCGGCGACTATGCCAAGACCGCCGACCTGCTCCGCCCCGGCCATGCGGATTACACAGCCTATGCCAAATACCACGGCTTTCAGGATGCGCGGGGCGGCGGACACTTTTCCGGCCGCATCACGGCGGCGCTGGTGGCAGGCGGTGCGGTGGTGCTGGGTGCCCTCGACCGGGCCGGCATCAACATCGTGACCCACATCGGGCGGTGCGCGGGCGTTGCGGACACCCCCTTTGCGCTGGATGACCCGGCGGCACTGGGGGCGCAGGCCGAAGCGCTGCTGAGCCGGGGCGATGGCTTTGCTCTGCTGAACGAGGAGGCCGAAGAGCCGATGAAAGCGGCCATCCGCGCCGCAGGCAGCGCAGGCGACAGTGTGGGCGGTACGCTGGAGACCGCCATCCTTGGCCTGCCCGCAGGCATCGGCGAACCCTATTTTGACAGCGTGGAAAGCGAGCTGGCCCACATGGCCTTCTCGGTCCCGGCCGTCAAGGGCATCGAGTTCGGCACCGGCTTCGGCTTCGCCGACCTGAAGGGCAGCGAAGCGAACGATGCCTTCCGGATGCAGGGGGGCCGCATCGTGACGGCCACCAACCACAACGCGGGCCTGAACGGCGGCATCTCCAATGGGATGCCGGTCGTCTTCCGCACCGTGGTCAAGCCCACGCCCAGCATCTACAAACCACAGGATACCGTGGATTACATTGCAAAACAGAACGCGGAACTTTCCATCCAGGGCCGTCACGACCCCTGCATCGTGCCCCGTGCGGCCATCGTGCAGACCTGCGCGGCGGCGCTGGCGGTCGGCGACCTGCTGACCGCGAAGTACGGCATGGCCTGGATGGAACAGCCCACCGCTTACCGCAAGGAGGAGCTGTAAATGGAATACGGACTCATCGGCTCCAAACTGGGGCACTCGTACTCGAAGATCATCCACGAGATGCTCTGCGGCTACCGGTACGACCTGTGCCCGCTGCCCACCGAGGAGGAGGCGCGGGCCTTCCTGACCCGGCGGGCCTTCAAGGCGATCAATGTGACCATCCCGTATAAGCGGCTGGTCATGGAATCCTGCTCCTACATCGACCCGCGCGCCAAGGCCATCGGGGCCGTGAACACGGTCGTGAACCGGAACGGCCTGCTCTACGGCTACAACACCGACTATCTCGGCTTTGCCTACCTGGCCGATGCCCACGGCGTGGAGTTTACGGGCCGGACCGTTCTCATTCTGGGCACCGGCGGCACCCACAACACCACGAGCGCCGTGGCAAAAGATAAGGGCGCGGCCAGAGTGCTGACCGTCAGCCGGCATCCGGACCCCGAAAAGGGCGAGCTTTCCTATGCGGAAGCCGTCCACAGCGGGGCCGACATTGTCATCAACACCACCCCGGCGGGCATGTACCCGAACGTGGGGGTCTGCCATCTGGATGTGGCCGCAATGCCGGGGCTGGAAGCCGTCCTCGACGTGGTCTACAATCCGGACAAAACGGAACTGATCCTGCGCGCCGAGGAGGCGGGTGTGCCGGTGGCCGTGGGCGGCCTCGAAATGCTGGTGGCCCAGGCCGTGTATGCGGCGGAATACTTCCTGGACCGCAAGTTTGACGATGCCCCGGCCGAGATCCGCGCCATCACCGCCCAGCTCCGGAAAGAGCAGCTGAACGTGGCGCTCATCGGGATGCCCTCCTGCGGCAAAACGACCATCGGCCGCGCGCTGGCCGACCGGCTGGGCAAGCGGTTCGTGGACCTGGATGAGGAGATCGTCCGGGCCGCAGGCCGCAGCATCCCGGACCTCTTCGCCGCCGAGGGCGAGGACGGCTTCCGGGCACGGGAGGCCGAGCAGACCGCCCGCTTTGCCAGAGAGGGCCGTCAGGTGCTCTCCTGCGGTGGCGGAGTCGTCAAGCGGCCCGAAAACCTGCGGGCCCTGCGGCAGAACGGCGTGGTGCTCTTCATCGACCGCCCGCTGGACGCTCTGACTGTGGGCGGCGGACGTCCGCTTTCCACCAGCGCCGAGGTGCTGAAGACCATGGAAGCCCAGCGCCGCCCGCTCTATCTGGCCGCAGCCGATGCGGTCATCCCGAACGAAACGACCGTTGCAGACGCCGTTGCGGCGGCACTGGAGGCATTGGATGCGATTTTTGTTCATTAACGGGCCAAACGTCAACATCACCCGCTTTACCGAGCCCGGTGTGGAGGGCGAAGTGGACTACAACGGCCTGCTGGATTATCTGGACGTCTGCTGCCAGCAGATGGGCATCGAGCCGGATTTCTTCCAGTCCAACCACGAGGGCGACATCATTGATGAGATCCAGTCGGCCGCAGGCCGCGCCGACGGCATCATCCTCAATCCGGGCGGCTATGCCTATTACAGCGTGGCCATTCTGGAAGCGCTGCAGCTCTGCGGTGTGCCCGCCGTGGAGGTGCTCATGAGCGAACCCAGCGGCCGGGAGCCGTTCCGGAACACGGACGTCGTCTCGTTCGGCTGTCAGGGCCGCTTTGCGGGCGAGGGCATCGGCGGCTATCTCCACGCATGCAGCTATCTGGTGCAGCTGCTCCGGCTGGATGGCGGCGCACAATCGCATATGGTGCAATAAAGAAAGAAACCTCTCAGTCTCGCTGACGCTCGCCAGCTCCCCTGATAGGGGAGCCTCTGGCGAGTCGGTGAGGACTGTGCTGAACGAGCGAAGTTTTTTACTTCCGGAAACGGCCGGGCTCCGCTGCCGAGATTCACAGCAGCAATCCGAATGCCGTTGCCAAGGAGGACAGGGCCCGCTGCTTTGCGCCCCATCGGGCCTACGCGGACAGCAGGGCTTGCCCGGCCTGCCAAGGGCTCCCCTACCAGGGGAGCTGTCTGCGAAGCAGACTGAGAGGTTGACACGTTGATAAAAGGGAAAGGAATGCAAGAAGATGATCATTTCGACGAAAAAAGGCACCCCGAAGGAAGAACTGGAAAAGATCGTGGACCGCTTTGAAAAGCAGGGCCTCGATGTCACCCTGATCACCGGCAAGGACTACAACGTCTTCGGTCTGGTGGGCGACACCACCAAGATCGACGAGCGCGATGTGCTCGCCAACCCCTGGATCGACAACGTGACCCGTGTGTCGGCCCCGTATAAGCGCGCCAACCGCCTGTTCCACCCCGCCGACTCGGTCATCGACTGCGGCGGCGTCCGGATCGGCGGCCGGGAGAAGATCGCCGTCATGGCCGGCCCGTGCAGCATCGAGAGCGAGGAGCAGGCCCTGCGCATCGCCCAGAGCGTCAAGGCCGGCGGGGCTGCCCTCTTCCGCGGCGGTGCCTACAAGCCCCGCACCTCTCCTTACTCCTTCCAGGGTCTGGAGACCGAGGGCATCCTCGACATGGTCAAGGCCCGCGAAGCCACCGGCCTGCCCATCGTCTCCGAGCTGATGAGCGAGGACCGCATCCCGGAGTTTGAGGAGTATGTGGACGTGG
>OLOG01001558.1_pt1 | contig 13284 bp, 8 predicted proteins | sample 1672351 | NCBI WGS metagenome assembly OLOG01 (sample SAMEA3136674, study PRJEB25190) | human gut metagenome | biome: human gut; feature: human-associated habitat; material: faeces | place: Austria | collected 2013 | reverse complement strand
TCTCGTCCAGATAGGCGCGGATCTCCTTCAGGATCTGGCTGCGCTTGACGAAGGTATCCTTCACCTCGGGGTTGGCAATCAGGTCCACATAGCGCTGACGGTAACGCATCTCGGTATCGGTCAGGCCGTGGAACTTCTCGGGCAGGGGGCGCAGGCTCTTGGCCAGCAGGGTCAGCTCGGTGGCGCGAACGCTCAGCTCGCCGGTCTTGGTGCGGAACACCTCGCCCTTGACACCGATGATATCGCCCACGTCCAGCTTCTTGAAGGCAGCATAGGCCTCCTCGCCCAGCTCGTCGCGGCGGACATACAGCTGGATATCGCCCTTGTCATCGCGCAGGTGGGCAAAGCTTGCCTTGCCCATCACGCGCTTGGACATCATACGGCCAGCCAGCGCGACCTGCTTGCCGCTGTCGGTCTCGTTGGGCAGATCCTTGAACTCTTCCTTCAGGTCGGCAGAGTATGCGTCCTGCGGGAACTTGGTCAGGGTGAAGGGGTCGTTTCCGGCAGCCTGCAGGTCGGCCAGCTTCTGGCGGCGCACCTGCACCTGCTCGCTCTCAGACAGGCCCTGAGCGGGGTTTCTCTTTTGCTCTTCCATGGTTTCCTCCCGTTCAGGCTCAGTTTGCGGCGTGGGTGATGGCCAGCACTTCGTACTCGACGGTCTGGCCGGAGGGCAGCAGGACCTCAGCCTTCTCGCCCACGGCCTTGCCCAGCAGAGCGTGGCCCACGGGGCTCTCGTCGCTGATCTTGCCGTTGATGGGGTCAGCCTCGGTGCGGCCAACGATATCGTACTCCTCGGCCTCATCATCGCCGATCATCTTGATGGAAACGTGGGTGCCAACAGCAACGCTGTCCACGCTCAGCTCGCTCTCGTCGATGATCACAGCGTTCTTGACCATCTGCTCCAGCTCGGTGATGCGGTTCTCCACCAGACCCTGGGTGTTCTTGGCTTCATCGTACTCGCTGTTCTCAGAAAGGTCGCCGTGGCTGCGGGCTTCCTTGATCTCCTCGGCCAGCTCCTTGCGGCGGACCGTCTTGAGGTATTCCAGTTCGTCCTGCATCGCCTTCAGGCCGGAAGCGGACATCTTGATTTCTTGTGCCATTTTGGATCTTCTCCTTGTCTATTGGATTGACGCAGCCGCAAAGCCGCGCACGAATGCTATTATGACTGTTCTATTATAATAGCAAGCCGGGAGCTTGTCAATAAAAACCACGGCGCTAGAGCGGAAAAAGCGGCGGTTTCGGCTCCCGCCCCTATGCAGAAGCGCCCCACCGGTTCCCCGGCAGGGCGCTTCCACAGGTTATTTGGGAATAGAGAATGGTTCGGTTGTGGGGGCAACCCCCCAGTCGCTTTCAGCAACAGCCCCCGCTAATAGGGGGGCCTTGGCGTGGCGGAAAGCTTTGCAGTGCCATGGAAAAATCAGTGAACGCTTTTTTTCAGTTCCTGCGCTTTTTTCCATGCACGGATAGAATCAGAGAAAGTCACAGGTACAAATGGATCAAAGTGGTCAGGATGTTCATCCGCATCCAGCTGCTCCATCAGGTCGTTCTCCACGGCCCAGCGGGCAGCCTGTTGAATCGCGCTGTCCTCATCGCTTATATCGCTGTAGAGAGTGGTGCTGACAGGTTCCGGATTTTCGGCATCCTGCCACAGCAGCACTGCCAGCTCCGCACGGTTCTGCGGGATAACGGCCCCGTGGGGCAGCAGATACCTCAGGTACAACTCAGTACCCAGCATGTGGCCCTGGTACAACAGTGTTGCACTGCCCACAACGCCGGTTGCGATCAGTGCGCCGGTGCCCAGAATGCCGGGGCCGTCGCTCTCAATGGTTGCGTCCTTGTACATCACTTCCACCTTTACATCGTGGTCCGGCATGGTGAAGTGGAAGCTTTCCTGATTATAAGCAACATCGGGGTTGCCCATCAGCGTATCATCGTTGATCCTCCACTGATCAAAGTTCATGCCCTCGGGCACAGCGGCCTTGTTCAGGGTCACAGTCACCACAGCACCTGCGGGGATCTTTGCCGTCAGGGTGTTGTTCTCTCCGGCAGTCTCCACATCCAGAGCGTTCTCGCCCTGCTTTGCGGTAAAGCTGCCGCCGATGACCGTCAGCTCGTAGCTCTTGGTTTCGGGATCCTTGTCACCCGTGTTGCCGCCATCACCGGTATTGCCGCCGCCGGTATTGCCGCCGCCGGGATTCTCGCCCGGGTTCTCACTGCCGCCAGTGCTGCCGCCGCCGGGATTTTCGCCCGGGTTCTCACCGCCGCCAGTGCTGCCGCCGCCGGGAGTAACAGGCTCTTTCTTCTTGGTCACGGTAACCTCTGCACTGTCCGAAGTAAATGCTTCCGCAGCATCCTTCTTTGTCAGAGACACATCAAACTTGTAGTTACCAGCTTCGGCAAAGGTTACAGTAAGTTTGTAAGTAATGTTCGGCAGAGAATTAAAAGGCAGTTCCAGGCTGTTGATATCCAGATTCATGCCATTCAATTCCTGCATTCCATCCTGCCACTCACCACTGTCGCCGAAACGATACTGCACTTTTTTCAGTGTGATGGTCGCACCTGCCGGGCCGGTAAAGCCAGCCTTTGCGGTCACGTTCTTGCCTGCGTCATCGTTAGCGGTTACGGTAACGGTAAACTCCTTCTCCGTATCCGTCTCAACGGTTCCGCTCAGGCCATCGATTTTGACCACAGCATCAACATACTTGCTGACGTTGTAGCTCTTTTCGGCCTCACCCAGTTTGGTATTCTCTTTCTTTACGGTTGCGGTCAGTTTCTGGTTTTCACCATCATTCTTGGGCGTAATACGGAAATCATACGGCTTTTTGCCGTTGTTCAGGTCAATTTTCAGACCATCGGACGGCATCGACTTCCAGTCCTCGCCGTCCTTGTACTGGATCTCACTGTTCTTGTTGCCAAAGTCAATGGTAGCATCTCCTCTGTCATCCTTCGGGTCAACCGTCACAGTAAAGTTTTTGCTCTCGCCCTGTTTCAGGTCAGTATCAAGGCCATCAATGGTAACTTTAGCGTGCTCATACTCACTTACGGTATAAGTTGCAGTGTCCATTGCACCATTGTTCAGGGTTGCTGTCAGGGTCTTGCCAGCTCCCTCTGCATCCGGGGTCAGAGTAAAGGTCAGGGGTGCAGGCTGGTTGGTCAGCGTAACCGTCACACCTGCATCCGTCACAGCAGTACCGTTGTAGGTCAGCCCTGCAACGTTGTCAAATGTCAATATCGCATTGCCGCTGTCATCATGGGCGGTCACAGTCACAGTAAAGGTATGGGGCTTGTTCTGTTTAATGGTCTTGCCGTTCAGCTCGTTGATCTCAACCGTTGCATGTACACGGGCTGTCACAGTAAAGGTTTTGCTGTCACCTGCGCCAGCAATTTCATTGCCACTTGCATCCATCAGCTTTACGGTCAGGGTCTTTTGGGCTGTAACAGCATCCGTATCTGGTACAACACGGAACTGCTTACCGGTCAGGTCGCCAATGCTCAGCTCATTGCTGGTCAGGTCGAGCCATTCTTCGGTATCACCTGTTCTGTACTGCACCTTGCCGCCCGCAAAGTCAAATTCTGCCTTTGCGGCATCGGTATCGCCCTTATCGGCAGCGACCGTAAAGACATCGCTGCCCTCGCCAGCCTTGACAGTGTTATCGGTGGGGCCGCTGATGGTAACAGTGGCAGGCTTGGGGGCTACGGTATACAGGGCGTAAAAGGTCATGCCATCATCTGTTATACCATCAAAACGGCTTCCCGTTATGTTCTTGCTGATATTGGCAGGGTCTACCTGTGTGCTGGCATTATCCTTTTCCAGAGTCCAGCCAACAAAGGTGTAGCCGGACTTTGTTGGGTTAGTAATTTTATTTTCGTTTTGAACTTTTTCCGGAATATTCTCTGTGCGGTAGATATTGCTTACCACCTTGGTATCTGTTGTACCATCGGTAAAGGTTCCACCATTGGGGTTAAAGTTTACGCTACAGTAGTAGCAGATGGGGATGGGTTTAATTATATTGCTGTCATAAAGAATTGTGATCCCATCATTCTGCAAGCTGCTGATTTTTGCCGATGTGCACCCCTGTGCCAGCCAATCTTTTTTTGAATACGGATATTGGATTTTTAAGTTTTCATTGTTGCCATAAAAGGCCCCTTCTCCAATGCTTGGTACATTTTGGGGCAAGACAACAGTTGCTAGGCCATCGCATGTATCGAATGCATGAAATCCAATTGAAGTTACATTTTCCGGAATTGTAATTGTAGACAGAGCGGAACATTGCCTAAATGCATAAGTATCAATCTTTTTTACGGTATTCGGAAGAGTAATAGATGACAAATTTTTACAACCACAGAATGTATATGACTCAATAGAAGAAATTTTGAGTTTATCAAAGCCTTCTACCGATGTCAGATTTTCACAGTCATTAAACACATTACCTTCAATTGAGGTCACTTTCTCCGGAATCGCAATTGTGGTAAGGCTCTTACAACCGCTAAAGGCGCCGTTTTCAATGGTTGTTACTGTATCCGGAATTTTGATAGAAGACAATGCTTCACAGCCACCAAATATATGGTTGCTGACGGTAGAAAGTTTCAAATTCTCAAATCCCTCTACCGTAGTTAATTTAGTGCAATTGCGGAATGCATCGCTACCAATGGATGTTACTTTTTCTGGAAACTTAATCTTAGTCAAACCAGCACCATAAAATGCATGCTCGCCAATCTCACTCAGATTTTCCGGGAAGGCAATTGAAGTTAAACGTGTTGGGTAACGATACTGAGTGGAAAATATGTACTCCTCTATTTTGGTTATTTTTGAGTTTTCAAGATTTTCAACGGTAGCAAGATTGGTGCATTCAAAAAAGGCGTACCGACCAATCGCTTGTACGCTGCTCGGAATCCGAATTGCGGTCAGTCCCTCACAGCCACGAAACGCTTCCTCTCCAATTGAGGTTATGCCCTCCGGAAGTGTAACGGTAGCTAAGTTGGAGCATCCATAGAATGCATGGTCCCCAATTGAAGTTACTCCAGCAGTCACTTCTACTTGAGTAATCTGTGCACATACATTGTGCCAAGGAACACCATTTTCAGTATATGCATCGGTCATTTTGCCAGTGCCTTTCCCATCAGAAGAAATGGTCAGACAATAGGTTGGATGATTACTGTCGGCATTATTTTTGGTTAGTGTCCAAGTGACGCCGCTACCATAATTGCCGTTCGTTGTTCCCGCAAATACACTTAAAGGCAAAAACGTCAGCATCATACTGAGGGCCAGTATCATGCTGAGCAATCGTTTTTTCATAAAAATCCTCCTTTTTGTAAAAACCAAAAAATACTCTTCTCTGCACCCACCGCAAACACAAAAAGCGCCGCACCGGCTGAAAGGCTGGTGTGACGCTCTGAGAAAACTTCTGAGAAGTGCGGCTGGCTGCCATATTACAGGCCCTGTAGCTTTGCTTCGCAGCCTTTCGACTGGTTTGCCGATTCTTCTGTTTTTATGTGGCATCTTACACAAAAATCATAAAACTTTTTTTTTTTTTTTGTCAATAACCCAAAATCACCTTTGGCAAGTTGCACAAAAGCGGCAGTGTTTGTATAACATTTTCGGATAGCAGCATCGCCCTGGGGAGAAGTGTTCCGTTTGGGAAATGATGGCGTGTTTTCTCGCTTTTTCGTTGAAATATGCCAAGTTTTATGATATAGTAGTAGTCGTTTTTATGTTTCACTCCCCTATTCTCCCTGCGGAAAGGAAGCTTCCATGAACCTGACAAAGCAGTTCTTCAAGTATGTGTCGCAGAATATTTTCGGTCTGATCGGCACATCGTGCTATATTCTGGCCGACACCTATTTTATCGCCCAGGCGGCGGGCACCGACGGCGTGACCCTGCTGAACCTCTGCCTGCCCATGTACAACCTGATCTTTGCCTTCGGCTCGATGATCGGCCTGGGTGCGGCCACCCGGTACGCCATCCTGCAGGCGCAGGGCGAGGCGCGGGCCCAGCGTTTTTTTTCCAACGCCATCCTCTGCGCCTGCCTGATCGCCATTCCGTTCATGCTGGCGGGCGCGTTCTGCCCGGGCACGCTTCTGCAGCTCATGGGCGGCGATGCGGACATCGTGGCGCTGGGCCTGAACTACACCCGCATCTTCCTGCTGTTCACCCCCTTCTTCATGTGCAACTACATCTTCTCGGCCTTCGTCCGCAACGACGGCGACCCGTCCCTTGCCATGGTGGCCACCCTGAGCGGCAGCCTGTTCAATGTGGTGTTCGATTACATCTTCATCTTCCCCATGGGGCTGGGCCTGCCCGGCGCGGCGCTGGCAACGGCCATCTCGCCGGTGCTCAGCATCGCCATCTGCAGCCGCCACTTCTTTCAAAAGAGCAACACGCTCACCTTTGTCCGGCAGACCCCCTCGGCCCGGCTGCTGGTGCAGAGCTGCCAGCTGGGCATCTCCGGCTTTGTCGGGGAGCTTTCCTCTGCCGTGACCACCACCGTGTTCAACTTCCTGCTGCTCCGGCTGGCGGGCAACGTGGGCGTGGCCGCTTACGGCGTGGTGGCAAACTTTGCGCTGGTGGCAACAGCCATCTTCAACGGCGTGGCCCAGGGTGCCCAGCCGCTGATCAGCCAGTGCTACGGCAAAAACGAGATGGCCGGAGCAAAAAAGCTGCTTCTGCTGGGCTGCGGTACCGCGCTGGCGCTGGCGGCGGTGTTGTACAGCGCCGTGTTTGGCTTTACCGATACCTTTGTTGCCCTCTTCAACAGCGAGAGCTCTGCTTTGATGGCCGAATATGCCCACAGCGGTATGCGCATCTACTTCCTGGGCTACTTCTTTGCAGGCTGCAATATTGTTGCGGCGGGCTATCTGGGTGCGGTCAACCGCCCCACCGAGGCCACCATCACCTCGGTCAGCCGTGGCGTGGCCGCCATCGTCACCTGCTCGCTGATCCTGAGCGCCCTGTTCGGCATGAACGGCGTGTGGTCGGCCTTCCCCGCCGCCGAGGCCATCACGCTGGCCCTGACGGTGTTCCTGCTCAAGCGCCCGCAGTCTGTGTGCGGCTGAACGCCTCCACGGAAAAGAGCCGGGTGCTGCCCCGGCTCCTGAACATTTTAAATATACAGTGCCTGCTCCCGCTGGCTTTCCGCCGGGCTGAGGGGCCGCGCTGTCTGACCGGCCAAGGCCCGCCACTGTGCGGGGGATTGGCCGGTCTCTTTTTTGAACACCCGGCACAGGTAGTTGGCCCCCGAGAAGCCGCACAGGCTGGCAATGACATCCAGCGTGTATTCCCGGTGCAGGAGCAGCCGCATGGCTGCTTCCACCCGCACAGTGGTCAGGTAGCGCCCCGGGGGCACCCCCACGGCGGCAGTAAAGGTGCGGACAAGGTGGCTCTTGGAGACTCCCAGCCGCTCACTGAGCTCCTCCACGCCGTACAGGCCAGCGTAGTTCTGGCGGATATCTTCAATGGCGGCCTCCACCAGCGGCGGCAGGGGCGGCGCGGCGCTGTCGGCCCCCGCAAGCTCACAGAGCAGGGCAAAGGCCAGCTGGCTGGCGGCCCGGCTGCGGGGTGTGTCGGCCTCGGCGGCAAGGCGGCCCAGCAGCTCTGCGGCGGCGGGGCAGGTCTCGCCCCGGGCCAGGAACGGCAGCTCCGTCAGCCCGGCAAGGAACTGCACCGCCGCCTGCCCGGTCAGCTGGATGCAGAGCAGGTGGCTCTCCCCTTCCGGGGTCAGGGTCAACGGGGCGCGGCTCAGCACCAGATGGCCCGCCGCCGCGCTCTGGGGCGGCAGGATCAGTGCGCTGCCCGCCGGGGAGGGCGAGGCATCGGTCAGGCTGGCAGTGCATCTGCCGCTGGAGATCAGGCAGACCCACAGCCCCTCGCCGGTCAGGGTCAGGGGTTCTTTGGGCTGGATATCCCGCACCACGCCAAGGGCTGCGGTGCTTGTCCAATCATAAAGCAATATCTGACACCTCAAATCAATAAAATGCTATTTTATATCACAAAGTTATCTGTTATTATAATACCAACGAGAGCGTGCACCGTCAAGGTGCCGTAACATAGAAAAATTTTAATGGAGGCAATGACCTATGGCTTCGATTAGCTGCCAGCACATCTACAAGATCTATCCGGGCGCTACTGCTCCTTCTGTTACCGACTTCAACCTGGAGATCCAGGATAAGGAGTTCATCATCTTCGTCGGCCCCTCTGGCTGCGGCAAGTCCACCACCCTGCGCATGATCGCCGGTCTGGAGGAGATCTCCAAGGGCGAAATGTACATCGGCGGCCGCCTGATCAACGACGTTCCTCCCAAGGATCGCGATATCGCCATGGTGTTCCAGAGCTACGCTCTGTACCCCCACATGACCGTTTACAAGAACATCGCTTTCGGTCTGGAGCTGCGCAAGACCCCGAAGGACGAGATCGACCGCCGCGTTCACGAGGCTGCCAAGATCCTGGAGATCGAGCACCTGCTGGACCGCAAGCCCAAGGCTCTGTCCGGCGGCCAGCGTCAGCGTGTTGCTCTGGGCCGTGCAATGGTTCGTAACCCGGCAGTCTTCCTGCTGGACGAGCCCCTGTCCAACCTGGATGCTAAGCTGCGTACCAGCATGCGCACCGAGATCATCAAGCTGCACAAGAAGCTGGCTACCACCTTCATCTACGTTACCCATGACCAGACCGAGGCCATGACCATGGGCGACCGCATCGTCGTCATGAAGGACGGCCTGATCCAGCAGGTCGATACCCCGCAGAACCTGTACGATTATCCCTGCAACATCTTCGTCGCAGGCTTCATCGGCAGCCCGCAGATGAACTTCCTGGACGGCACCCTGAAGAAGACCGGCGACCAGTTCACCGTTGATCTGGCCGGCAGCGACATTCCTCTGCCCAAGGAGAAGACCGCCGACGGCAAGCTGGACGCTTACGTTGGCAAGACCCTGAAGGTCGGCATCCGTCCTGAGGACATCAAGGACGACGAGGAATTCCTCGAGAAGCATCCCAACAGCCACATCTCCGCTGAGGTCGAAGTCTCCGAGCTGATGGGCGCTGAGATTTACCTGTACCTGACCTACCAGGGCCAGAACCTGATGGCTCGTGTGGCTCCCACCTCCAAGTCTCGCCGCGGCGACAAGATCGTGGTTGCCATGGATACCAACAAGATTCACCTGTTCGATCCCGAGACCGAGCTGACCCTGCTCAACTAATCCACGTAAACTTTATAAAAGCGGCTCCGTTCTGGCGGGGCCGCTTTTTTCGGATTGTACAAATTTTCCAAAGGGGGACATCCCAATGCACATCACAGATCACCTGCAGCCCTGCTGCGTGGCGCTGCGCCAACAGGCGGATTCTCTGCCTGCGGCGATCCACCAACTGGTGGAATTGGTGCAGAAAAGCGGCTGCCTGACCGACACCGCACAATTTGAACAGGATGTCCTGGAACGTGAAAAAATGGGCGGCATCTGCATGGGCCGCGGGCTGGCCATCCCCCACGCCAAAAGCGCAGGGGTGGCCCATGCCGAGTTGGCCGCCTTAACGCTGGACCCGCCGCTGCCCTGCGATACGCCGGACGGCGAGCCGGTGCGGCTGCTGTTTTTGATCGCTGCACCGGCAGATGCCAACGACCTGCATGTGCAGATGCTGGCGGGCCTGGCCACCCTGCTGCTGGATGAGGAAGTCTGCCGGCAGATGCTGGATGCCCCCACGCCAACGGCTTTTTGCAGCCTGATCGCCCGGCACGCGGAACCTGCTCCGCCGCCTGCAGAGGAGAGCCCTGCCGCCGAGACGCCGCCGCCCCCGGCCCAGTACCGGCTGCTGGCGGTTACGGCCTGCCCCATGGGCGTGGCCCACACTTACCTGGCGGCCGAGGCCCTGCGCAAAGCGGCGCAGGAGCGGGGCGTGACCATCAAAGTGGAGACCAACGGCGCGGGGGGCGTGAACGACGAGCTGGAAAGCGACGAGATCGCCGCCGCAGACTGCATCATCATTGCCGCCGACAAGGGCGTGTCGATGGCGCGGTTCGTGGGCAAGCGTTTGGTGACAGTCTCGGCCGGTGACGCGGTGCGCAATGCTGACGCCGTGCTGAACAAGGCGCTGAACAGCAAGGTGCCCGTCTACCGCGGCGGCAACGCCTTCCGCACCAGCGATTGGCGGGAGTTGGGCCGCGAAACGTACCGCCACCTGATGAACGGCATCTCCTACATGATTCCCTTTGTGGTGGTGGGCGGCGTCATGATCGCCCTGTCGCTGCTTTTGGCGCAGATGGGCCTGGCGCAAAAATATTGCGACCTGCTGAATAATATCGGCAAAGAGGCCTTTGTGCTGATCTACCCGGTGCTGGCGGCGTCCATTGCGGTCAGCATCGGCGACGCCCCGGCGTTCATGCCGGGCCTGATGGGCGGCTACATGGCTCAGTTGGGCACCACGGCGGGCAATAAGCTCAGCTGGGTGTCCTCCGGGTTCTGGGGGGCGCTGATTGCCGGTTTTGCGGCAGGCCTGCTGGTGCGTTTTTTGAACGAGCTGGGCAAAAAAATACCGGAAAACCTGCAGCAGGTGCGCAGCAGTTTTTTAACGCCGCTGCTCAGTTTGCTGGGCATTGCGGCGCTGATGGCGTTGGTGGTCAACCCGCCGCTGGGACGCTTTAACCAAAAGCTGTACCGTGCGCTGGATTCGATGCGCGGCGGCAGCCGTCTGACAGTGGGCGCTGTGCTGGGTGCGCTGATGGCCACCGACTATGGCGGGCCCATCAACAAGGCCGCCTACCTGACCGGCACGCTGGCGTTGGTCAGCGACCAGTTGGACATTATGGCGGCGGTCATGATCGGCGGCATGGTGCCGCCCATCGGCGTGGCGCTGGCCTGCCTGCTGTTCCCGCATCGCTTCACCAGGGAGGAGCGTCGCACCGCGCCGCAAAACCTGCTGATGGGGGCATCCTTTGTAACCGAGGGCGCGTTGCCCTTTGCGCTGCGTGATCCGCTGCGCGTGGTGCCCGCCTGCATGGCAGGCAGCAGCCTGGCCGGTGCGCTGGCTGTGCAGTTTGGCTGCCGCTGCCCGGCCCCCCACGGCGGGTTGTTCCTCATCGCGGTGATCGATAACCCCATCGGATTTTTGGTTGCTCTGCTGTGCGGCAGTTTGCTGACGGCGCTTATCATGGGCGTACTGAAAAAGCCGGTGAAGGGGTAAGATGGCGGCTGCTTTTGTAGGGGGCGATGCAAGCATCCGCCCCTACAATGCACGGCTGAATTTTCAAGGGATGTGCTTTCCACGGCGCATCCCTTTTGCTTTACTCCACGACCTCGCACCCGGGGAAATAGTAGGTCAAAATTTCCCGCCAATCGGCGCCGCCTTCGGCCATGGATTGGGCGCCGTGCTGGCTTAGGCCCACGCAATGGCCGTAGCCGCGGGTGGTAAAGGTGAACGTGCCGTCGGCGTACTGCACGGCAAAACAGGTCGAACGCAGGGCCAGTGCCCGCCGCAGCCGCGTGCCGGAAAAAGCTTCTCCGCAGACGGACATCGAAGCTACATATCCGGCCTCGTCCAACTGCGCCGCGCCAAACCAGGCGGCGGGGGCGGTGTCAGCCAGTATCTCCGGCTCCAAACCAAGGCCCTGCAAAATGGCATCCACCTGCTCGCAGCTGTAGGTGATGGTCGTCTCGTAGCCGTCGGCTGTCTTGTCCCAGGGGGAGGCCACTCCCTGTAGGTAGGGCAGGGCCGAGGTCCACACGTTCTGGCTGGCCTCGGTCACGCCGTTGCTGATGCTGTGGTAGCAGGCGGCGGCCGGTGCACCGCCATAGCACAGCAATGCTCCGGCGGCTTCGTCCGCCAGCGCGGCAAAGCGGCTGTAGTAGGCAGTGAAATCATCGCCCCAGCGCGCTTCCAACACCTCGGCATCCGTCCACCCGGCGCAGAGGGCTGAATTGACCTGCATCGGCGCCCCCAGCGCCAGTGCATAGCTGTGGCTGGCCACCATCTGGGCCAGCAGGGTGTCGTCGTTCCAGGTCGGCGGCATCTCGCAGGCGGCGGCACCGATGAGAAAGTCCCGCACGCTCACTACCCGGTTGGTTCCGGTGTCGGCGTCATACAGGGTGATGTCCGCCGCTGCCAGCGCGGCATCCGGGACGGTGGTACCATTTTGAGCATTGCTGGGCGGCATCGTGGGCAAAGGCTGCGGCGTGGCGGCGGGGGAGAGATCGTCCGCCTGGACAGAATCCGTTGGGGGTGTGGGCGCGGCAGGCGGTACCAGCAGCGCAGCAAAAGGTGCAGCCGCCGCCAGAAGGGCAAAAGCGAAAACGGCAAGGGATGATTTTTTCATAGATGGGCACTCCATGCTTGCAATTTGGGGCGCGTGGCGGTACAATGTTTTGTATCCAGCGCTTGTACATTCTATGAAACAAGCCTGCCATCTTATGAAACAACGGGGGAAGACCCATGCAAAATAAACGATTCTATGCGGTTCTTGTGCTGGCTGCCGGCATCGTGCTGGCGGCGCTGCATGTAGAGGACCTGCTGCAGTGGATGGATGCTTCCACCGGCTTTGCGCTGCAAGGCTCGGTGTGGGCGCGGTATCTGCCCTGGCTGGCGGCGCTGGCGCTGCCCTACCTGCCTGCCCGGCGGATGGCCGCCCAGCCCACAGAGCTAACCGATACCAACCTGCCCCTGGGCTGCTGCATGCTGATGACAGGCGCGCTGCTGCTGGGCAGCGGTCTGCTGTCGGTGCCCTCGGCCCAGACGATCTCTGCCTACCCGGAACTGTACGCCACCACCCCGGCTTGGACCGCCTGGGCGGACGTCATCACGCCGGTGCTGGCAGGTGCATGGCTGCTGGTGTACGGCTGGCGCGCCCTGACCGGCTTTGGCGTGCGCCGCCAGAAATTGGGCGGCGCACTGCCGGGCCTGGTGCTGCCGCTGGCTTTTTTATGGCGGCTGGTGTGGCGGTTCCAGTTTGTGCCTGCCTCGCTGGGGCGCATCCCCTGCACGCTGCGGGTACTCAGTGCTGTGGCGGCGCTGCTGTTTGCGGTGGTGCTGCTTAAAGTGTTTTTGACGCCGGGCCTGCCCTGCGGTCACACGCTGTTTGCCGCCGGGGCCGGGTGTTTTCTGCTGTGCACCTGCATCGAGCTGCCACAAACGCTGCTTGAGGCTTTCAATGGTATGCTGACCATGCCTGATCTGCTGACCGGCCTGGCCATGGGTGTGTTTGGCCTGTGCGGCCTGGCCTGTACCTGGGCCGCCGCCGGGGAAGAAACGGAATAAAGGCAACACCGCACAATTCCCGCCTAACGGCTTAAGCACCGCTCCGGCGGCT
>OLOG01001545.1_pt1 | contig 13340 bp, 11 predicted proteins | sample 1672351 | NCBI WGS metagenome assembly OLOG01 (sample SAMEA3136674, study PRJEB25190) | human gut metagenome | biome: human gut; feature: human-associated habitat; material: faeces | place: Austria | collected 2013 | reverse complement strand
ACCTTTGCAGCATCCAGTATTATCTGCGCTTTTGGCTTGGCATCTGCCGCACCTCACTCGCCGTATCGGCACTTAGAATTATGCGGTATTGCCTTATATTTTGTGTGGATTATGCGGGAACAAAAAACAGATTTTCAGGATTCTGTCTCTTTTTCTCTTTTGTTTACCTCTCTCTCGCTGGCTTCCACCATCGAGATCACGTTCAGCAGCACCAGCCGCACCACAGCGGGGTGCAGGCAGCTGCTGTTGATGGCGTTGATGACGGACTTTTGGAGCTCTTCAATTTTTGCGGTTGTGGTCATTTCATCACCCTTTCTGCCATCGGGGAGCCGGAATATTCCGGGCGCGGATAGCTTGTATCTTCGGTTCGCGTGCCGCCGCAGGCTGCCAGCGTAAGCGGGATGACCAATGCAAGCACCAACAGCAAAGTCAACGTGGCCAAAATCTGCATGAATTTCTGCATTAAATCTCCCTCCCGTTCACGCTCAAAGAACCGCATTCAATTCTGCCGGGGATTTCAAACTTGCTGGCATTGCAGTGGATGACCTTATCTACCTGGTCAATGGCAATGCCCACAAACTCGCTGGTGGCCCCGCCGGTGGAATAATCAAAGCTGGGGTCGCCGGTGGAGAACCAGCCTAAAAACGTGTAGCGGGAGTTATCGCCAATATAAGATTTGCCGTACCGGCTGCTTAACACACCGGTCAGGTTGTTTTCCCAGTACCAGCGGATGCGCCCCGTGTCAATGTCCACACGAGTGCCAGCATCTTTGCCCATACGAATCCAGGCATTGTCCAGGTCATAAGTGGTTGTGCGCGCCTTATTGTGAATCTGCCCGGTGGTAATGTTGCCGCCGTTGATGATTGTCTTATCCTGGTTCCAGGTACTCAAATCCGAAAATGTCACCACGCCGGATAGGTTGATCTGTGCGCTGGTGATCTCTGTTCCACCCGCCGTCAGCTTGATGGTGCTGGAAGTGCCGCTGGTGGATGCCGTCAGCTTAATTTCGCTCACCGTCTGCTTGATCTCGGTTTTGGTTTCGTTGGCGGTCAGATAGTCGCCGGTGCTGGCCGTCCACGCAGTGGGGGCGTTGCCCATCTGCACCATGGGGTGCATAATGGTCAGATCGTTGGTAACGGTGGCGTTATCGTCCGCGGTACTCACAAACAGACCGTCTGCATAGCCGTCCGCGGTCGCCGTGAACGCCGCCCAGCGCAGCTTCCAGCCGTTGTCCAGCACAATGTCCTGCTTCGCATTTTTGAATGCATTGCCGTAATAACTTTTTGCTCCGCTGCTGCTCTTGGTCTCGAACTGCAAAAACAGGCTGTCCGTGCCGGAGTTGAGCTTGTACAGTACCGATGCACAATAGGTCATGCCCTTGGCAATCACCAGCGTTTTGTCCGCGCCAAAGTGAAAGCGAGTGTTCTGCGCCTTGTTGGTCACGCGAACAGATTCACCCGTAATGGTGTAGCTGCCCTTTTTGCTCAGGTCATTGCCGCCTGCATCCAGGGTCGCATTGTTCCAGTCGTCGGTGCCCACAATAATATTGTTGCCGCCGGTGATCCGCCGCGTTACCGTCTGGGTAATTCTGTCGGCTTTCTGGTCAATCGCAGAAACGGATTCTTTGACCGTCTTGAACTCCTGTTTTGTGCTGTCCAAATCGTTGGAAATGGTTGTGGTGGTCTCTTTCAGGCTGCTGACTTTGGTGCTGATGCTATCCGCCTTTTGGCTGATGCTGGAGACATCCTCTTTCAGGCTGTTCACCGTTGCGGTGGTGGCATAATCCTGCAGCTTGCTGTCAACCGCATCGTTGGCAGCGCTGGTAGCGGTGTCCTTCACGTTGGCCGTTACCGTTTCAGTCACTGACTTGGTGACCTCGGTCTTGATCTCATCCGCCGATTGGGAGATGAGGCTTTTAGCGCTTTTCTCTGTTATGTAGTCCCCGCTGCTGGCGTTCCACGCGGTGGGCGCGTTGCCGTATTGCAGCATGGGGTGAAACAGTTCAAACTTATTGGTGCAGTTGTCATTGCTGTCGAAATCGGCTTTTTTCAAAACACCGTTTTGGCCGGGGGTCCATGTACCATACCGCAGCACCCAGCCGTCTGTCTGCTTAATTTCGAGCTGGTCAGCGGTTTTTATGTAGGCAATGTAATATTTGCCATTATCGCCCGTAAACGTAATGCCCAGCCGCAGCGCATCGGTGCCGGAAATGAGTTTGTACATAACGGACAGGCATAATGTGACGCCTTTTATAATGCGAGCGCCCGCGGTGTTGAACATAAAATACCCGTTGGTGTTCGCATTGTTTATTGTTGCGCTGCCATCATCGCCATACACAACGCTGCTGCCAGGGCCGCCAGAGAGGGCGTTCTTGAAGCTCTCACTGCCCAGGATCAGGTTGCCGCCGCCGGTGATTTTGGTGTCTTTTTTCACCTCAGAGGAAAGCCCGTCCACCGTTGCTTTCAGGTCGGTGTACTTGCCGGTCAGGTCTCTTGCCTTTACTTCCAGGCCGTCCACGCTGGTCTTGATCTCCAGCATCTTGCCGGTCAGGTTCTTGTAGCTCTGGCTGTTCACTGCGCTGGAACTTTCCCGACTGGCGCTGCCCACGCTCTCAAAGCTGGCATTGCCGGAGGAGATTGTGGCGCTCATCAGGTAGGTGTCGAACTCCCGCCCGCGTGCGTCCTTAACGTGCACGATCTGCCCGCAGGCAAGGCCGGAGCTGCTGGGCACCGATACTTTGCAGGGGGTGTAGGTCACGTTTTTCAGCACGTTGTACAGGTTCTGGGCAACGGTTTTCAGGTTGGCTTCGGTGCCGGTTGTCAGCAGCAGGTTGCCCTGCACTACATAGGTGTTGGTGGCGGTGGTGCTGTCGGGGTAGATGACCCCCACGTCACTGTCCGACTGCCGGATCTGGACTTTCTCAATGGCCTTGACGGTGTAGTCCTCGTAGCTCAGGCTGTCAGCATAGTAGGCGGTGCTGTTGCTGGCACCGTCCGGGGTGATTTTAGCAGTGCTGCGCTTGTCTGTGTAGGTCAAAAATTGCAGCTTGCCGTCTGCATTCATGTGGGCGTAGCAGCCTGCCGCTTCCGCCGCCCAGGAGATGATTTGGCGGCAGGTCAGGTCGTCCGCGTAGAACGCCTGCACGCTGTAGCTGCCATTGATGGGCAGGCTGCTGCTGGCCAGCGTAACCCCCGCCCGCTGGCAGGCCAGCTGAACCAGCTGCCAGATAGTTTTGGGGAACTGCGCCTGATTGGCGTGCAGCCAGCCGGAGAAGTCCGCATCCAGCTTGGACATGGTGTCATACGCCGTGACCTTGTAGCTGTTGCGCTTGGTGCGGGTGGGCTTTTCAGCATAGAAAACGCCCACCTTGGTGCGGTTCCCGGCATCATCCTTCCGGTAATAGGTCAGGGCGTCCCCGGCGGTAATTTGCAGGCTGCCGCCCGGGTCCGCCCAGATTTCGGCTTCGATGTAGTCCGAAAACGCAGAACCGATGGTGAACTCCTGCCCGGCGTTCACTGCAGTGTGCAGGGTAAGGCTCTTCACCGCGCTGCCGGGGGAGCCGCCCTTTAACTCGGTGCCGCTGGAGAGAGTGAGGATTGGTTGATACAAATACACACCTCCTTTGGTTTTAGTTAGGAGGTAGGAGTGAGGAGTTAGGAGTTCATGGTGTGCGCGTGCGCGCACGGGTTGAAAATTGGGCCGCAATCCCGTAGGGGCGCACAGTGTGCGCCCGTCGCCTTGCGGTAAATCCTGTTATGGCATCTACCGCAAAGCCCCGGAACGGTCAAGACCGTTCCCTACAGAACGAAACCTAAAGGCTGCATTAACTCCTAACTCCTACTTCCTACCTCCTAACTCTCAATCAGCATTCGATAATGTTAAACTTCAAATTCTTCCACTGTTTCGTCTTGGCATTGTGCCAGGCGATGCCGTATTTGCTGCAGTAGCAGGTGGTGGTTTCGGTCTCGGTGGAAGAACCGGCTTTGGGATGGGTGAACTGAAACGTTGCCTTGCCTGCAAACAGCCCGATGGTGTACTTGTATTCGTCGTCAGTCAGGCAGCTGTAGGCGATGGGCCAGGTGGCAACCTTTTCCCGCACCACTTCGCGGTGCATGTACCCGGCTTCGTCGCGCCCGGAATCGCTGGAATCCAGGTCGGAATAGCTCGGTTCAATGTCGCAGTCCGGTGCGTACAGGGATTTGCCATCGATCTGGAACAGATTGGTCAGGGTCACGTTACACACCTCCTGTTGCAATCAGCTGTTTGCGCTGCCAGCGCTGTACGGCGCGGCCTACGTCCTCGTCGGTCAGCTCAATGCCGTACACGGCGGAGAGGATCTCCCGCAGCACGGCCACAACGGCTTCAAAGCCCGCCATTTGGCCTGCCTGCAAATCTTCCATGACCTCGGCCACAGCCTGCTTGATGGTGTCCAGCGGAGCTTCCACGTTGGTGCCGTGGCTCTGATCGCCCAGCACCGCCAAAAACTCCCGGTTCGCCGGGATGACCGCGCCTTGTGCCAGGTAGGGAATTTGCGGGGCGGTCAGGGTGCTGATATTAAACCCGACATGCCCGCCGCCGAATATGTCCGGCAGGTCGAACGACAACCCGTTCAGCGCGTTGATGACCGCATTGATGCCGGTCACAACGGCGGAGATCATCCGATTGATGAAGCCGATGATGCCATTGACGGCGGTCTTGATGGCGTTCGTCATCTTATCCCAGACGGTGTTGACCGTGTTGCCGATGGCCTGCCAGGCAGCATCCCAGTTGCCGCGGAACACGGCGCTTAAAAAGTCCGCCAGCCCGCGCAGCACAACAACGGCCAGCCCGCGCAGCACAACAACGGCCAGATCGATGGCATCCGCAATAGCCCCAACGGCCACGCCAACAACGTCCGCAATGGCGTTGAATACCTCAGCAAACGCGGGGCCGAACGTGGCGATAATCCACTTGGCCACCGGGGCCAGCAGGTTGTTCCACAGGTTCAGCAGGCAGTTGGCAACGCTTGCCACCAGCAAAAGAATGTCGTCCCACAGGGGCTTGAGATGGGAGGACCAGAGGGTAGATAAAATCTGCATCAGGTTAGTAAGGATCGGCTGCAAAACGTTCTGCCACAGGGTGGTAAAAATGCCTTGCAGGTTTTCCAGCGCCAGGGCGGCACTCTGGGCAATGGGCTGGCCGTACTCGGCCCAGGTCAGCTGAACGCCGCCCAAAAGATCCTGCCAAACGGTCAGGGCAGCGGTTTTCATCTGCTGCCAGGCTGCATCCCACAGCGCGGCGGCGGGGGCAAGCACAGCCTGCAATGTAGCCCAGAAATTTTGCAGCTGCTGGTTTAATAGAGCCGGCAGACTTAACTGTGGCGGTTCGGCATCTGCGGCTTTGATTGTTGCAGCGCTGCTGCTTTTGCGGGTGGTGGAAGCCGCCGCAGCTCCGGCACTTTCGGCAAGAGAAGCCTGCAGCCGGTCCAGCTCATCAAATTCCGCAACGCTGCGTTTGGCGGCCTTGGCTGCTTTGGTGGTGCCACTGGCAAGTTTGGCCTGGGCTTTGGCGGCTTTGTTGGCGCTGACTGCTGCTGCGGCGGTCTGCTGCTCAAACTTTGCCACCGGCACGGCGGAGAACGCAGCGTTTACACTGCGGCTTATTTTTTTCAGGGCAGTGCGCAGGCCGTTCAGCGGCTGCTGCGCGGTGTGGGTAGTTGTTTGTGTAGACAGGGCAACCTGAAGGCTGCCTGCATAGGATTTTGGCAAAAGCATCTACCTCCTTATGGGGACTTAATTGGCCAACAGGCGCTGCAGCCGCTGGCGTTCCGCTATCTCTGCCGGATTCAGGCGGGGGCGCAGGTCAACCATGGCTTTGTTTTTGCGGTAGTAGTCCTGTTCCCACGGCTGCAATTTTTGGCCGTGGCGCAGCTTGCTGCGCACCCGCAGCAGGGTAGCCAGCTGGCCGTCCCCAATGCTGTTGAACCAGGCCATAAAGGTCCACCAGTGCAGATAAGGCAGGGCGCGCACTTCGCACCCGGCGGCTTTGTTGATGTCGGCGGCAATCAGCGGGGCGTCCTGTTCCCAGTCCAACAGCGGCGGGGCAGGGGAGCGGGGCAGCGTTTGCCCGCAGTTCAAAAAATCTGCCAGCTTCTGCATGGCCTCCGGATAGTCGCTGCGCGGCAGATCGCCCTCATAAAATAGGGCCAGGGCCACCCGCCAGCGGATGAATTCCGGCTCGCTGGCATCGTTCAACCGATGCAGAATATCCAGAATATCGCGGTAATCCGAATGAATCGGATATGCTTTTCCGCCAACCTCCAGCCGGGTGGGCAGCCGCCAGCTGCTCATACCTGCACCCCGCGCGCGGCGCGCGCTGCCTGGGCCTGCTGCACGGCCAGCGTGGCTTTGGCATCCGCGCACTGGCGGGCACCGGCTTCCAGAATGGGCTGCAATGCCGCAAACAGATTGGTGATGACCCGCTCGCCGTTGCCGGCAACCGCCAGCAGATTGGTTCCGCCCAGCATGGCGTCAAAATCATTGCCGGGGCCAAATACTTCCGCCAGCAGCCCCTTGGCGCGCTGATCCGCCTGGGCCAGCAGCTGTATGGCATCGGTCCCAGTGGGGCTTTGCGCCTGCACCTGCTGTTCCAGCTCTTGCAGCTGATTTTGCAGGGTGCAAAAACGGCTGTAAACATTGGGGTCGCTGGGGTTAAAGCGCAGCACTCCGCCGCCGTGCTCCGGCCCGCCATTGACCGCGTATTCGCGCAGGCCGGTATCAATCGTAAGTTGTTCCATAAAGCCTCCTTTAATGTAACAGAAATCTGTAATCACGATAGCTAAAAAATGGTGAAGCGCTGCTGCACACTTCACGAAGAAAAAAGGTGAACAAGAGAATTTTGGTGTACCCTCTGCCAAGGGAACGCCAAACAAAACTTACAGCGGAAATACCGGAATCCTAGGGTGTATCTGAAAAGTCAAAAATTTAGTCTATCTTTTTCTTGTTTTCAAATACACTTTAAGGCAGGTGAACGATATTGGGAAAAGAAATCCTAAACGTAAAACGCAGCCCGGCAGCCGCCGATTTGGGCATTATACAGAACAATAAAAAGATAGCGAAAAACCTATCATTCCAGTATTCTGTAAAATTCTGGACCTTGTGGCTATCATAACGCAATATTACAGAAATGTCAACAATAAAATTCAGAAAACTGAAATTGCGATGGAATACCGGTACCGTAATACTCCACAAAAACCCGCAAACATAAAAACTCTCCGCCGCACAGTGCAATGTTGTGGGCGGAGGGAGAGCCGTGTTTAGAGTGATTTGCTGCGCTAGAGCGCGGCAGCAAAACAAAAATGATGCAGACAAAAGTAAACGAGAGGAGATAAGCAGACCGGAAACATCCGGCACAACACAACAAAAAAGCTCCAGCGCCTTCTACCCTTATGGCGCTGGAGCGAACTTACTTGATTGGAGTCATAGCCTCATACCCGATTGTATTATTTTTCGGACCGTTTGCACATTTTCATGGCAACCTCATCCTTTAACTTTGATCGAATGTTTTTAAACCTGGTTTTCTTTGTTTTGCAAATCGGAAACGGGTTTCATTCGCTGTTGTTCGATGATTTTGCGTTTGCTTGAAATTTCTGATTCCCTTTAGTTCGTTATTTGCTGCCTGGAAACATTTTGCAAGGAAAACGATTCTTGGTGCATCTGTGGAACGGGGAAGTGAACTTCAATAATTTTGTGCAGGGTACCTGAATTTGATGCCAGAGGTTGATTCCTCTTTGCTCTAGTACATCGGAGTTTCTCCTTTTGGGGGCGGTGCGCTTGCACCAGCCAGATCAGGTGAAGCATTATTTGTTCGGCGGAGTTAGATCTTTCATAACAATCACCGGTGATTCAGGGTTTCTATTTACGCTTTTGCGTACCAGGTTTTGAACCTGTAATTTTCTATTTAGAATCCTGTCGTCAGTTCTTCATCTAATCTATGTAAACGCGGGGAACTTTTTCTGACGGGATTTCCTGAGCACTGCATTTTAAGCAAGCTACGAACCTTGCATCTTAACTTTTATATCTTTTACAGGTAATGACCTGCGGCTGTTAATGAGGTTCGTTTGCTTTCAGCAGGCCCAGGCCCGCCGGTGATGAATGGGATCTTTGAAATTAGCCATTGGACTTGAGCCTCCTTCCTTACGAATCCTGCCGGCTCTGCCATCTTACTTTCAAGTCCTTCGGTAGCCTCTCGGTCCCTGCTTTCCCGGAGTTCTTCAAGTGTTCCCATTTAGACTTCTTACTGGAAGCCTTTGCGAAATCTGCTTGAAGCTGTCGGGAAAACCGCCGTGCCTTGTTCCGATGCTATTGAAAGTGGCTTTTGCTTGGAGCTTTTAGCTCCTTATCTCCGGCTGTTTTCTTTCTGTGACTATACTATACAATACCCTAAGGAATTTGTCTATTCGCAGATATCCCAAACAAAATATGAATTATTCGTGCATGTTATGGATAGATATTGCCTTGACGAATGTGGTATAATAAATATGTTGGGTGTGCAAAAGCGTGGGCCTGTCGGTTGGCAGGCCCACGCTTTTTAGTTTGTATTAGAGAAAAGAAGCTAAAAGAAGTCAGCCCCAGAAATCATCACAATAAGCATTTAGTAATCAGACAGCCCCAATTCCTAATTGCTCATTCCTAATTTCTAATTCAACTCCTAACTCCTAACGAATTCACATGCTCTCCGGCACCGTAACCTTGAACATGGTCAGCACGTTGCGGATCACGCTGCGCACGGCCAGGCACAGGGCCATGCGGCACTGGCGAACGGCAGGGTCAGCTTCCAGAATGCGGCAGGCATTGTAGAAGCGGTGGAACGCCGTGGCAATGTCGATAACATAACGGGTAATGCGGGCCGGGTCATACTTTTCTGCTGCGGCAGCAATCTCAGCCGGGAAAGCGGAAAGCAGACGCAGCAGAGCCTGCTCGCTGGGGTCAGTCAGCAGGCTGGCATCCAGGGCATCGGCACCCTCAAAGGTCACACCGGCGGCTTCCAGCTTTTTCAGCACGGAGCAGATGCGGGCGTGGGCGTACTGGACATAGTAGACCGGGTTTTCGCTGTCGTTGCGCACAGCCAGGTCAAGGTCGAAATCCAGAGTGGAGGAGCTTTCGCGCTGGTTGAAGAAGAAACGTGCGGAATCAATGGGCACTTCGTCCAGCAGGTCGGTCAGGGTGATGGCCTTGCCGGTACGCTTGCTCATACGCACCGGTTTGCCGTCGCGCATCAGGTTGACCATCTGCATCAGCACAACATCCAACTTGGTGCCGTCCAGGCCAACGGCGTCCATGGCACCCTTCATGCGGGCTACATGGCCGTGATGGTCGGCACCCCAAATGTCGATGGCACGGTCAAAACCGCGCACGGCCAGCTTGTTGTAATGGTAGGCGATGTCGGCGGCAAAATAGGTGGGAATGCCGTTGGCGCGTACCAGAACTTCGTCTTTGGCTTCCTCTTCGCCGTCGGCGTTTTCGTCCTTCTTGCGGTTTACAACGCCGTACTTGGAAGCATACTGGGCGCTGCGGTACATGATGGCACCGTCCTCGGCCTTGTAGCAGGCACCCTTGTCCATCAAGATTTTGATGACATCATCCACAGCGCCGCTCTTGTGCAGGTCGCTTTCGTGGAACCAGACATCATAGGTGATGCGGTACTTGCCCAGGTCGCGCTGCAGCCCGGCAATGTTCTTGGGCAGGGCATCGGCAATCAAGGCATCTTTCAGCTCTTCAAAGTCCTTATCGACATAGGAATCGCCGTGAATTTCGGCAAACTCTTTGGCGCGAGCAATAATGTCAGCGCCCTGGTAGCATTCTTCCGGCAGGGGAACGGCCTCTTCGCCTTTGTACAGCTGCAGGTAGCGGATGGCCAGGCTCTTGCCGAACTTCTGGATCTGGTTGCCTGCATCGTTGATGTAGAACTCGCGGGTCACATCATAACCGGCCCAGTCCAGGCAGGCAGCCAGGCAGTCGCCCAGAGCACCGCCGCGGGCGTTGCCCATGTGCATGGGGCCGGTGGGGTTGGCGGAAACAAATTCAACGTTGTAGCGCTTGCCTGCACCGCCGTCCGTGCGGCCGTATTCCGGCTCAGTGGCAGCTGCCTGCAGCACGCTGGTAAACCAGTGAGCACCCAGGAACAGGTTGATGAAGCCGGGGCCTGCGATCTCTGCACGGTCGAACAGGCTGCCCTCCAGGTTCAGGTGGTCCACAATGGCCTGTGCAATCTGGCGCGGAGCCTTGTGGAACGCACGGGCACCGGCCATGGCGGCGTTGGATGCAATATCGCCGTTTTTGACATCGGCGGGAATCTCAACAATAAATTCCGGCAGCGGGGCTTCCGGAAGGGAACCGTCCGCCACAGCAGCATTCAGCGCGCCGGTCAGCAGCTCACGCGCCGTATCCAGCGCAGCCTTGCGGGGGTTATAGTATTTGTAATTCACGTTGTACCTCCAGTTTGGAAGTTAGGAGGGAGGAGTTAGGAGTTAGGAGTTTAAGGTGCGGCCTGCGCCGCAATTTTGAAAAACAGCCGCACAGCTGATCGTTAAAATTTGTGCGCGTCAGCGCACACCAAAAACTCCTAACTCCTACTTCCTAACTCCTAACTAAAAATTTATTCAACTTCAGTTTCCTGCTTTTTCAGCGGCTCTACTGTGATAAGCACGGAATTGCGGCTGATTAAGGTTTCGGCGCCGGAATCCAGCGTGTAGCTGAACTGCAGCTCGCCGCCATCCGGCAGCAGGTTGTGCTCAATCACATCAGCGGCCACGCCAAGGCTGATGGAACCGTACCCGGTTTCGTAATGGCACAGGTGGCGGATGCCTTTTTCAATAATCAGCTGGCTGGATGTTTTGCCAAAGCGGGTCATGCTGACCAGCCGGGCATCCTGGCTGACGCGCACCGTGGTGGTACATCCGGCGTAACCGGTGGCTTCGGTTTCAGCATACACGATGTAGTAGCTGTTGCCGCGCTGCACAAAGTTGCCGCGGGTCATCAGCTCCACGGTGTCGTTTTCGCCGTTCTGCTCCATGGTGCCTTTGATGGTGATGAGGTAATTTTCTTCAACAGGTTTTGCCATAATAGTTTAATTCCTTAATACGTTTCAATGGCGATCTGTTCCACCGGGCCGCCCGCTTCGCTGCCCATGAACAGCCGCTCCTGCTTGGCAAAGCCGTCCGGGGTATCGCTGACAAAAAAGCGGGTGGTGCCGCCGGTGCTGCGCCCGCTGGAAATCCCAAGGTCATCCAGCGCGGTGGCGGTGGCAATGGCGGTCAGCTTGCCGGGGTCAATCAGCGTTACGCTGTCGCCCACAAAATCGCCGATCATTTTTTTCAGCAGCGGGTAGTGGGTGCAGCCAAGGATCAGGGTGTCAATGCCGGAATCCCGCACGGGGGTCAGGTATTCCTCAATCATCAGCTGGGTCACTTTGTCGCCGTTCACATAACCGTTTTCAACCAGCGGTACAAACAGGGGGCAGGCGCGGGCAAAAATCTGAACCCCCGGCACCAGATCTTTCAGCTGGGTGGCATAAGAACCGCTGCGGATGGTGGCCGCTGTGCCGATCACGCCGATGCGTTTGTTTTTGGTGGCGGCAGCAGCTGCGCGGGCTGCCGCACCGATCACACCGGTGTAGGGTACCGGCAGCTGGGCAGCTTCCGCCGAAGGATAGGTGGAAGATACTGTGCCGCAGGCCGCCATAATGAACTTGACATTCTGGGAAAGCAGGAACCGGATATCCTGCTGGGCGTACCGCACGATCACATCGTGCCCGCGGGAACCGTAAGGCACGCGGCCGGTATCGCCAAAATACACAATATCTTCGCCCGGCAGCAGGCGGCGCAGCTGGCGCACGGCGGTCAGCCCGCCAAGGCCGCTGTCAAATACGCCGATGGGACGAGTATCCATCAGTAAGCACCTCGCTTTTTGCTCAGTGCAAGGCCGATTAGCTTATCAACCAGGGCGGCAAAGCTGTAGCCCTCGTTTTCCATCAGCTTGGGGTACATGCTGATGGGGGTAAAGCCCGGCAGGGTGTTCAGCTCATTGCAAAGCACGCGTCCTGTGCCGTGCTCTACAAAGAAATCGCACCGGGCAAGACCAGCGCAGCCCAAAGCCAGGTAAGCGCGGGCGGCCAGCGTTTTGACTTCGTCCAGCTTCTGGTCCGGCAGGTGGGCGGGAATCACCGTCTTGGATATACCGTTTTTATACTTGTCGTCATAGGTATAAAACTCTGCGCCGGCCAAAATCTCGCCGGGGCGGGTGGTGCGCACTTCCTGCGGGTTATCCGGGTTGCCAATGGCGGCACATTCCACTTCCTGCCCATCAATAAACTCTTCAAACACCACTTTGTCATCTTCCCGCAGGGCGGTGTCAATGGCGGTGTTCAGCTCTTCACGGTTGTGGGCCTTGGTGATGCCCACGCTGGAACCCGCATTGGCCGGTTTGACAAAGATCGGGTAGGGCAGGCGGTTTTCCACGCGGGTCAACAGGGTGCTGCGCTGGGTTTCCGCTTCGGCTCGGACGGCGCTGCACCAGTGGCAGTGGGGCACATGATAGGCGTCCATGATGGTATTGGCAACGGCTTTGTCCATGCAGGCAGCGGATGCCAGAACGCCGCAGCCCACATAGGGGATGGCAGCCAGCTCCAGCAGGCCCTGAATCGTGCCGTCCTCGCCGTTTTTGCCGTGCAGGATGGGGGCGACCACATCCACCGGCAGCAGTTCATAGCCGTTGGCGCTGTGCACCAGCAGGCCATGGTCGCTGCGGTCCGGGCTGAGCACGCAGGGCACGCAGGAAGCATCCTGCTCCCAGCTGCCGCTGCGCATGCCCTCGGTAGAGCCGCTGTATTTCAGCCAGCGGCCCTGTTTGGTAATGCCCACCAGAATCACTTCATATCGGTCCGGCATGGTGGCAAGGGCATCCGCCCATGCCGCAGCCGAAACACAGCTGACCTCATGCTCGCTTGAACAGCTGCCAAACAGCAGGGCCACGCGGATCTTGTTTGCTTGTTGTTTCATATTGTCAGGTATGCTCCCTTTTTGTTTTCGGCGGGTTCCGGGGCAGTTTGCCGCCGGAACCCGCCTGTATGGCATAACACTACACTTTAATACTATATCATATTTATGCGGTTTATGCCAGTGGTTGTCCGCTATTTCCGGGATTTTTTGCGCAAAACAAAATCCCCGCAGCCCGCCGGTGCAAAACCGGGGCCGCGGGGGATAAGATACGATACTTTAAGCCGGATTTTCCACAATTTTTAAGGCAACACCGCATAATTCTAAGTGCCGATACGGCGAGCGAGGTGCGGCAGATGCTAAGCCA
>OLOG01001541.1_pt1 | contig 13378 bp, 10 predicted proteins | sample 1672351 | NCBI WGS metagenome assembly OLOG01 (sample SAMEA3136674, study PRJEB25190) | human gut metagenome | biome: human gut; feature: human-associated habitat; material: faeces | place: Austria | collected 2013 | reverse complement strand
TCACCTTTGCAGCATCCAGTATTATCTGCGCTTTTGGCTTGGCATCTGCCGCACCCCGCTCGCCGTATCGGCACTTAGAATTATGCGGTATTGCCCTTATAATGTTTGTTGCACGTTATAAAATGTTTTGCAGGGAACGGTCTTGACCGTTCCGGGGCCTTGCGGCAAATGTGTTTTACGTTTTCCCTCGCAAATCTTGTTGGCTCTGCTCCCTCAATTTTCCCTCTTGCCAAGGGGCATAGAATACGATATAATAAAAAATAATTGTGCGGATTTATGCCCCTGTGGGATGGGCGGTGACGCACGGCAAATCAGGCGGCGCGGTATAGGCGCTGCCTATAGTTCGCCGCAACTGCGGTCACTGAAAAGGAGCGTCATCATGAAAGGTATCATCCTCGCCGGCGGTGCTGGTACCCGCCTGTACCCGCTGACCATGGTCACATCCAAGCAGCTTCTGCCTGTGTATGATAAGCCCATGATCTATTACCCGCTGTCTACCCTGATGCTGGCAGGCATCCAGGATATCCTGATCATTTCCACCCCAACCGATACGCCGCGCTTTGAAGCGCTGCTGGGGGATGGCAGCCAGTACGGCCTGCACCTGCAATATAAAGTGCAGCCCTCCCCGGACGGTCTGGCACAGGCCTTTATCCTGGGTGAAGAGTTTATTAACGGTGAGCCCTGCGCTATGGTACTGGGCGATAATATTTTCTACGGCGCAGGTTTCTCCAAGCGGCTCAAGTCCGCTGCCGCCAACGCCGAAGCCGGCCGCAGCACTGTGTTCGGCTACTATGTCACCGATCCCGAACGCTTCGGTGTGGTGGCATTTGACGAAAACGGCCAGGCAACTTCCATTGAAGAAAAGCCCGCACAGCCCAAGAGCAACTATGCGGTTACCGGCCTGTATTTTTACAGCAAAGATGTGTGCGAAAAGGCAAAACAGGTAAAGCCCAGCGCCCGCGGCGAACTGGAAATTACCACCCTGAATGAGATGTACCTGCAGGAAGGCAAGCTGGATGTGCAGCTGCTGGGCCGCGGCTATGCCTGGCTGGATACCGGCACGATGGACAGCCTGGTGGAAGCCGCCGACTTTGTGCGCATGATCGAACAGCGCCAGGGCATTAAAATTTCCGCCCCGGAAGAGATCGCCTATAAATACGGCTGGATCAACCGCGGCAAACTGTTGGAAAGCGCCGAGCGCTATGGCAAAAGCCCCTATGGCCAGCACCTGCGCAATGTTGCCGATGACCGCCTGAAATATTGATGCGGTATAAAGAAAGAGGCACAAGATGAAAATTCTGATTACCGGCTGCCATGGACAGCTTGGAACCGAGCTGCAAAAACAGCTGGCCGATGAAGAATGCGCCCTTGGCCCGCTGCCGGAGCGCCTGCGCAAAGCAACGGTGATCGCCGTTGATGTGGATGAGCTGGATATTACCGACCGCGAAGCCACTGTGACCTATATCCGCCGCACCCAGCCGGATACCGTCATCAACTGCGCTGCTTTTACCAACGTGGATGGCTGCGAAACCAACCGTGATGCCGCTTACCGCGTCAACGCCCTTGGCCCGCGCAACCTGGCATTGGCATGCGAAAAGATCAATGCCCGCCTGATCCATATTTCTACCGACTATGTATTCTCCGGTACAGCCAACGGCGGTGTGGCGTTGGATGAAAGTGCCCTGCCCGCCCCCATTTCGGCCTACGGCCAGACCAAGCTGCTGGGCGAAACCTATGTGCAGCAGTTCTGCCGCCGCCACTTTATCGTGCGCACGGCTTGGCTGTACAGCTATTACGGCAAAAACTTTGTCAAAACTATGGTCAACCTGGCAAAAACGCATGACACCCTGAATGTTGTCAACGACCAGCTGGGCAACCCCACCAATGCGGTGGATCTGGCCTACCATATCTTAAAGCTGGCCGTCAGCCATGATTACGGCATTTACCACTGCACCGGCAGCGGCATTTGCAGCTGGTATGATTTCGCATCCGAGATCATCCGCCTGTCCGGCCTGCCGTGCACCGTAAAGCCCGTTACCAGTGCACAATATAAAGAGATGAACCCCAAATCCGCAGACCGCCCGGCATGGAGCGCACTGGAAAACCGCGCCCTGCGGTGCAGTGTCGGCGATGACATGCGCGACTGGAAAGATGCAATTCAGGACTTTTTCAATAATTGGGATGGTAAATAAATGAAAACTTATCTTGTTACCGGCTGTGCCGGTTTTATTGGCTCCAACTTTGTCCACTATATGCTGGAAAAATACCAGGATATCCGCCTGGTCAACCTGGATAAGCTGACCTATGCCGGCAACCTGGAAAACCTGGAAGATATCAAGGACGATGCCCGCCATATCTTTGTTAAGGGCGATATCTGCGATAAGGCTCTTGTCACTGACCTGATCGCCAAATATGACCCGGATTACGTCATCAACTTTGCTGCCGAAAGCCACGTTGACCGCAGCATCCGCAACCCGGAAATTTTTGTTGAGTCCAATGTTCTGGGCACCGTTAACCTGCTGCAGTGCTGCAAGGATGCCTGGTACGATGCCGACGCCAAGACCTGGAAGGAAGGCAAAAAGTACCTGCAGGTTTCCACCGATGAAGTATACGGTGCCCTGGGCGCCGAAGGCTACTTTATGGAAACGACCCCGCTGTGCCCGCACAGCCCGTACTCCGCTTCCAAAGCCAGCGCCGATATGTTCGTGAAAGCATTCCATGATACCTATGGCATGCCCATCAACATCACCCGCTGCTCCAACAACTATGGTCCGTATCAGTTCCCCGAAAAGCTGATTCCGCTGCTCATCAACAACGCCAAGCACCACAAGACCCTGCCGGTTTACGGCGATGGTATGCAGATCCGTGACTGGCTGTATGTCATGGACCACTGCAAAGCCATTGATATGGTTGCCAACGGCGGCAAGGACGGCGAAGTTTACAATGTCGGCGGCCATAACGAGCGCCCCAACATCTTCATCGTCAAGACTGTCATCGAGCAGCTGCATGACCGCCTGAAGGATGAGGGCATCAGCGAAGAGCTGATCAAGCACGTGGCGGACCGCCTGGGCCATGACCGCCGTTACGGCATTGACCCCACCAAGATCAAGAACGATCTGGGCTGGTACCCCGAAACCCCGTTCGAGAAGGGCATTGTGCTGACCATTGACTGGTACCTGGCCCACGAAGAGTGGATGGACCACGTGACCAGCGGCAACTACCAGAAGTATTACGAGCAGATGTACAAAAACAAGTAATGCTGCCGCACATTTGTTAAATTCTGCAAAACACCCCGCCGCCGCTTTGCAAAGCGGCGGCGTTTGTGGTATACTAGTTCTGCTGTTTGTGACAGCAGAACAAAGAATAGTGAATAAAGAATAAATAATAATGAAGGTGAATCGCTGTGCCTGCGGCACAGCTTATAAAAATTGGGCGCTGCTTTTGGTAAGCAATCAAGCCTAACCCGGCGTGCGGAGCCTATTTTAATCATGCGCGCACGGCGCGCATACCACCATTATTCTTTATTATTTTTTAATTATTATTTTACTTGATTGATCTTGAGGTTTTTTTGAATGGCAATTTCCAGAGAAGAACAACTGCGCAATAACCGCCGCTTTTCACGCCAGATTGTGGGTGCAGTGGCAATCGTATTGATTATCATTGGTCTGTTTACCGTATTAAGCTGGGTGGTTGGCGTGCTGCGCAGCGCGTTGGATGATACCGAACGCCGCCAGAGCTATGCCGACCGTCTGTACGGTCTTGTCATGTTTGACACTATGCCGTTTGACGATGTGAGCAAGGTGGATCAGTCGGAGTTTTTACAGGCTGCCATCTGGGGCGCCGTGTACCAGATCCAAAAGCGGGATAACGGCCTGAGCGACTATGAGCGCGACAGCGAAACCGGCTCCATCATTCTGCCCAAACTGGAAGTTGACACCTACCTGACCAACCTGCTTGGCCCGGATTACAAGATCACCGATGGCTCTTTCCAGACCGAAGAGTTCAATTATACCTATGACGAGGAAAAGCAGGGCTATCTGGTTCCTGTTACCAGCATGGTGGCTATGTATACCCCGGAAGTGGAAAAGATTTCCACCCAGAGCGGCAAGACCTATGTGACGGTTGGCTATATCCCCACCATCAACAATAGCTCCAGCGGCGAGATCAACCTGACCGCCCCCACGGAGCCGACCAAGTATATGGACTATGTGTTCACCCGCGGCGAGGGCCGTAAGTGGTATCTGAGTGCATTGCAGGAAAGCGATATGCAGCCCGAAGTGTCTGCTTCGACCGCAGCCCCGACTACCAATTCCGGTGACCCGCAGGAGTTGGTGCAGAACAACCTGGATTCCACCGTGGCCGATACCGGCAATCCCACAGGTGATACCGCCGACGGCATCGCTGAACCGGACAGCACGGCGGACGACCAGACCGATGCCCAGAGCGAACCTGAAGCTGATACCGGGGATACCGGTGGGGATACGCAGGATAGTTCAGGTACGGAATAAGCTCCTGCTGACAAAACGATAATTTTGATGAAGCTGCACAGCCCAAACGCTGTGCAGTTTTTTGTATGGTAGGGCGGGGTCACCCGCCCCCACTGAAGGCGGCCCGACCGTACAATAAAAATGTGTGATATACCTTGCCCCACAGTAGGGGAGCAGCGTCCCCGACACCGCAGACAAACCTTGCGGCAAATCTCATTATGGCAGATGTGCCAAAGCTCCGGAATGGTCAAGACAGCTCCCTACAGAGCAAGGGATCATGTGTACCAAACAGAAAAACGACCGGTGGAACAGCCAGCCCTCTGGCCGCTGCAGAGAAAGGCTGCCAATGCATAAAACATGCCGCCGCGCAGTTATACTACCCCTACACAACATCAGCTCAACAACAAAAATGACAAAACAGACTGCAGAAGACCGTGCTTTTTTGATTGACAAAACAAGCGCGGCGTGATAATATGATAGCTGTACATTGCCCTGTATTTTTAACGTTGAACAGATGTTAAATACTTGTGCAATGGCAACACGGAAAAGTAGGAGAACATAGCATGAGACGGACTTTGGCAGCGCCGGGCCTTGCAGCTGTGCTGGGTATGGCATTGCTGCTGACTGCCTGCGGTAAAACAAACGCACATAACAATACGGCAGGCGAAACGGTCAGCACGGCACTGTTTGACTTTTCCATTACGGATGTCAGCCTGGTGGAAAGCTACCCCGGCATTGATATCCCGGACGGCGAATGCCTGGTGCGCATGCGTCTGAACATCAAGAACACCAGCAGCCAGACCTACACGATGTTCCTGCAGGATTTCCAAATCCAGTGGGGCGAGGGCGACAGCGATTACGGCACCTGCCTGAACGCAGTGGATGATACCATGATGCCGTATGCTTATGAGCTGACCCCCGGCCAGGAGCGCAGCGACTGGCTGATGGCTGAAATTCCCGATGGCAGCACCAGCTGCACCATTGCGTATCAGGAATACAAGACCGATGGCAGCAAAGGCGATGCCTACTTTGTGGAGGCAGCCCTGTGAGCCAGCAGTCGCGCATTCTTGCAGGGGTGTTTTGCTCCGGTATGGCGGCGGCGTTGATTGCTATGGCGGCACTGCAACTGCCCAACTGGCTGCAACAGCGCAAGATGGTGAGCGAGAGCCCGCCGGTGGTGCAGACTGCAGAACCAGAGCAGACGCCGGAGCCGCAGGTTACCGCGGCCCCCACCGTGCAGCCCGCCGTTACCCCGGGACCGCGGGATTTTACCGCACTGCTGGAGCGTAACCCCGAAGTGATCGGTTGGATCAAGATTGATGATACCGATGTTGACCTGCCGGTGATGCAAAGAGAAGGGGACAACAGCTACTACTTAAAGCACGACCTGGATGGCAACTGGGATGACCTGGGCCTGCCGTACCTGGATTATGAGTGCGATATCCAGCAAAGCCGCCATTTGATCCTGTACGGCCACAACATGGGCGTGGGGGATACGGTGCGGTTTTCCAGCCTGCAAAATTACCGCGAGCCGGAATATTATCAGGAACACCCGGTCATTGAGCTGGACAGCCTGAACGGTGGCCAGTACTACAAGATCGTGGCAGTTTATGCAATTACCACGCGCGAAAGCGATGGCGATGTGTTCCACTTTAACCAGTATGTGAACTTTGCCGATGATGCGGCAGAGCAGGAATACCTGGATGAAGTGGCCAAGCGCGCGTTTTATACCACGGGCGATTATGCCCGCGCAGACGAACGGCTTTTGACATTGTGTACCTGTACCTATGAAATGTCGGATGCCCGCCTGCTGATTATGGCACGCCCGCTGCGGGACGGGGAAACGCTGACGGCGGATGAAGTTACCGTCAATCCGGACCCGCTGCTTCCAGCCCGCTGGCCGGCCGGGGCGTAAAATTTTTATTTGAATTCTGGGCACAAAGGCAACAGCAATCCGTACCTTTGCGTTTGGGATATAATTTTGGAAAGGGAGTAAAATTATGCAAAAGACGAGCAGGTTTTCGCGTCTGCTTACGCTGGTTACGGCTGTTGCCTTGGCAGTTTGTCTGCCTGTATCGGCGTATGCAGAAACCGAGACCACCGAGGAAGCTGCTGCACCCGCAGTAGTGGAGGAGGCTACACAGGACAACACCGCTGACGAAGCTGCAAGCGAAGACAGCGCTTCCTGTGTGCGCGTGGTGGATGTTACCATTTTTATGGACACCACCAAGGGCCATTTCGAGAGCGATCCCGACAATGTTGCCCTGACTTATCTGAACCGTGCCGAGTTTGAGGAGACTCCGATCACTCTGCCCACCGTTATCGCAAACGAGGGCTGGGAGTTCAAGGGCTGGGACGTTTGGGGCAAAGAGCACTTTGTCCTGGGCGCCGATGCTACTGAACTGGGCACCAGCGGCCTTGGTGCATTCCCGGTTGGCAGCCTGGTAGGCGGTATCTACCTGTACCCCATCTTTATGGAAGCTCCGAAGCCGACTGCCACCCCGACCGCTACCCCGGTTGAGCCGACCGCTACTCCGGTTGAGCCGACTGCCACCCCGGTAGAGCCGACTGCTACTCCGGTAGAACCGACTGCTACTCCGGTTGAGCCGACTGCCACTCCGGCAGAGCCGACTGCCACTCCGGCAGAGCCGACTGCCACCCCGACCGAGCCGACCGCTACCCCGGTCGTGACCCCGACCACCCCGGTTATCCCGGAGACCACTCCGACCAATACTCCGGCAAACACCCCGACTGAGGAAACCAATACCCCGGACAATACTCCGACCAACACCCCGGATGTTACCAAGTCCAACACCCCCGCTGATAACTCCAGCAAGATCATCCCGCAGACCGGCGTTTCCAGCACCAACAGCAACTCTGTTGCAGGTCTGGCCATCGTTCTGGTTGCCGCACTGGGCGGCGCTGCCGCTTACCTGTTCATCAACCGCAAGAAGCTGAACTGATAAGTGTAAAGTGATAGAGCTTTGAATTATTTAAAAACAGCCTTCGGCAAACGCCGAAGGCTGTTTTTGTGGTAGTGCCCCGAATGGGAATTCTTTGGCTGGTGGGATAGGGAATAGACGAAGTGATTTGATTTTGAGATGTTGGATCTTTGCAAACCTTTCGGAACGGTCAATACCGTTCCCCACAGAGCATTTGATGATGGGCGGAAAACCATAAAATGGCTGGTAGGGCCGGGGTCACCCGACCCCGCCGAAACCCACCCGGAGCGAACAATAAAAATGGGCGATGTGCCTTGCCCAAAGTAGAGGGGCGATGCCCCACAACGGGCCGGATATCTCACCCCGAAATATCACAAACACCCGCGGGTGCATAAAAACCTCTGTTGCCGAAAAGTAAAGTAACCGGAAGGCGCTCTGTGAAAAATAGATTTCATTTTTGCAATAAGAGTTAGCGTTAAATCATAATAAAGGGTAAAGGCCCTGAAGAATCTAAACCTTAATAAAAAACCGGACACCAGTCAAGATACGTATTGTATCAAAAATGGTGTCCGGTTATGGTGCGCGGTACAGGACTCGAACCTGTGACCTCCTGCACGTCAAGCAGATGCTCTACCAGCTGAGCTAACCGCGCATGTCCTTGCGACTTGTATACTATACCAAATCCAAGCAGAAAAAGCAAGCCCTTTTTTCGAAAAAAATGAAAAAATTCAGAAAATACATGAAATAGAACGCACCACCGCAAAAGAAATTTGCAAATGCGGAAGGGCTTTTCCTTGCCGCATACACGGCTTTGTGGTATACTGATACAGTTAAATGGGGATAGTGCACCCTTTTGCCGGTGCGGCGTTTCCTGAATAGATTCAAACACAGGGAAAGGGGATACTATGCGGGTTTTGGGCATCGACCCCGGCTATGCGATCGTGGGCTGGGGCGTTGTGGAATATGCAGGCAACCGTTTTGCGCCCATCGCTTACGGCGCAGTGTGTACCGATAAGAACACGCCGTTTGAACATCGCCTGATTGAAATTTATGACGGCATCAAGGATATCTGTACCCGCTATCAGCCGGAAGCGCTCTCCATTGAAAAGCTGTACTACCAGCATAACCAGACGACCGTCATCGGCGTGGCGGAAGCCCGCGGGGTGATTTTGCTGGCTGCCGCGCAGTGCGGCGTACCAATTTATGAGTACACCCCCATGCAGGTCAAGCAGGCTGTGACCGGGTATGGCAAGGCGGTAAAAAAGCAGATCCAGGAAATGACCCGCATCATGCTGCACCTGCAAACCATCCCCAAGCCGGACGATACAGCGGACGCCCTGGCCATGGCCGTAGCGCACTGTCACTGCTCCCGCAGCCGCCTGATGGGCACCGCCCCAAGATAAGGGCCGCAGGGCAAATAACCCGGCGCACGGCAACATAGAATCATAATGGTGTAAGAGCATATTTCAGGGCAACACCGCACAATTCCCGCCTTGCGGCTTAAGCACCGCTCCGGCAGCTGCGGCACGGCATCTGCGTTGCCAAAATGCTCGATAATACACAAAGTATTATCTGCGCTTTTGGCTTAGCATCTGCCGCACCTCGCTCGCCGTATCGGCACTTAGAATTATGCGGTATTGCCTTAGATATATCTTGGATAAGAAATAGGAACGAACGATGATTTATTCGCTGACCGGAAAAATCTTAAAGAAAACACTGGATACCGTGGTCATCAGCTGCGCTGGTGTGGGCTATGCGGTGCAGGTGCCCTTGACCACAGCCGAAAGCCTGCCTGCCCCTGGGCGGGAAGGCACGGTGTATACTGTGATGAACGTGACCGAAAACGATGTTTCGCTGTACGGCTTTGCCACCGAGGAGCAGCGCAGCTGCTTCAAGATGCTGACCAGCGTGAGCGGCGTTGGCCCCAAGGCCGGGCTGGCCATTTTGTCCATCATGACGCCGGAGCGTGTGGCACTGGCGGCGTCCAGCGGGGACCACAAGGCGTTTACCAAGGCGAACGGCGTTGGCCCCAAGCTGGCCCAGCGTATTGCTCTGGAACTGAAAGACAAAGTGGGCAAGGGCCTGGCGGACGGCACTGGCTTTGGCGGCGGGGCCGCCGCAGCAGCGCCTGCTCCGTCCAGCGCACCCGCCCAGGCTGTGGCCGCGCTGGTGGCGCTGGGGTACAACACCTCGGATGCTGCTGCGGCTGTGGCCCGCATTGACGAAACCCTGCCGGTGCAGGATATTATCAAAATTGCACTGCGCGGGCTTTCGCGTGCGTAAAGGAGTGACCTGAATGAGCCAAAATACGGAATATACGGTGGATCCCAGCCGCCTGGTCAGCCCGGACGCCGCCCCGGCCGATGCCGCCGAGGAAGTCAGCCTGCGCCCCAAAACGCTGGATGATTATATCGGTCAGGAAAAGGCCAAAAACAATCTGCGCATTTACCTGCGCGCCGCCCAGCAGCGCGGAGAACCGATGGATCATATTCTGCTGTACGGCCCGCCGGGCCTTGGCAAAACAACGTTGGCCGGCATTGTGGCGCAGGAGATGGGCGTGCAGATCCGCATTACCTCCGGCCCGGCCATCGAAAAGCCCGGCGATCTTGCCGCCCTGCTGACCAATTTGCAGGAGGGTGATATCCTGTTCATTGATGAGATCCATCGCCTTTCCCGCCAGGTGGAAGAAGTGCTGTACCCCGCACTGGAGGATTACGCGCTGGATATTATGATCGGCAAGGGCCCCAGCGCCCAAAGCATCCGCATCAACCTGCCGCGGTTCACCCTGGTGGGCGCAACCACCCGCGCGGGCCAGCTGACCGGGCCCCTGCGTGACCGCTTTGGCATTCTGCTCAAGCTGGAACCCTACAGCCCGGATGAACTGGCTACCATCATCATGCGCAGCGCGGGCATTTTAAATATCCCCATCGACCGCCCCGGTGCGCTGGAGCTGGCCAAATGCGCCCGCGGCACCCCGCGTATTGCAAACCGCCTGCTCAAGCGCGTGCGTGACTTTGCCACCGTGGAGGGCGATGGGGCAATCGACGGCCCCACTGCTGTGGCAGCCCGCCGCCAGATGGATATTGACGAGCTGGGCCTGGATGAACTGGACCGCAGCGTGCTGCGTGCCATCATTGAGCTGTACGGCGGCGGTCCGGTGGGCCTGGATACCCTGGCGGCCAACCTTGGTGAGGAAAGTGTAACACTGGAAGATGTGTGCGAACCCTACCTGATGCAGATGGGTATGCTGACCCGCACCCCCCGCGGCCGCTGCGTGACCCGCCTGGCCTATGAGCATCTGAACATGCCCGTCCCCAAACACCTGCGCGCCGAAGATGCCGACGAGGTGGATGGGCAGCAGAGAATGTATTAAACAGGTAGGAGTTAGGAGTTTTTTGGCAGGGCAGGGCCGCAGGCCTTATTTTGAGCGGTGCGCAGCACCGCGGTCCACCAAAATTATTCTTTATTATTTATTCTTTATAGTTCAATGTGTTGACTTTGATAGATGGAAAGGACTTGACGATATGGGTAAATTGTTTGGTACCGATGGTGTCCGCGGTGTGGCGGGCAAAGACCTGACTTGTGAATTGGCCCTGCAGATCGGCCGCGCAACTGCCGCAGAGCTGACCAGTCTGGACGGCCACCGTCCCCGTATTCTGATTGGCAAAGATACCCGTGTTTCCGGCGATATGCTGGAATGCACCCTGGCTGCCGGTTTGTGCAGCGTTGGCGCAGACGTTGACCTGCTGGGTGTGATCCCCACCCCCGGCGTGGCCTATCTGGTGCGCAAATACGGCGCAGACGCCGGTATTGTGATCTCCGCGTCCCACAACCCGATGGAGTTCAACGGCATCAAGATTTTCAAGGGCGATGGCTACAAGCTGCCCGATGAGGTAGAAAACCGCATTGAGGCTCATATCTTCAAAAACTGCGAGGATATCAAGATCTGTGATGGTGCCGAGATCGGCCGCGTTCACCGCCTGGATACCGCTGTGGATGACTATGTGGATGCTCTGGAGCAGCATATTGATGCAGATCTTTCCGGCCTGAATGTGCTGTTTGACTGCGCCAATGGTGCTTCTGCCAAGGTGGCGCAGAAACTGTTCCCCCGCCTGGGCTGCCAGTGCAGCTTTACCGGCACGCTGGATGACGGCGTTTCCGTCAACGATGGCTGCGGCTCTACCCACCTGGACAGGCTGGAAAAGAAGGTCGTGGAAGGCGGCTTTGACTGCGGCATTGCCTTTGACGGCGATGCAGACCGCTGCCTGGCCTGCGATGAAAAGGGCGCAGAGATCGACGGCGACAAGATCATTGCGCTGGTTGCCAAGGATATGAAAGACCGCGGCCGCCTGGACGGAAATACCGCCGTGGTGACGGTTATGTCCAACCTGGGCTTTATGAAGTATATGCAGTCCATTGGCATTGACACCGCCCGCACCGCTGTAGGCGACCGCTACGTGCTGGAAGAGATGCGCGCCCGCGGTTATGCCATCGGCGGCGAGCAGAGCGGCCATGTTATTTTCCTGCACCACTCCACCACCGGCGACGGCGAGTTGACCGCAGGCAAGCTGCTGAAGCTGCTGGCCCGCAAGCACCGCGAAGAGGGTACCAAGATGAGCGAGCTGAACGCCGTTTACACCAAGTTCCCGCAGGTGCTCATCAACCTGACTGCCGACAAGGAGCAGAAGCAGGCTTATAAAGAAGATGAATACATTGCCGGCTTTATTGAGAGCCAGCAGCAGAACCTGATGGGCATGGGCCGTGTGCTGGTGCGTGTTTCCGGCACCGAGCCCAAGATCCGCGTGATGGTGGAAGGCGAGGATATGGAAGCCATCCAGTCCAGCGCAGAGCGCATTGCCGATATGATCCGCCAGCGTATTCCGGGGGTGTGCTGATGCGCCCCGCCGATACCTGGGTCGATTACGAGCTGATCGACGCAACGAATCATAACCGCCTGGAACGCTGGGGCAAAACGCTGCTCATCCGCCCCGACCCGCAGATCATCTGGAAAAACGAGGAAGTCAGCCCCCTGTGGGCCAGGGCAGACGCCATCTATTACCGTTCCGCCAAGGGCGGCGGCCAGTGGGACTACCACAAAAAGCTGCCCCAGAAGTGGAACATCAAATGGCAGGACCTGACGCTGATCGTCAGCCCCACCGGCTTTAAGCATACCGGCGTCTTCCCGGAGCAGGCTGTGAACTGGGCCTGGTACCAGGAAAAGATCAAGGCTGCCGACCGTCCCGTCAAGGTGCTCAACCTGTTCGGCTACACCGGCGGCGCAACACTGGCCTGCCTGGCCGCCGGTGCCAGCGTGACCCATGTGGATGCTTCCAAAGGCATGGTAGCCTGGGCACGGGAAAACGCCCAGGCCAGCAGCCTGGCCGACCGCTCCTGCCGCTGGATCGTGGATGACTGTGCCAAGTTTGTGCAGCGCGAGATCCGCCGCGGCAGCCGCTATGACGCCGTTATCATGGACCCGCCCAGCTATGGCCGCGGCCCCAACGGTGAGATCTGGAAGCTGGAAGATAACGTCTATGACCTCATCACCCTGACAGAACAGGTGCTCAGCGATAAGCCGCTGTTCTTTGCCATCAACTCCTACACCGAGGGCCTGAGCCCGGCGGTTATGGAGTATGTGCTCAAAACCACCCTCTGCCCCAAGGTGGGCGGCCACACCAGCTGCGATGAGATCGGCCTGCCCGTAACCGCCACCGGCGGCGTAGTGCCCTGCGGCGCTACCGCAGTGTGGGAAGAATGAGAGTTAGGAGTTAGGAAGTAGGAGTTAGGAAGTAGGAGTTAGGAGTTAATTAGGAATTAGGAATGAGCAATTAAAATTGCAATGCTCCGTAGGGGCGCACATTGTGCGCCCGCTAACCTTGCAGGATTAACTTTAGGGCAACACCGCACAATTCCCGCCTAACGGCTTAAGCACCGCTCCGGCGGCTGCGG
>OLOG01001537.1_pt1 | contig 13398 bp, 13 predicted proteins | sample 1672351 | NCBI WGS metagenome assembly OLOG01 (sample SAMEA3136674, study PRJEB25190) | human gut metagenome | biome: human gut; feature: human-associated habitat; material: faeces | place: Austria | collected 2013 | reverse complement strand
GTATCGACTGCAGATTTCTGGCATCGCTGGCACATCACCCTTGGAACCTGGATGAAGGATTATGTATTCTATCCGGTTACATTATCTCGTTGGATGAGTAAATTCGGTAAGAAATGCAAAAAAGTATTTGGTAAGAAAATCGGCCGTGCTATTCCAATTGGTGCAGCAAATCTGATTGTATTTTTCCTTGTGGGTATTTGGCATGGAGCTGCATGGAAATATGTGGCTTACGGCATGTACTACTATGTATTGACATTATTCGGCCTTTTTGGCAAACCGGTGATACATTGTTTTTATGAAAAAACCGGGATTCGGAAGGAGAGCCGGCCATGGCAGCAGCTGCTGATTATCAGAACTTTTATACTGGTGAATGTCGGCATGCTGTTGTTTCGGGCAAATAGTCTGCGTATTTTTGCGGAGATGTTTGAATCCATGTTTAGAAAAACAACAGGAAACTGGCTTGAGCTGGGGTTAGACAGACATGATCTGGCTGTGCTGGCGCTGGGCGCTTTACTGATGCTGATGGTGGGTATTGTCAGAGAAAGAGGTATTTGTATACGTGAGCGAATTGCATCATGGCCGATGGTGCTCAGGTGGACCGTTTATGCAGGGGTATTTTGTGCCATTGTACTGCTTGGAGCCTATGGCAGCGGATATGGCGTGGTGGATCCATTGTATGCTAACTTCTAAATCCAAATGCATAATGGGCAGGAGTTTCAGACAGCGACGGAAGCAGAAGTGGGAAATATGTTTAATACGCAGAAATAACTTCGTGAATGAGGAGTCAGTGAAATGCATATATCTAATAGAAAACAGTTTGCCGGACGGGCATTGAAAATGATTGCTTTTGTGCTGTTGACGGTTTTGCTGTTGGTGGGAATGTCGAAGACGTTGGTGCCAAGGTCGAATTCCGGCAGCGGCGGCATGCACAATTACAGAGCCAGAGGGTTTTATGGGGAAGAAAAGGATTCTCTGGATGTGGTGGCTATCGGCAACAGTGATCTGGCCAGTGGATTTTCACCTATGGAATTGTGGAAAACGCATGGCATTTCAGGCTTTGCCTGTGGAGAACCCAATCAGACCATCGATCAGTCCGTGAGATTGCTTCAGGAAGTGCTGACATGCCAGAGGCCAAAAGTTGTTATTCTGGAGACGGACGCCCTTTTCCAGGAAAACATGGACGGTCATCTGACTTCATTGGTCAAGACCGCAGCCAATTATCTTTTTCCGGTATTGGAATATCATGATCGCTGGAAAAGTGTGACGATCTCAGAGCTGATGGGCAAACCGCAGAAACCATGGCATGATGCGGCCAAGGGGTACCGCTATTCGGATGACCGGGTGGCTTACAAAGGGTCCGATTATATGGCGAAGACGGATGATCGGGAAGAAATAGATGCCATAGCGCTGCAGAGTCTCAATCAGTTTGTTGAAATCTGCCGGAATGCGGACATTCAGGTGCTATTTGTGGAGATGCCGTCAGCCAACTCATGGAATATGGCCAGACATCAGGCAGTGACGGACTACGCATCTGATCGAAATATTCCTTTTATTGATTTTAATATGAAGGATATGATGACAAAGACGGGCTTTGACTGGCTGACGGACAGTCGTGACGGCGGCAATCATCTGAATTACAGCGGTGCAAAGAAGATCAGTATATGGCTGGGAAATTATCTGGGATCGCAGTACCAGCTGGAAGACCATAGAAAAAACAGCCGTTATCAGCGATGGCAGCAGGACAGTGCTGATTATAACCGCATTGTCTCCGGTGCGGACAAGCAGGCTGCCGATGAAAATTGATCATAAAAATTAAATGGATATACAGAAGAAAATGACCGTTTGTGACCGTTCACAGAATGGTCATTTTTTCGTCACAAAATCCCCACCAAAGCATCACAAATATTGGTTATGCTATACCTTGAGAGAAAATAGCATGCTATAAAGCATGAAACAGACAATTACGAAACCCATTAGATATGGAAAATGTTAAAATTCTTGGGTTTCGTAATTGTCTGTTCAAATAGTGAGAAGGAGGAGAGAGGCTTTGATAGAAGTCAAAAATCTTGTGAAGAAATACGGCGATCATATTGCTGTAGATCATCTGAGTTTTACAGTGGAAGAAGGCCATATTTACGGTTTTCTGGGACCGAACGGTGCCGGCAAATCCACAACGATGAATATGATTACCGGTTATATCGGACCGACAGAAGGCAGCATTATGATCAACGGGCATGATATGCTGGAGAATCCGGAGGAGGCCAAGAAATGTATTGGTTATCTGCCGGAGATCCCGCCTTTGTATACAGATATGACACCCCTTGAATATCTGCGTTTTGCGGCCGAATTAAAAGGAATTGCCAGGAATAAAAAGGAAGAAGAGGTTCAGAAAGTGATCGCAGATGCCAAATTGGAGGCGGTGTCAGACCGTCTGATCCGGAATCTGTCCAAAGGTTACAAACAGCGTGTAGGTCTGGCCCAGGCACTGCTTGGATATCCGGAGGTGATTATTCTGGATGAGCCGACAGTCGGCCTGGATCCGGCGCAGATCATTGAGATGCGCGGATTGATCCGAAGTCTTGGCAAGAAACATACCGTCATTCTGAGTTCCCATATTTTGTCTGAAATCAGTGCAGTCTGTGATGATGTGCTGATTTTGTCCCACGGCAAACTGGTGGCCAGTGACACAACGGATAATCTTGGCAAGCTCATGGAAGATAAGGTAACACTGCATATGACAGTCAAAGGGGATGAGGCGGCTATCAAAGGCGTACTGGATGCTGTTGATGGTATTGAAAATATTGAATATACGGATTCTGAGGAAAAAGGTTGTGTCGATGTGATGATCCAGAGCGATCCGAAGACAGAAGTCCGTGAGATGATCTTCTACAGACTGGCAGCTGTCCAGTGTCCGATTTATGCCATGAATCAGATGAAGAAGTCATTGGAGGATGTCTTTATTGAATTGACAGCCGAGGGTACTGAAACATCTGCAAAGGCACAAAACAATGAAGATCCTCATGAAGATGAGTTACATGAGGAAGATCATGAAGAACATGAAGAGCACCCGGGAGAAACTGACGAGACAGATGAAGAAGACGGAAGGGAGACAGCAGAATATGACAGCGATTTATAAAAAGGAATTACGTTCGTATTTTACATCCATGACGGGCTATATCTGCATGGCCTTTATGCTGGTTGTGATCGGTATCTATTTTGCGGTGATCAATCTGTCTTCAGGCTATCCGTATTTCGGCTACACATTGTCCTGCGTCATTGTCTTATTCCTTTTGATGACACCGGTCCTGACAATGCGTATCCTTGCGGAAGAGAAAAACCGGAAGACGGATCAGCTGCTTTTGACGGCGCCTGTTTCACTTTGGAAAATTGTCATTGGTAAATATCTGGCGATGGTGACAGTATTCGGCCTGGCCCTGTTGATCACCTGCTTTTATCCGTTGATTCTCAGCCGGTTCGGTACCGTTTCCCTGCCGATGGCTTATACAGCCATTTTGGGTTATTTCCTGTATGGTGCAGCCTGCATTGCCATTGGCCTGTTTATCTCATCAGTAACGGAGAGTCAGGTTATTGCAGCACTGCTGACATTCTTTGTGCTGCTTGTATTTTATATTACAGGTGTGATCACCAACGCATTGCCGTCAACGGCGGTGGCATCTTTTGTTATTTGGATTTTCGTTATTCTTTTTGCAGCATGGCTGGTGTATAACCTGACATCCAATATAAAGATCGCAGTTGCGGCGGCTATCATTGCGGAAGCTGTCAATGTTATCATTTTCTTTGCAAAATCAGAATGGATGGCCGGTTCTGTGGCAAAAGTGCTGGGTGCCTTTAATATGACATCCTTCTTTTCTAACTTCGGTTCCGGTGTCTTTGATATAACGGGTATTGTCTATTACCTGTCTATTATCGGATTCTGCATCTTTTTGACGATACAGTCCATTCAGCGCAAACGCTGGGGCGGCGATGCCTTGATGACAGCCGTTGTGCTGGCCATCGTTGTGGTGATCAATCTGGTAGTGGGTCAGATTCCGGTGAAATATACACAGTTTGACCTGACGGATAATCAGCTTTATACGATTACTGATCAGACGAAGACGTTTGTCAAGGGATTGGATTCGGATGTGGATGTTTATCTGGTTGCCCAGAGCGGACAGGAGGATGAACAGATCCAGAAAGTGCTGGAACGTTATGAGTCTCTGTCCAGTCATATCAAAGTGCATACAAAGGATCCGGTGGTCAATCCGTCCTTTACAAAGCAGTATACAGACAGTTCCCTGTCAGACAACAGTCTGATCGTTGTGTGTGGAGACAAATATAAAGTCATCAACTACAGTGATATTTATCAGTCGGAGTTTAATTATTCCACATACAGCAGTCAGACAACCGGATTCGACGCAGAAGGTCAGCTGACCAGTGCTATTGATTATGTGACATCAGATACTCTGCCGAAACTGTATACACTGACAGGTCATGATGAAGCATCCCTTTCTGATACACTGACCAGCCAGATTGAAAAGGAAAATATTGATATAGAAGAGCTGAACCTTGTAACAAGTGAATCTGTACCGGATGATGCAGACTGTCTGATGATCAACGGACCGCAGAAGGATATTACAGCGGACGAAAAGGATCGAATCCTGTCTTATATGGAAAATGGCGGCCATGTGCTGATATTCACGGATTATACAGAAACGGATATGCCGAATCTGGCAGAACTTTTGAATAATTATGGTCTCTCCACAAGTGCGGGATTGATTTTTGAAGGCAACAGCCAGTATTATTATCCGGGGTATCCATCCTATCTGATTCCGAGAATCCAGAGTGCCGATGCAGTGGGCAGCATGACATCCAAGGATCTGGTGCTGATGCCGTATGCACAGAATATCAATATTTCTGATGATGTGCGAAGCACTGTGACAACAGAAGCTCTTTTGCAGACAAGCAGCAAGTCGTATATTAAAACGGATCTGAAGAATCTGACAACAACGGAAAAAGCTTCAGGTGATGAAGAGGGACCGTTTACAGTGGGTGCTGCAGTCACTGAAAATTATAATGATGTGGAGACAAAACTGGTTTATTTCTCATCCTCAGCAATCCTGGATGAAAATATGAATCAGGCTGTGTCCGGCGGTAATTATGAACTCATCAGCAACGTGATGAGCTGGATGATCGATAAAGAAGAAAATATTTCCATACCGACCAAGAGCCTTTCCACAACCTATCTGACAGTGACAGCTGCAGATGCGGGATTCTGGGGTGCCGTTGTCATCCTGATTCCGGCGGCCCTTGTGATCGGCGGCGGTGTCGTATGGTTTAGAAGGAGGCGTAAATAGCATATGAAGAACAGGAAAAAAACGCTTATAATTGCTATCATCTGCCTGGCGGCGGCAGCTGTTCTTTATTTACTCGTTGTGAAGCTGAGTCAGAGGTCGGAGGATGCGGACAGCTCTGATGACTCTCTGGTGATCAGCAGTGTGGACAGTGGTCAGATTACAGCCATTTCTTATGAAAAAGACGGCAAAAGTCTCTCCTTTAGGAAGGAGGACGGCACCTGGTATAATGCGGAGGACAAGAGTTTTCCGGTTGACCAGGACAGCCTGACGACCATGACCAATGCCCTGGGTGCGGTTTCAGCTACCCGAAAACTGGATTCACCGGAAGATTTGTCGGAATATGGTCTGGATTCGCCGGTATTGACTGTGCGATATACGGCCAGTGACGGCAAAGAGGCAGAATTTACCGTGGGTGATACCAATGATGCGGCCGGTGGGCCCTATCTGAAAATCAGCGGAGATGACGCAGTTTACCTGGTGGCGTCCGATTTTGCCGATACGTTCAATTCGGATATCTATCAACTGGCGGATATGGAGAGCTTCCCAACCATCACATCGGACAGCATTACGGATATCAATGTCAAATCCGGCAGCCATACACTGGAAATTAAGAATGACAGCGATGGCGGCAGGATAGTTCTTGAAAACGGTGAGGAAAAAGAGAATTGTGCATCATCATCTGTAACACAGTTTATCAACACTGTGACAGGCATCACATTTAAGAGCCATGTAGAGTATAATTGCAAAGATTTGTCGAAATATGGCCTGGACAAACCGACAGCGGACATTTCTGTGGATTATACCACAGCAGAGACAGTGACAGAAACATCAGCAGAAAGTGTACAGGAAACTGCAGATACAGAAGAAACAGAGTCTGAAACGGAAACTGTTGAGGTGGCCAAACAGCTGATACTGCATATCGGCAGTCAGAATGAAGACGGCGATTACTATGCAGCCTTAGATGGTTCAAAAGAAGTCCATGTTGTCAGCGGTGATACGATCAAAGAACTGGTTGAAAAGAAAGCAGCGGATTTTACGGATAATACGATTTTGTCCGGTTCTCTGAATAATGCAAAGGGTATCGATGTTGCCATCGGCAGTGACAGCTGGCATCTGGTAAAGAAAGAAGTTGCCAAAGCGGATGATCTGGCGGACAGTGCAGAAACTGAGGCAGAGACAGAAGAAAAATGGTATGCCGGAGATACAGAAATTGCTTTGACAGATTTATCTTCTGCCTACAGTGATCTTTCAGGCATGTCGGCGGAGAAGATTCTGGATACAGCGGCAAAATCAACCGGTGATGCGGTCATCAGTGTTACTGTCAAGTGGGAAGATGATACCGAGACAACCGTATCATTTACAGTCTATGACAGCAGCTTCCATCTGGCAGAAATCAACGGTGAGGCCAGAAAACTGGTGAATAAGCGGGACGTCGAAAAACTTGTTGAAGATATGACGGCGCTTCTCAAAAAATAAAAAAGTGTGCAGCTTCAAGCAACAGCAAAGGGCTTTCAATGGAACAAAATCGTTTTCGTTGAAAGTCCCTTTTTTACTTCAGGATTGATTGCGACCGGGGAGAGAAAATGGTATGATTAAGGTAATGTTTGGGTGGTAAGAATAGAGTAAAGGCTGGAGGTGAGTCCAAATGAAGAATTTGAATATTCCTGTGGGGGTTTCGGATTTTGCAGAAATCAGAAAGAATGATTATTATTATGTGGATAAGACGGGGTTGATTACGGAGTTTTTGAAGACACCGGCAACGAAGGTGACGCTGATTACGCGTCCGAGGCGATTTGGTAAGACGCTTGGAATGAGCATGCTAGAGAATTTTTTTGATATCCGCAAAGACAGTCAGGAATTGTTTGCAGGACTTCATATTTCAAAATGTGCAGAAGTGTGTCAGGAATGGATGAACCGGTGGCCGACGGTTTTTGTGTCATTTAAGCGAGTGGAGGGCCTTGATTTCAAGAGTGCCTATGATATGCTTACACTGGTGATATCTGAATTATATAAACAGCATTTATATTTGCTGGAAAGCTCTCAGATTAATGAATTTGACAAACAAATTGCGCTTCGCATTATTCGTGGTGATGCTTCTGTGAAAGAAATTAAAGATAGTCTGATGCTTCTGACGCGATTGCTGCGGGCATATTATGGCAAACAGGTTATTCTTTTGATGGATGAGTATGATGTACCTGTCGCCAAGGCCAATCAGAACGGATATTACAATGAAATGCTGGATATGATGAAGAGTCTGATGCAATCTTTAAAAGATAATCAGTCGCTGCGATTTGCGGTAATCACCGGATGCCTGAAAATTGCGAAAGAGAGTATATTTACGGGGACGAATAATTTTGTATCGGATACAATTACAGATTCAAGATTGAATGAGTATTTTGGATTTGTACAAAAAGACGTGGATAGGATTTTGGAAGATGCGGATGCCAAAGAGTATGCTGCAAATATTAAAAAATGGTATGATGGCTATCACTTTGGGGATTTTGATGTCTACTGTCCATGGGATGTGATGAATTATATTCTGGATCTTCAGCATCATCCCCAGGCAAAACCTGCCAGTTACTGGAAGAATACAAGCGATAATGCCATTATTCGTTCATTTATTGATTATGCCGGAAATGCTATTACGGGAAAATTAGAAACATTACTTTCAGGCGGGTATATTGTTCAGCGTGTTGATGAGAGTTTGACGTATGATTATCTGCATTCATCGGAAGATAATTTGTGGAGTATTCTTTATCTCACCGGTTATCTGACCAAGATGCGTGAGCATGATTTGCAGGCATCTGTGCCGGAGGGGGCTTCTGCTTTGGTGATTCCAAATGAAGAAATTCGGGAAATTTTCCAGACAACGGTTGTACAGTGGTTTGATGACAGAGCAAGAAGTTGGAACAGAAAAGCCTTGTTTGATGCGGTGTGGAGTGGTGACAGTGAGAAAATTACAGAAGAAATGAACCGGCTTTTACGGCAGACTATCAGCTATCATGATTATAAAGAGGACTATTACCACGCTTTTCTTGCAGGAATTTTTGCGGGAGCAGGTTACATGGTGGAGTCTAACAAAGAGCATGGGGAGGGCCGCAGTGATGTCGTTGTGTATGATGCGGTAAATGGTCGTGTTGCCATTTTTGAAGCGAAATATACAAGAAAACTGGAAAATTTGGAAAGAGAATGTCAGCTTGCAATCAAACAGATGGATGAACGAATGTATGCCAGAGAATATGAGGACGATTACGACCATATTTTATGTTATGGTATTTCATTTTTCCGAAAGAGATGTATGGTTCGGAAAAAGTAAATCTTTATACAGGGAGAATAACAATGATTGTGAATTTCAGCTGTCCGAACTGTGGGGCAGATATGTCATATGATATCAAGCTTGGAAAGCTTCACTGTGCGCATTGTGATCACAGTGAGGATATCCGACCGGATGAGGAGAATTATAAGAATGCGGCCGAAGAACCGGCAGATAAACAGCGCTATTGTGTGAATTGCGGCGGCCTTTTGTCAGCGGGAGCCAAAACCTGTGCCACGCACTGTGAATACTGTGGGGCACCGTTGGTGATGGCGGACCGCCTGAGCGGAGACTGGCGGCCGGCCTATGTGCTGCCTTTTGAACTGGACAGGGAGAAAGCGGAGGCAGCCTTCAGAAAATGGTGTCATAACGGTCGATTTTCGCCGAAGGGCTTTATGGCGGCAAAGAATATCCAGCGTCTGCAGCCTTTGTACATTCCATATTGGCTGTATGATATGAATGCCAGTGTGGATGTCCGGGGAACGGCAACCCGGGTGAATATTTATGTGCGTGGCGAAACAGAATACACGGAGACGGACTTCTTTGATGTGCGGAGAAAAATGCGTCTGGAATATACAAAAGTACCCCATGACGCATCAGAGAAAATGGACGATACCCTGATGGCAAAGCTGGAGCCCTATCGTTTTGACACATTGAAAACTTTCCAGATTCCGTATCTGGCGGGATTTGAAGCAGATCAGGGAGATTATCGTTCAGAGGATTTACTGCCCCAGGTGAAGCAGCAGGTGGCCGGATATGCTGCAGAATACGCCCGTTCAACGATTTCCGGTTACACAAGTGTACATATTGACCATCAACAGATGGATTATGACCATATCAGCAGCGATTATGTGTATCTGCCAATCTGGTTTATTTCCTATCGCTACAGGGACAAAGATTATATATTTGCCATGAATGGCCAGACAGGTAAGGTCATTGGTGAACCGCCTGTGAGCAGAGGCAAAGTGGCAGGCTGGTTTGCAGGCATTTCGGCAGCGGCCTTTGCGATTCTGATGGTGATTGGAGGGCTGTTGTAATGAAAAAAATATTGAATTTTCTGATGGTGGTGCTGTTGGTCATGGGCCTTGGAATGGCGTCAGTGATGACAGCCTTTCAGGCAGAAGCCGCGGAGACTGCAGAAACGGCCGGTGAAACAGTATCAGCCGCAGAGACTGTATTGACAGCGAATCAGGATGGGGAGGCAGCGGCTGATGCGAGTATGTCAGCCAGCGGTATTTATGATGAGGCGGATCTTTTGTCGGCGGATGAGGAAGCGTCACTTTTGACTAAACTGGAAAAATATTCTGAGAGATACAGTGCAGATATCGCTATTGTGACAACGGATGATGCAGGAGGATTAAGTGCTCAGGCTTATGCAGATGCCTATGCGGAAAAAATCGGTCAATCTATGTCGAGAGATGAATATCCGGGTATTTTGTTTCTGATTGATATGGACAATCGGCAGATTTATATGGCGACCCAGGGGCAGGCCATGAATTATTATGATGATTACAGAATCAATAAAGTGCTGGATAATTGCTATAATCACATCACAGATGGCGATTATAAGGGCACTTGCGATGCTTTCCTGAAAGGTGTCCGTGATTATATGGGGCGCTCCACAGATAGAAGTGCCCGCATGGATGCCTTTGGTGTGCTGCTTCGACTGATTATCGCTATTGTCATCGGCGCAGTTGTGACTTTTGCCATGGTATTCAGACGCGGCGGCCGTGTGACAACCAACAGCCGGACATACTTTGACGCATCCGGTTCACATCTGGATGCCAAAGAGGACCGCTTTATGAACCGGACGGTAACAAGACGTCATATTGAGAAACCGAAGGGCGGAGGCGGTTCCGGCGGCTCAGGCGGAGGCGGCGTGCATATGAGCAGCGGCGGAGGTACTCACGGGGGCGGCGGCCGGAGCTTTTAAATGGCTAATCGTCCACCACGTTTTTCTTAAATCCTACGGTATAATTTCGAGGAAAACCAATACGATAATAAAATTCATGTGCGTCGGTGCGATGGATGGAAGATGTCAGATTGACATAGCGTCCGTTGTGTCGGCGCACATAGTCTTCTACATACTGCATCAGGGCCTGACCATATCCCTGCTGGCGGTAATTTTCATCAATCACCAGATTCTCAAGGGAATAATAAAAGCGGGCTTTGGCCGTCAGATCAAGACATTTGCTGAGGGTAATGGTTCCCACCAGCTTGTCTGCATCGTCAAAAATACCCACCAGATGATAATGCGGGTCATCTTTCACTTCTTCCAGAACGCGAATCATGTCTTGGATGTCTGAGGTCCAGTCATCCTCCAGCTGGCAGTAGAGACGGTGCAGGTCTGTGTAATCTTTGGGGGTAATCTCATGTATCTTCATAATTATATTGTCTTTCCACATCAAAATAGGGCAAAAATTTTGGATTTTTGCATTGTTAGGTACCTTACTATCGTATTTTTCTAAAACCGTCTCGCAACAGCTATATTGGGAATAAAGTAAATCGCATAGTTATCAACAACGGTATAAACGCCGTATTTGCTTCGGTAACAGGCCAGGGCTTCTTCGAGATGATCTTCCGTAACATCCAGATATTCTGCCATCTCATAGCGGTTCTGGCAGTGATGTTCAAAAGCACGGATAATACCGCGCAGTCCGATCAGACGGTTATATCCCCACAGGCGGGCATCCAATTCCTGCTGTCGGCTGTTTACATTCTTCAAATCGGTAATGTCACCGACACTTGTAAAGTGATGGCCCATTTCTTCGGCAAGAATAGAGGTTTTCTCTGCGGTGGTCTTCAGCTGTGAATCCAGCGCAATATGGCCATCTACATAGAGACCGTTCAGACGTTTCTCTCCGGTGCTGTCTCCGTTCAGGTCAACAGATTCATGAACGTGTACCTGTTCATCATCGGCATCCTGCAATAATTCTTCATAAGTATTCAGGTGAATCACTTCCTTTGATCATCGAACTTGATAAAGGCGGCAAAAGCCTTAATCTTCTCAATCTGTTCAGGTGTAAATTCATCACCGTCAAAATGAGCGGCAATGGTGGTTGGTTTCTCAGGTGCGTAGCCAAAGGTGCCCAGGACATCTTCGACACCGTAGGCACGGCACATGACTAAAAGGGCGTCAGGGGTGGGCTGGCTGTTGCCGTTCTCCCAGCTGTAAATTGTCTTCTCGGATGCTTTAAAACCATTGGCAGTCAGTAATTCAGACATTTCCCGCACGGACTTCCCCGCTGCAATTCTACATTTTCTTAAGGTTTCACCTACAGTGCTCTTCATTGAAAAAATCTCCTTCTATCATCATCAGTTGTCTTGTGAAATATCAGTATCCTTATAAAGAACAGTCATAACAGAAACATAGATACTGTTTCGGCTGATCGAAATGAAGCATCTGGGATACTGAGAGTTTCATGCCTTTTCGTTTTCTGAGATTATTATACCATTATCCCAGAAACTCGTCAATAATTTCTGAAAATATAAGAAATAACTATTGACATTCTTAGAAAAAGGAATATAATGACTTCAATATCACGAAAACTAAGAAAATTAGACAAGATATTCTTTAAATATAAGAATACATGTAAGAAAGAATGTCTGAGAAAAGCAGAACTCAATGCGGAAAACCTGTTTCTGAAAATTCGAGAATGCAGTTGGAATTCCGGGCTGGGGCTGCCGTGATGATGGCATGGCAACATTATCTGTATGACGGCAGCGGCCAGCTGATGGCCATCCGATATAAGGGTGCGGATTACTATTATATCCGTGACGGCCTGATGACGATCACGGGACTGGTTGACGCCAATGGCACAGCTGTAGTAAACTACAGATATGACAGCTGGGGCATGCTGACAGGCATCACAGGCAGTATGTCAGGGACACTTGGAAGGGACAACCCGTACAGATTTAAGGGGTACTACTATTGATGAAGAGACGGGAATGTACTATTTGAAGAGCCGTTATTATTAGCCGGAGATCTGCAGATTTGTCAGTGCGGATGTGTATATCACAACAGAATTGAACATGAATGGCAGCAATATGTACAGTAGGAAGTACAGGAAGTTTATCAACATTTTTGACAGGCAGTTCTTTAATAAAAACAGCCACAAAGGTAGAAATTAAACTAGGGGCTTCTGCAGCAATCGGTGCAACATGTGATTTTGGGTATAATCTTATGTCAGCAGCGGCAAGTAAAGCCTATAATGGTTCGATTCATGCTTCGAAAAAGAATAAGGTTAATATTCAAGCTTGTGCGATAGCTTCTGTAATACAGATTGCAGTATGTAAGGCAAAATCTATGAAAAAGAAGCAGAACAATAGGAGGAAAAAAGGATGGATAGATCTGGAGGGTATTCGGAAGAGGAGAACGTACAATTAAAAATTTACAGTGACCAGGATACACATGGAATGGCTGCATGGGTTATAATCTTTGCTTTGGTTTTTTGCGGATTGATGTATTATGATAGCGGCGAAACAAGATGGGAATTGATTGAGCGTGTTGTGCTAGGGGGAGTACCTATTATATCTTTGACGATAACACTAGCTATGTATGTTGCGCTTTGTAGAGAACTGGTGATGAGCAAAGAAGGATGCAGGGTGAGTTTTTGGAAAATACATCAATTCTATAAATGGAATGAATTGAGTGTGAAAAGGTATGAAAACTACAAAGATATGATGTATAGTACGCCAAGAGGCTTGAAGCAGGGATATGAGGAAGGAATT